>Ga0210044_10007587_pt1 | contig 13781 bp, 18 predicted proteins | sample CryGey13umfilter_2_FD_183959 | JGI IMG/M metagenome (GOLD analysis project Ga0210044, IMG submission 183959) | Groundwater microbial communities from aquifer in Utah, USA - Crystal Geyser 4/9/14 3 um filter (SPAdes) (version 2) | ecosystem: Environmental > Aquatic > Deep subsurface >... | reverse complement strand
AACGAGTCTGTCATTAGAAACTATGTAAAGAACCAAGGCAAGCAGTATCAACAAATACAACGTTCACAACCTAATTTATTCGCAGACCTGTAAGTATCACTGATACCTCGGAGCTCTGCTCCGGGGTAATTCATTTTGTTTTTTACAAAGCGAGTTTAAAGTTCTGTATCGTCTTTATATCCTGCTTTGTCTGCGTTTGCTCTCGTCCAATCGATGGAGTCTCGATAGCGCCTTGCTTTGAGCTGTAAGCTTCGCTACTCATAGCGACAATCTTATAGTTTTCGCTGGATTGTAAAACCCAGTAATACCCTTTGCTGATATCTTCTTTGAGATGATACGTAGCCATAGTTTTTCTTTCTATTATTATTTTGATTAGCCAGATACGACGCGAGGAATGTGTATCCACCTGACTTTTTCATAATATACTCAATATTCCAACTTGTAAAGAGCACACGTAAAGAAGTACAGTATAATTACAATAATTTGACAATATAGTAAAGTGCTGTATAATGATATTGTAGTTAAAGAACCAAGAAAAAGGCTTATGCTCAATAAAATTGATACGCGAAAATTGCGGGAAGAATATGGAATGTCGCAGGAAGACCTGGCGAAGCGTTTGGATATGTCTCGTCCGACTTTGGCCAAGATTGAAGGCGATGAACGAAAATTGACCAAGGTGGAGGAAGAAAAAGTATATGAGATTTTCGGTATAGTCAGAGATTATTCATCTTCGCAGAGTGATGTTCGCGTGAGTATTCCGCAGAAGAAGCTTAAGAAATTCAAGCAGGTTTTTCTCTATGTTCTGGAAAAGACAGCGGGGAAGCCGAATGTCGGGATGACGGTCTTGTACAAGCTCCTCTATTTCATCGATTTTGATTATTACGAGAAATACGAAGAGCAATTGATGGGACTTACCTATATCAAGAATCATCATGGTCCGACGCCGAGAGAGTTTGTGAGTGTCGTAGATGAAATGAAGAAGAGCGGAGAACTCGAAGAAGTAAAGAGTGCCTATTTTACCTTTGAGCAGAGAAAATTTTTACCCCATCGCCATGCTGATTTGAGCAGTCTCAGTGCTCAGGAAATGACGATGATCGATAGTGTACTCGCGCGATATGGTGAGAAAAGTACCACGGAACTTTCTATACTTTCACACGAGGATACGCCATGGATCGTTGCAGAAGACGGAAAGAATATCGAGTATGATCATGTTTTCTATCGTCCAGAGAAATTGTCTGTCAGACAGTATGATGAATTGTAAACATTGTACTCTACAGATATATGGAATTCCGACAATTACAGAAATTTTCGAAAGAACTGAAGCGATTCAGTAAAAAATATAGGTCATTGCAGGCTGACGTTGCCAAGCTCCAAGATGTTCTGAAAATGTTGCCTCTCGGTACGGGAAGTAAGCACTGGAATAAATTGCATATCTCTGATGATGGGAATATTGTGATTTTCAAAGTTCGTCTTTCTTGTGCATCACTTAAAGGACAATCATTATTTCGTATCATCTATGCGCACAACGCAAAGAATAAAGAAGTTGTTTTGATAGATTTTATTGAGTTGTATTATAAAGGAGAAAAAGCCAATGAAGACAGAGATCTCATAAAAGAGTATCTGAATTCTTTCATATAAAAAGAAAAGAAAAGGAGTCCCTCCGCAGGCGGGCAAGCAGGTACATTTTTGAAAAATAAGTATGTCTGAATACTACAAGGGGAAACGAACGCGGAATATCTACGATGAAGCGAGTACTGAACCGTTCAAGTTGAGCCGGTCGAAAGTAGATCTGTTTTTGAATTGTCCACGTTGTTTCTATATCGACAGACGATTGGGTGTCGGGCGTCCACCAGGATTTCCATTCAGTCTCAACTCTGCTGTCGATGCTTTGCTCAAAAAAGAGTTCGATATTCATCGAGCGAACAAAACTGCTCATCCACTGATGCAACAATACGGCATCGATGCCGTTCCGTATGAACACGAAAAGATGGAAGAATGGAGAGACTCTCTTCGTCGCGGTATACAGTATCTCCACGAAGGAACCAATCTCCTCATCACGGGCGGAGTAGATGATGTCTGGGTAAAACCAAACGGTGAAATCATTATCGTGGACTACAAAGCGACATCAAAGAGCGGGGAGGTTTCTCTCGATGCCGATTGGCAGATCGGGTACAAACGACAGATGGAAATATATCAGTGGCTGTTCCGTAAGAATGGTTTCCGAGTTTCTGATACGGGATATTTCGTCTATTGCAACGGCGACGCTGATAAAGAAGCGTTCGATGGGAAGCTGGAGTTCGATATCAAAGTCATCCCATACGTAGGAGATGACGCTTGGGTGGAGCAGGCAATCGTTGATGCTCATACGTGTCTCGTAAGTGGCGATATACCACCAGCAGGCAATGATTGTGATTATTGTACGTATATCTCCGCAATCGAAGAAGCAGAACGGGAGAATATTTCATAACTTGATATGAAAGGAATGAGTTATCATCTCTATATTCTCAAATGTGCGGACAGCACGCTCTATACCGGTATTCACCCCGTTAAATAATTTTAAAGTATTTAGACTGGTATGTATTACGTTTATATATTACTGAGTAAGAAAGATAAGAATCGATATGTTGGTTATACGAATAATTTAAAATTAAGATTCGAGCAACATCAAAAAGGTAAAGTGGAATCTACCAAGAATCGGTGTCCATTCACACTGATTTATTATGAGGCCTGTTTGAATCAGCAGGATGCTACTCATCGCGAGAAGTATCTCAAAACGTATCACGGCAGTATGTTTTTGAAGAATAGGCTCAAATCTTATTTAACTGGGTAAACTACGGATGTGAAGCGGAGGGTAGAGGAGCACAACACTTCGACACTGGGGGCGAAGTATACTCGCGGGCGGAGACCGGTGAAGCTCGTTTTTTCAGAAGTGTTTCGTAATCGATCTTTGGCTTCGAAAGAAGAGTCGCGTGTCAAAAATCTTTTTCGTGCTGAGAAGTTTGTAATGATAAAGAAAAATAATTTGAAAAAAAAAGAGAAATAATGAATCAGTTATCTGTCATACTCACTTTTTTTGCTGTCGTGAATCTTGTGGCGTTTTTCGTTATGTGGCGGGACAAGGCGCGATCGAAGAAAGCCGGAGCGGAGAGAATCTCCGAGGGGGTGCTCTTTTTTATGGCTACGATGTTCGGGAGTGTCGGTGTATATGCCGGAATGTTTGCTTTCAGACACAAGACTCGAAAGTGGTATTTCATCATTGGTATCTCGATGCTCATCGTCCAAAACATCGCCTTTCTGTATCTAGTTATAGACAAACTTGCGTTTTTTATTTGAAACAGAGTGGTGAGACATTGAATGGTTACTAGAGTATACTTACACATATAATATTTCAGCGACCTCCTTATGAACAAGAGTCATCTCATATTTCTCGATACCGAAACAACTGGTATGGGTAAAGAAGATAGAGTGTGTCAGGTGGCCTATACGTATCAGGGAGAGGAATATGAGGCACTTTTCAAACCACCGATACCGATCACTATTGATGCGATGGTAGTGACGAATATCACGAACAAAATGGTGGCAGAGTGCGAGTCGTTTGTCCTCTCCTCAATGCATAAAAATCTGGAAGATATCTTTTCTTCTGATGCTATTTTGGTAGCGCATAATGCTTCGTTTGATAGAGAAATGCTCAAGCGGGAGAATCTTACTGTGAAGAGAAATATCGATACGTTCAAAATCGCCCATCATCTCGATACGGAAAATGTGGTTCCCAAAAAGAGTCTGCAATATCTGCGGTATTACTACGATCTCAATGTCGATGATGCTATCGCTCACAGTGCGCTCGGGGATGTCCGTGTCCTAGAAAAACTGTTTGATCGTTTTTTCGAAAAGATGCTTACAACAATTGGGGATGATGAAAAAGTTCTTGAGAAGATGATAGAGATTTCGTCGCGACCGATCCTGTTCGACAGATTCACATTCGGAAAATATATCGGGAGGAAGGTGAGCGAAGTGTCGCTGTCGGATCAAGGTTATATCGGATGGATGCTCAATCAGAAGATTATGACGAGAGAAAATGGGGGAGAAAACGATGAAAATTGGATTTATACGCTGGATCATTATCTCGTCCATTCGTGAGAAGGACTCGGTATTTCTTTTTTGTTGTGAAAGTTGTATAATAAAGACAGGGTTTTCGTAAGAATAACGGGTATTCCCCGGTTTTACCGGCACTCGCTCGGAAACGAGAGTAAACTTTCGTTTCACTCACTTCATTTGGTAATAAAAAACAGAAAAATATGTTTCAAATAAAGAAAGGGGTGTTGTTGGTTGCCGTGGTCATCGTCGTCAGCGCTTTCGCTTACTATGAGTACGCAGTGAAAATATTGCAGATAAATAAGAGTGATGATGTTGTGCCGGTGGTGGTGACTCCTCTCACTCAAGAGAAAAAAGTGAGTGCCGTGGCTACCTATATGGCTACGGAGGACAAAGAGGATTCGCTCCGGTTCGTCGTGACTGTTGATACGAATGGAATCATCACGAATTTAGCGACGTTGGATGCGAAGACAGGGCAGGTTCCTGAAAAGAAAGTATCATTCAATGAGCAAGTATCGGTTATGATCAAAGGGAAAAAATTGAGTGAACTTACTGCTATCGATAATGTCGCCAAATCGTCACTGACGACGAAAGCTTTCAACGGAGTGATTGATGAGCTGAAAGCGCAACTTTAATCAAGAAACTTTCATAATGGAAGCATTTTCTTTTACCGGATTGGGTACGAAATGGTCCGTACTTGTGGATGCAGAGTCATTTCAGAAAGAGCTGAAACATTCCATTCTTTGTTACGTCGAGGACTTCGAGAATCGTTTCTCACGATTTCTGCCACAATCAGAAGTGAATGCTTTCAGAGAATCATCCGCGGGTGAATATTCGGTTTCTCGAGAATTTTTGCAGTTCCTGACAGTAGCGGACAAGCTGCGAGTTTTGACCAGTGGTGTCTATGACCCTGCAGTTGCAACGTTACTCGAAAATGCCGGTTATGGCGCCAAAGAAAATATACGTTCTTTGGCAGAAAGAGAAAATACGCATTTACCTGTGTGGTCTTTGTCGGGTGACAAACTTGTGATTGATGGTCCGATCGCATTTGATCTCGGTGGTATCGGCAAGGGCTATTGTATCGATCGCGTGGCTGAAAGAGTGAGGTCTTTCGGCTGTGAACATTTTCTCGTGGATGGTGGGGGAGATATGGTGGCGACGACGAAAGCCGACGGCAGTCCATATCGCATCGCTGTCGAATATCCCGGGAAACTGGATACCGCCGCCAGCCTCATCAATCTGTCGAATCAAGGCTTGGCCGTATCGGATAGTTTCAGGCGTCGTTTCGGGAAGTGGCATCATCTTATCGATGTACAGAAGAAAAAGCCGGTAGAGCAGGTGATCGGTTGTGCTGCTCTCGCGGAGAATGCGTGGATGGCTGATTGTATGACATCCGGACTTTTCTTTGCTCCGGTTACAAAGTATCCTCTCTTGACACGGGAATTCAATGCTGAATATCTTGTTTTCCAAAGTGATGGTACAACCTTTGTGAGCGCCGGTTGGTCGGGAGAATTACTGTGAGAGTACTTGACAGGTTTTTGGTGGATGGTGTATTATTGTGTATGTAAGTAGTGTAAACAAATATATATGCAAATCCTCACACAAAAGCAGAAGATCGTCTTGCAAGCTATCAAGACTTATTTTACCGAGAACGGCGAGATGCCGACGGTACGGGAAATCAAAACCGAAACGGGGAAGTTGGGTTTGAAACTCAAGAGTTTGCGGAGCTTTTTCCTCTATCTCAATGCCCTGGAAGAAAAGGGCTATATCGAACGAACGTCAGAGGACAGAGGTATCCTTCTTAAGGGAGTGAATGCCGATACGTTCATACAGGTGCCGGTTTTCGGTGCATCGAGCGCAGGCGCTGCCACGATGTTCGCTGATCAGTACATAGAAGGCTATATGCGGGTGTCCAAGCGTCTCGTGAAAGACAGGAACGTCTTCGCGGTGCAGGTCTCAGGGACATCGATGAATAAGGCGAAAGTGAATGGCAAGACTATCCAGAGCGGGGACTTCATACTGGTGGATGCGCAGACGAAAGAGTATCATAATGGTGACCGGGTACTCGTGGTGATCGACGGACTGGCGACGGTGAAGACTTACCGTTCCCTCGATGGCAAGACCATCGCACTCCTCCCTGAATCGACAGACAAGATGCACAAACCGATTTTCTTGACACCCGAAGACAATTTCGTCATCAATGGCAAGGTCATCGATGTCCTCAAGATGCCCAAATAAATGAATATTTTCGAGTTGGAAAATAAAATAGTTTTTCGTTTGGTGGCTCTGTTCTGCGGAGGGCTTCTTCTGTTCGCTCTCATACTGCAATATTTCGTCTCGCTTACGCCGTGTCCTCTCTGCATCGTACAGCGCTTCTTCTATTTCTTGATCGGTGTTACGGCCTTGTCTGCTTCTTTTGGTTGGATAAAAGGTATACCTGTTTGGATGTATGGCTTCGCAATAACGATCCTTGCTCTTCTCGGCGGATTGATAGCCTTCCGTCAAGTATGGCTCCAACAGCATCCAACGCTTGCTGATCCGACGATATGTGTCGTTCCTTTCGGATCATTTTTGAATTCAGTTATCCTTTCGCTCGGTGGTACCGGAAGCTGTGGAACACGTGATTGGACGCTTTTCTCTCTTTCTATCGCTGATTGGTCGCTCCTTTGTTTCGTCTTCCTCCTTTCTGTCGTGATCTTTCTTGTTATCCGAGAATCGAAACAGGAGAATATGGGTGTATAATGAGCGTATAAAGAATATCAGACGCACGGCGAGGTCGATGCTGTGTTGATTAAAAAAAATAATATCAAATATATGAAATTACATACAATATCCTTCATTCTTCTCGTGGTTGGAGGACTCAATTGGTTATTGGTAGGGTTGTTTCAGTGGGATATAGGAATTTTTTTCGGAGGACAAGAAGCCACTGTCTCACGTGTGATATACGTGCTTGTCGGTGCCTCAGCCATATATGAGGTTTTGATTCACAAGTCTTATTGCAAAACTTGTGACACGACGAAGACTGCATAGATAGCGGTATTTTTATGGAAGAAACACGCATTTTTATATGTGTGTTTCTTTTTTGTACACCGTGATCCCGTGGTATAATAGATTATATGGAAAAAGGCAGAAAACAAGTTCGGAGGAGATGGCTCAGAAAATTGATGCGAGTGCATATGGTTGTCACGGGGTTTTCCTTAAGTGCTTATTTTTTGGTAGCATTTTTCGATCCCGGGTTTCTTTCTTATGATTTGCGTCAAAAATATCACGCTCTAGCCGATGATGTCATCGCTGTCACCGCGACGGTTCTCGACGTTCCGGTGAAACCTGTCGTGATCATTACGGCGCAATGTGTCGCCAATACTCTTTCTCTCGAACTGGACTGGGCGGATGATGCGAACACGTACACGTATGATATCGATCGTGACGGACTCCCTCTCGTCACGGGGATTTCCTCATCCGGGTATAGCGATACGGCTGTAGCTCTCGGGACTTCGTATGAATACACCGTGACAGCACAGGGTCCGATGGGGCCTGGTTTCGCAGTGTCCGATCCCGTTTCGATGACCACGCTCTCCGTCTGTGAAACGATTGTCACTCCTACAATCACCCTCACTTCATTCGATTCACGCAGTGTGGATTCGTATGGTGGCACCCCTCGCGTCTTTGATCGGCGTCCGACATTTGCCGGAACAACCAATATACAAAATGCCATCATTCAGGTCGTTGTCGGTCCTCCGTCGAGCTTTCTGTCGGAATTCACCGCGAACAGCAATGGTTATTTCTCGTGGCAACCTCCACTCAATTTTGCTTTCGGCACGCAAGTATTCACCGTAACAGCCATCGATCCGGATGATTCATCGCGGAAAGTGAGCACCTCTCTGCAATTTGAAATCAAAAAGAAAGATACGAGCACAAGTGGTTCGAATAGTTCAAGTGAAAAGAAGACAGCGAAGACGGTCATACCTTCTGTCGGAGAGTTAGAAGTAAAGGCACCGGTAGACTTCTCATTGTCAGTCCGTAATAGTGAGAAGAAAATTTTTCAGGGTGAAGCTTTGAATATCTTTCTCTTCATAAAGAATATCGATTCGAGATATCACAATACGAATATTCCTGTTCGTTATAGTATTATAGATTCCAAGGGAAATATCGTCATAACGCTCACGATGGAAGAACTCTTTCGAAGGGGAGCAGAGATACAGAGACAATTGGATCTCCCTGCATCTATCGCTTCGGGAAAGTATTTTGTGCAGACAGAAGTGTCATTCGATCAGATGAATGTGAGTCGAAGAGAAGGCTTTACGGTACTTGATGTACCGCTTCTTAATCTCGGCGGTGGAGCCTTTATTACCTATGCAGAAATCGTGAATAATCTCGGCTGGATAGTTTTGACTCTGCTCACACTTCTTTTGTTCTGGCTCTTTATGTTTATGAGAGAGTATGGAATGTATTTGCAAGCACTCCGGCATATCGCTGAACGACAACTGATGAACGCCGGTTTCATAACGAAGAGAAGGGAGGGAACCAAATGAATATGAAGATACTTTTTTTGGGGATGGATTCAATAACGGTAGCAATTTTTCTGCTTATCCTTGTTTTTTCCGTGGGCATAGTGTGGCGGGTAGAGAAGGAATTGGATCTGTCGTATAAGTTTTTCGTTGTTTCTGCATTATTCCTAACAGTAGCAGAGATTCTTAGTTTTTATGCGAATCAGACTTTGAACGTGGTGCTATGGGATAAAGGATTGAGGGTATCGGGGGCTATTTTCCTGCTCGTGAGCGTGATGTTGATGCGTGATCTCGTACGGAAACTGGATGGAGAAAAGGGCTTTACAAAAAAGTAAATTTATGGTAAAATAAATATCTGAAAGGAAACAATTATATGGCACATCTTACCACTCCAGAAATCATATTTCCGCTTGAACAGTACAAAGTAAATGGAGTGCCATTCGGGAAACGTTCTGTCTACGATGGTGTTTTGTGGGGTCTCCATCTCGGGGAAGACTGTGAAATGCCCGCAGGCACCGATGTACGAGCCTGTGGACGTGGGAGAGTGGTCTATTCGGCTCTACACCCAGGAACGAAAGAAAAGGGCAATTGGGGGCATATTATCATCATTCGTCATAAACAGGCGAAGACACGAAAGGTTTTTTACAGTATTTATGCCCACCTTGGGGTATGTTTTAAGCGTATCGATGATAAAGTAGAGCTCGGTGAACCTCTCGGGTTTGTCGGAGAAAGCAACACTGCCGAGAATGGATTTTGGGAGTCTCATTTACACTTTGCTATTTATACCGGTCCGTGGAAGAATGAGGTGTTGCCAGGTTATTGGAAGGAAGGGGAAAAACGGACACGGCCGGAATGGTGGCAGAGTCCAAGCGAATTTATTACAAACTACAATAAGGTATCTGCGTAGAGAGGAATTTTTTTAGAAAATCATCTGAGGGTGATTTTTTTGGTTTTTGTAAACTTGACAAAAAAGGTAAAAAAACCACTATCAAAGCATTTTTCGTTTTCCTTTAATGAGGAAATGATGAGCTCAGTTCTTTCGAAAGTAATCAATGGTGGACATTTTGTCTGGTGTCAAGAGTGTACCAAGTACGGAGAATGTAATCATTGCAAAGCTTCCGCGTACGTTTTTTCTTCATTCTGACGGTAGTGATGGCAGGAATTTAATTTTTGGTGAGTAATTTCACAGGGAGCTTGCCTCTCAAGGGTGATTCTTGGCATATGGTGGTTGGTTCCATTGGCTATGTAATAGGCTTCTCCGGTTCAAGCATTTGGCTCGCTATCCTCCTTGCTCGTTTCAATATTGGAGTAACGAACAGGAATACGGATAAAGCGATGGTATTTTTCCTCATCTTTGCGATTACTATCATTTTGGTCGAGACGGGAGAACGGTGGCCACAGGGAACACCGACCATTTTGCGTGGCAATCTCCTTCTGGGAATGGCTACTCTCGGACTTGGTGTCAGTTGGTTTATTTACGCATTCTTTAAGAAGTTGGGGATAGAGCATTCTCACGGTCATTCACACCATCTGGAGGAACCGAAGGAAGATAAAAAACTCAAGGCGAATATTGCACATACGTTTACCGATCTCATCTCTTCACTGGCAGTCATCGGGAGTGCGCTTATCGCTCGGTGGTTCAATCAGACAGATTTTTTGCGTTTGGTAGATGTCGGTGTTCCGATTCTGATAATTTTCATTTTGGGCAATCAGATGTATGGGATCGTTATGGAATGGCGAGAACACAATACAATAATTGATTGCTGAAAAAAAGAGAAGGCCTTCCTTAGGAATATTTGAGGGAGGTCTTTTTCATGGAAATATTTTTCATTTTTTCAAAAGAAATCCCCTCGCCTGATATAAGGAAAGGGGAAAACAGTAGAGACATTCTTTGCTGATATTTTCAGGAACGTTGGGAGATAAAGTTTCTCACAACTGGGTACACGTCTTCGCGCCAGCGACTACCGCTGAAAATACCAAAATGTCCAGCTTCAACATCAAGGTGAGCTCGGTTTTTATCGTGTATTTTCGTACACAGATTGTGAGCGGCTCGAGTTTGCCCAGATCCAGAGATGTCGTCGTACTTGCCTTCGATGGTGAGAAGAGAAGTTTTTGAGATGTCTTGTGGACGCACGAGTTTTCCATTGACTTCCCACATACCTTTTGGAAGAGCAAAATCTTGAAATACCGTTTTGATGGTGTCAAGATAGTACTCAGCCGGTATATCGAGGACGGCGTTGTATTCATCGTAGAAACGACAATGAGCTGCTGCGTCGTCGCTATTGCCTCGAGTAAGATTGAGGAAATAGTCGTAATGAGACTGCATATGTCTTTCCTGGTTCATAGCGATGAACCCGGCGTGCTGGAGAAATCCCGGATAGACGGGTCGTCCTATACCGGGATAGCACAGTGGCACGCGGTAGATGACGTTGTCTTCAAACCAAGAAAGTGCTCGCGTTGTAGCCAAATTGTTGACTGTTGTAGGACTTTTGCGCGGGTCAATCGGACCCCCCATCATAATTACTTTTCGAGGGAGAGATTCACCAGCTGTTGCCATCAAAGAAAGAGCACCGAGTACTGGCACTGTTGGCTGACACACTGAGATGATGTTGGTTTTCTCTGGACCGATAAAGCGGATGAATTCTTGGATGTATTCCACATAGTCGCTCAGATGGAAAGGCCCCATCCATAGAGGGATCATCCGAGCATCAATCCAGTCGGTGATGTATACTTGATGGTCTTTCAGTAATTCCCTTACCGTTTCGCGGAGGAGTGTGGCATGATGCCCTGACAGAGGTGCTACCAGAAGGACAATTGGTTGATGGTTCATTCTTTTTGACGATCGAGCATCATCTGAAAATCGATTGAAAGAGATGAGCCGACAGAAGGGTTTCTGCATCATCATTTGTTCTTGAACAGTGACATCGACGCCTTCGGTGTGTACGGTATGGATGTCCCAATCTGGTTTTGTATATTCCTTGGCGATGCGTTTGAAAAGCCCATAACCAGCTGACGCTGGACGCGAGAGTGGGGTATAGGACAGAGGTGATAATGGGTTACTCAAAAGTGTGAAGAAGAGATCTGCCATCCTTACCATTGGAGCAAGGAGGACACGTTGCGTTTCATGCAGTTGATAGAGTGGCATTCCCATTCCTTTGTGAATTGTTAAAAAACGAAAGAAAAAGATGTCTCTATTGAACCTTTCTCTACTTTGAGGATACCATATTAAGAAGAGAGAAAAAAGAAAACGTCAAGTGATATAAATAGCCACTTGACGTTTTTTCATTGGTGCGCTCGGAGGGGATCGAACCCCCGACCCTCTGGTTCGAAGCCAGATGCTCTAATCCACTGAGCTACGAGCGCATAATACCACCTACCTTTTATAGCCTATTTTTAGTTTTCCGTCAAAGAACATACTTTTGAAGGAGTGTCTGTGAGTATGGAAGTGAGCAATCAAAAAGGATTCGAGATACAATTCAAAAAAGGGGGGGGTGAAAATAGATACCAATTTAGCTTTCGAAAAACGAGGAATACTACAAGGTTAGACACAATCAGTATGCAGTATGATGAAGTTTTTTATCAGGTTGAACCATGCTAGAGTGTCTGGTATATCGAGAGAGAAACAAGCTCCTGTGGTAATGAAAGAAAGGCAATAAGAATATGAATTGGTAGAAATGATATTTTTATGATATCATTTTATCGTAGAAATTTATGTTTAGCAGTTTTTTAGGAGAAAGAGGATTGAAGACAGAATTATAAAAAATCATCTTAAGAGAGATAATTGTTTCTTTATTATGATAGAAGATAAAATGAAAGAGATAAAAAGTATCGCGTTCATCGTATTGGCTCTTTCGGCAGTCGTATACGTCTATCAATATGGACGTTCTGTCGATCAGACGTTTCCGAACAAAACATTTTCTGTCGACGGCGAAGCCAAAATGGAAACAGCAACCGATATAGCGACATTTACGGCGAGCGTCGTAACGGAGGGAGGAAAAAACGTTGATGAGATTCAAGAACAGAATGTGGAAAAGATGAACACCATCAATGCTTTTTTGGGTGAGCAGGGTGTAGAGAAGAAGGATTTGCAGACAAGTCAGTATTCTTTGACACCACGCTACACGTATTTCCCTTGTGACGGACGGATGGCTTGTCCTCCTGCGGTCATTTCCGGATATACACTCACCCAGACACTCTCAATCAAAGTGCGTAATCTCGGATCGATCGGTGATATCCTTTCCGGCATCGTAGAAAAAGGAGCGAACACCGTTTCGGGTATCAGTTTCACAGTGGATGATGATACGGATGCACGACAGGTAGCCCGTACGGAAGCTATAGCGAAAGCACAGAAAAAAGCTCTGGAAATAGCCAAGGCTGGAAATTTTCGTGTTGGAAGACTCGTTTCGCTCTATGAAGATTCCGCTGTCACACCGGAAACTGCTGTCGGTTATGGCGGTCTAGGTGGTGCTACGACTGATATGAAGTTAGCTACTCCTCCAGTGATCGAATCGGGAACTCAGTCCGGTACGGTGCATATAAATTTGACGTACGAAATTCTGAATTAAATATTCAATTGAAAATTTGTGAATAAAAAACTCTCTTCATAACGAAGAGAGTTTTTTTGGAAAATTCGATTGAATTGATTCTCTGTTTTGAATAAAATAAAACCCACAGGGGTGGCCATAGAGAATCCCTGCCTGTCGGCAGGCAGGCCTGCCCGTCCGGCAGGCGGGGAACTTTGATTCATACGAAATCCAGAAAGTGCTCAAAGGGGTGGCCACAGGGAATCGAACCCTGATTCATGGTACCACAAACCATTGTCCTACCATTGAACGATGGCCACCCCTTCACGCGCTTTTTAAACTGTACTACAAACCCATTGTCCTACCATTGAACGATGACCCCACCCCACTGTGGATTCTAAAGTGTGCCCCGAGAGGGAAACTCCCTCAACTAAACTTTTGTCGACACAAAAGTTTGTCTAGGCACCGTCTCGTGATTTCGTCTACTGACGAAATAACACTCCGACGTCCGATTCCTCACGTAAGCCAAGCAGTTGACTTACTTCGCGTCGTACTCATTTCATTCGTGTGCCCCGAGAGGGAATCGGACCCCCATCAAGACCTTAGAAGAGTCCTGCTTTATCCATTAAGCTATCGGGGCGAGGAACTCAAATATTCG
>Ga0210044_10007586_pt1 | contig 13782 bp, 9 predicted proteins | sample CryGey13umfilter_2_FD_183959 | JGI IMG/M metagenome (GOLD analysis project Ga0210044, IMG submission 183959) | Groundwater microbial communities from aquifer in Utah, USA - Crystal Geyser 4/9/14 3 um filter (SPAdes) (version 2) | ecosystem: Environmental > Aquatic > Deep subsurface > Groundwater... | reverse complement strand
CGGCGCTATCGAACGGGTTACTATCAAGATACTGGGCAACCGTTTTACGATCGCTTTTCATTCCTTCGGTCAAGGATGGCTCAATCAACCCGCAATCTGCCGCCAGACGCATTAACTGATTCCCCAAAGCATCTTTACCGCGTTCATAGGTATTAATCATGATCCAGTCAAGAATGACATAGGAAATATGTGTTCCAAATTTTGATTGAATACCTTCTCTTGTTTCCGGCATGTCTTTTTCACTAAGAAGGGGAACAATCTCGATATCACCTTCATTTTGCGGCGGACGAACGATCGGTTTGGGTTGCTCTGCTTTCACGGTAAAATAATTAATTTTTCTATAGTCCATCGCACTTTCTTTTTTGAAAACCTCATCAATATTATCAAGCAAATGGGCAAGAGTTCCCGATTTATGCCAATCTGATTCAGGATTGACCATTTTGGCAGCGCCATACATAAATTTGGAAAGCATCGCCGTAGCCTGAAGTACATCACGCCAACGCCCCAGTCGTTCCATATGATATTCAGGAATCTCTTTGGTTTCTGCCTGCTTTCGTCTTCTTATAAGATCCTCGCCAAATGCTTCAGGGTCTTTGTCCCAGACAGGGCGCTGCATATAATAGAGCGTCGAAACAGGCAATCCTGTTAAAGCCTGACACCAGCGATGCTGCCAGCCCAGCTCGGTTGACTGCGCGACGGTATCCGGTACAACACGAGAGCTAAGCGCTTCAGGAAGCTCCATCACCTCATCGCTATCACCCTCATCATTTCCTGTCATATAAACAAAATGCCCACAGCCCATTTCGCTGTGTTTGAAATGCAGAGCAGCCTTGCTTTTATCCCCCTTCTCTTTCAAAGGGTTTCTAATCAGACATTCCTGCGTATCACCATTTACAAACAACATCCAGTCATGAAGAACACCATAAGTACCTCTCTTGGCACGATTTAGCTCATCCAGTATAAGCATGCGGCCTTCTTTATAAGCCTGCCATGCAGGACCTTCCTGTGCGGCCATACCCAATGTATTTCCACCAAGATTATCAAGACCCTCCTTGGCACTAACTTTTGTTAACCCTTCAATAGCAATATTGATAGAATCCCGCGTTTCTCCGGGATGGGCATGTTTGACCGCTGCCCAGTCAATCGCTATTTTACCATTTTCACTTGAAAAGGCATTTCCTAAACAATCACTAAGAATATCAACGGACATAGGATTTAGAATAAAATCCTGCTGTTGTTTATCTCCATCGGCGCGATTATATTTTTCGATTTTGGAATCAAGCGCGTCATAAAAACGTTTATCACTATTAAAATCCAGAACCATTTCAAAAAATAACTCATTCAGATTCATATTCGTGCAATCAATTTTGAGTGCGCCTTCCTTCGAGCTAATACGTCCGGCTAGCTCCCCCTGAAAAGTTTTACCGGAACCTGCTGTTCCTTTTGTATACATTGCCCGGCGCGTGTTTTTTGGATGAATTGCATTAATCACCTCGAAAAACTGCCTCTGCATTTCCGGTGTCACCATATTACGCGTCAGAATTCCTTCGACTTCATCCAGGCTCAACTCAGAAGGAACAATCAAAGGTTTCTGAAGCGTCCCCAGATATCGAACCGCCTTTGGCGTACCGTTGGAGCCCACAACATAACCAAGAGCGGTACTCGGATAAGGAGACCTCTTCCCCAAGGGTTTTTCGATAGCTGCGTAATCTTCAGGTGTCAGATCCTTTAAAGGCTTCTTTAAAATATGCACTTTTATATCCCCTGTTCCTTGATCATCAAATGATCCTGTTTTTTATTTTTTAATCGTTTTGCAAACATTGCAGGCAGTGTAGAACAATTTTGTTAAAAGTTTAAGAGTGTATTTGTATTTTTATTTGTTATTTACAAAGATTTAAATTTATGAAAATCACTTCATATCAAACTTCCTGTGCGCCTGCTGAAACAGTTTTCTTTTCCTTGCCCATGATACAGCAGAGAAACTTTCAAGCCTCATCATTTTCTGCGCAAGCAAGCCGATAACGCCCGCTGCAATTTCATCCATATTACTGCCCCGGAAAATTCCGATTTTCTGGGTCGGTGTTGCCACCCGCACATCTTTCGCAAATTGTTCAATCCTGGATTCTCTCGATACATCTTGTTGTAACAATGCAAAATCAAGCGTCACATATTTGTTCGTTGATAATAATTTCTGAACAGCATCCAGAGATTCCTCAGGATCGCTAATATCGCCATCTGACAATATTATAATATGGGTTAGACCACTATCACCGCTTCCTTTCTGGTCGGCCAGAGTTTTGGTAATATGCGGAATGGAGGGCGCGAGATTTGTCCCGCATTGCAGACCATTTCTGGCTTTAAGAAGATTTGCTTCGATCATTTTGCGGTCATCGCCCGGCTTTGCCAGAAGTATCGGGCGATCATTCCCCCACAAGGCAATATAGACATTGGCATCCACTTTTTTGGCGGCTTCATACAGTATAATCGAAGTCAGCAAAGCAATATCCATTGCCCTTGCCTTACCCAGCAAACTAGCCATATCTCCATAGGTCATACTGCCTGAACCATCAATCAGGAGAACAATATCAATTGTGGTGGGTGTCTGGCCTGTTTTATCTTTGTGGAACAGATTCAGATCATCTTTTTCCACCCGCCCGTCTTTTTGTTTTAGAATTTTACTTTTGTGAGCTTCTGTATTAAGCCTGCTCAAATCCTTATCCTCGGGAATCATTTCAAGGGCTGGAGAGCGTTCAGTTGTTTTTTCAAGCTGTTTATCACGAATTTTTTTCAGACTATTTGTGACAGAACCGATAACATGCCTAATCTGGGAAAGAAGCGAGGAATAACTCTTCCAATCCGAAGCAGCAATCTCTTCCAGTGTTTTTCCCTCACCTCCCTCGCCGGCCTCGCTAGAAGGAGATCCATCACCACTGCTTTTCCCCTGTGTCCCTTTTCCCTTATCTTTTCCTTCGCCCTTTTTCTCGCTACCCTGCCCATCTTGATGCTCTTTTCCCTGCGCCTCCTGCTGTTGTTTTTCTGCTGCTTTTTTCGCCGCTTCCTCAAGCTCTTTCTTTATCTGTTCAAGCGTCTTCCCTTCAGCGCCCTCTTTTCCCTGCCCCTTGGCATCCTGTCCCTGTCCGTCATTTTTCTGATCCGGCTCCTGTCCCTCGGGATGTTCGGGCGGGAGAGCGACATCATCCATCGACTTTGTCTGCTCCTTATCATTTTTGACATCGACCTTTTGTTTATTTGTTCCGGCTTTGGACGGATCAAAATCCTGACGGGCTTTACCGGGCTCAGAGTCTTTGGAATTATCACCAAACGGCTTATCTCCCGCACCAAAATTCTGTGGTTTCCCTTTTCCCTGTGACCCTTTGCCAGGCTTTTGGGAGATTTGGGAACCCTGACTATTTTCCTGACCAGAGTCGCTTTCTTGTTCTTGTCCCTCTTGTCCCTCTTGTTCTTGGCCTTCCCCTTCCTGCTCCTGACCCTCTTGTCCCTCTCCTTCATTATCCTGCTTCTGCGCCTCTTTTGATTTCTGGCTCTGGCCTTCTTTCTTTTCGTTATCAAGATCCTCATCCAGTTGCCTATCCAGCTCGCGGGCAAGATCATCCGCGATATCCTGAATATAAAGATCCCATATTTTTTCTATAATCCGGTTACGCTTCATAGAATGGGACTCTGCGAGGCTATTGAAATACTCCTTTCCGTACCAGCGGTCTTTCGGAGAGGGCTGCAAATTTTCAAGACCCTCTGTCCCCGCACACAAATCAAGCAGAAGCTGAAAATCGCGGGGCGGAAAACTGTCTTTATTATCATTAACAGCCCTCTGCTTATGCTTAAACCCCTCTTTTGTGATGCGAATCTGGTCAGGCTTGATATCAAACATTTCCCACCCCTTACGGGTATTATCAAACAAACCGTTATTTTTAAAAAAAGAAAGTTCAATGGCATTCAGAATATGAATAAAACGCTGCTCTGGCCTGCTATCCCCGCCCATTATTTTCTCAAGCTGCCGGATTTGCTGTTTTATCTCCTGCTGCTCTGCTTCCGATAATTGATCCGCTCTCTCTTCCAGAATGGATTTTGCCATATCATAAATTTCTTTAAGCTCTGCCTGCAAAGGTTCGCTGTCATTTTTCTTCGTCCCCCGCAAGGCATCCAGCGCAGAGACTCCAAAAACACTACCGGTCATCAAAACATTATTCAGAGAATAGGAAAATTGCTGCGATTTTTCCTGTCCCTTTATTTCTGCATAACGATTGGCGGTACATGTCTCTGCAACACGCCAAAGCATCTGGCGCATTTCCCACTCCAGAGCAAGCTGGCGCAGAGCCTTATAGTCCACATCAGAAAGACTTTCTTTTGCCTTTATCGCTTCCGCTTCTTTTTCTTTTAATCGATTAATTTCTGTACGGATCTCCCGCAGTTTCTGTGGAAAAGAGGTGCTGAGCTGCCCCCTTCCAATCTCGCGGATCATAAGACTGTTAGTATGTTCAAGACCCGCAGCAAGAGCTGTCATAAGATCCACATGGATTGTCTTGTCCTTACGGTTATATGTTATTCCGCTTCCCGGCAATCCCCATGCAAAACGCGTGTCGGTCCGCCGTAACTCTTCATTCACATAGACACCACCATCGTAAAGCATCTGCTTTACATCAAGGCACTCACCTACTTGCTGCCATAATCTTGAGTTTATGAGATCTATTTGTATTTTATGTGTATTACCATTGGGATAGGTGATCTCTTTTTTTGCAGTACGGTGGATATAAAGCAATGACGCTGCCCAGAGAAGCTGTAATTCGGGGCTTGAAAGATTGAGAGGTTTGGGTGCTTTTACCTGTTTAACTGCTTTTACAATATTTTCCAGTTCCGCATTAAAGATACGGTCATCTTTTAACGTGCTGCGAATGTTTTCAATAAAAGCATTACATTCCTCCAAACTGAACGTGGCTTTTGGATTATTTATTTTTGTAATCAATGCCAGACGCAAGCGTGATATTTTCTGTGCCAAAATTGATTCAGCACGAAATTTTTCAGCCCTGCCCTGATGGTTAAAATTTTTTTTCATTCAGCCCTGTTCATTTTTTATCTGAAATGCTTATAGTGCATCTTCTTTAGAAAAGATTCTTAACACAGATCAAAGAGTAAAAAAAGATACAGAAATTTATGCCGTTCGTTTTTGCATTTTTCTGGTTTCCATACTTATGCGCCACCATGCGATTTTAACCATAATTTTATGTGATATTGTATGGGGTTTAAATCCACAGGCCTTGAAAACCATACCCACAACACGATCCATATGCTTGAACTGATAAAAACTGTAGGCACGTTGCATATAAGCACGATTATGAATTTTACGGTTATAAAGAATATCGCTGTTTTCATTTGCGGCATAATAGGCATAAGATAATTCATCATCCTCGCTTTCTGCAATTCGCCCCAGCGCAATTTTCAAACGTGAAAAACGGGATAGCTCTTCTTTAGCCAAATATACATTAAGTGTATCGTAAAATAGTTTATAATGACGGAATTCATCAGCGGCAATATTCCTGCAGATCTCTTTTAACACAGGCTCGTCCGTGGCATCGGCAATAGCGCTATAATAACTTGATGTTCCGGTTTCCACCATACAGCGTGCCACCATTTCTCCGCTACGGCTGCCACGCACAGATATTCTATCATTACTCAGAAAATGTTCAGGACTATATCCGGCGCGGAATTTTTCCATAGAATGATCCATTGACCATGATGGATCTATGGCCTGAGCCCAGCGTCCGAGGGCTTCGCCGTGCTGTACTTCTTCCACTGCCCACTGACGCGCTGTCGCCTGAAAAACCGGATCATCATGGAAAATCCGGCACAGATAATCCGCATAGGATGACGCGTTATATTCAACCAGAGCCGCCGCCTTGATTACTTTCAATAAATCAGCGGAAACGGCTGCCGGATCAAGTCTGTCCCACGCCAGATTTTCAATCGTCCAATGTGCTTTTATCTGTTTTTCAGCCATAAACGGAAACCTATCAAGAAGACGGGGTTTATGCCATTATTATTTTCGGATCAAATTGTATAAAAATTCTATCTCCTGATATTATATTTTCCTTTCTGGCAGACTCCTGATATTTTTAAGATCTGTTTTCCTGAACAAGACAAAATTAGGAGTCAAAATTATGGTCAAAGTTCTTATTAGCGATAAAATGGATCCGCTTGCAGCGGAAATTTTTCAAAAAAACGGGATCGAGGTTGATGTCAGACCGGGAATGAGTGCCGAGGATTTACTGGCAATCATTGGTGACTACGATGGCCTGGCGGTACGCTCTTCTACAATGGCGACGCCGGAAATGATCGGTAAGGCCGCCAATCTGAAAGTTATTGGCCGCGCCGGAATCGGAATTGATAATATTGACCTTGAAGCGGCGACCAATCAGGGCGTAATCGTCATGAATACGCCCTTTGGAAATTCCATCACCACTGCCGAACATGCCATTGCCCTGATGTTTGCCCTTGCGCGGCAAATCCCGCAGGCTAATCAGTCTACCCATGCGGGAAAATGGGAAAAATCAAAATTCATGGGAACCGAGCTATATGCCAAAACACTGGGCGTTATCGGTTGTGGCAATATCGGTGCGATTGCCGCAAGCCGCGCTTTAGGGCTGCAAATGAATGTCATTGCCTATGACCCGTTCCTGTCCGAAGACCGTGCGATTGAGTTGGGCGTAGAAAAAGTCGAACTTGATAATCTGTTATCCCGTGCCGATTTTATCACGCTCCATGTTCCCAAAAATGAACACACAAAGAATCTTATAAATAAAAAAACGATCTCGAAAATGAAAGATGGTGTGCGAATCATCAATTGCGCACGCGGCGGCATTATCGTTGAGGCAGACTTAAAGGAAGCGCTTGATTCCGGTAAAGTAGCAGGAGCCGCACTAGATGTCTTTGAAATAGAACCAGCCACAGAGAATCTTCTTTTTGGTCATCCCAATGTCATATGTACACCCCACCTTGGTGCCTCAACCTGTGAAGCACAGGTCAATGTCGCTATTCAGGTTGCCGAGCAGATGAGCGATTATCTCATAAATGGTGCTATCATGAATGCACTGAACATGCCCTCTATCTCGGCAGAGGATGCTCCGCGTCTTAAACCCTATATGAAGCTCGCCGGACAACTTGGCAGTCTTATCGGACAAATTACTACAGATGCCATAAAATCCGTTATCATTGAATATGAAGGTAGTATTGCCGAACTCAACAGCAAGCCCTTAACAGCGCTTGCCATTGCCAGTCTGCTGAAAACCCAGCTCGATAATGTCAATATGGTGAATGCCATGAAAATCGCTCAATCACGCGGGATCAACATTTCAGAAACAAAAACAGGATCGTCACAGGATTTCCGCAGCCTTATGACCATTAAGATAAAAACAGAAAGCAACGAACATATTGTGGCCGGAACACTTTTTACCGGCAAAGAGCCACGCATTGTCAATATTGAAGGCGTTCCCATCGAAGCTGCGCTTGCACCTCATATGCTTTATATCAGGAACGAAGACAAGCCCGGCCTCATCGGCGGTCTTGGCACACTTCTCGCGGAGGCAGGCCAGAATATTGCCGATTTCCGTCTGGGACGAATCGGTCGCGATGAAACGGCAGTGGCGCTGGTAATTCTGGATCAGGAATTACCCGATGATGTTTTTTCCCGTATTGAGCGTCTCCCCCAGATCAGACAGGTACAGAGACTCAAGTTTTAAAATGGGGCATTCAATAAAGACGATATGAATTAAACGATGAATCCGCGCAGGAACGATACTCTAAAACTGCGGGCAATCCAGTTTTTCTATTTCCTGTGCGGCACGCATTAGAATTGGTTGAGCGCCGCTTGGATATTCTTTTTTCAACTGACTATAACTCAGACAAGCATCATTCGTTTTTCCAAGACCCGCCAGAGACATCCCCAGTTTAAGCAGATTATCGGGTCCCTTTGTACCTTTCGGATATTTTTGATACGCTTCTGCAAAAACACGGGCGGCCTGCTCGAAATCCTTACGTACATAATAGGTCTCGCCCAGCCAGTATTTGGCATTAGCTGCCAGATCATGATCCGGATAGTGGGTTAGAAACAATTTAAAGGCTGTTTCGGCTTCTTCATACTGACGATCCCGTAATAGTGAAAAAGCCTGTTCGTAAATTGCAGCAGGATCTTGTAACGACGAAGACTGTGAGACCGTTCCGATAATTTCAGCCCCTTCGGGAACAGGAACATCGGCAGGTTGGCGCAATATGCCAAGCTGTCCTGAAGCATCCTTAGGCAGAACAACAGGGGAATCGGCAGGAGAGTTGCTTGACGGCTGAGGCGGCATTTCTTTAGAAAGAGGATCTATTGTGTCCTGACGTGTTAAATATCCGGTTCGCGGCGCGGGATCTCCGGATAGGGAAGACACATCTTCCCGCCCTCCCGTTTGCATTCCCAAACCGGAAAGCCGCATCTCAAAATCGGCCATGATTTTATCCATACGTTCCCGAAACTGTTTTTCCTGAAAGTTCAGCTCTTCTACTTTCCCTGTCAGGGTTTGCATTTCCATTTCAATCTGCTGCAATCGTACCTCGAGACGGGCAGTGGACACTGCTGCTCCAGCCGTATCAGCAGCAAAAGAATCAGGAGGTGCCTCACCGCGAAAAACGGCACGACCCAGAGTCTGGATTTCATTTTCAAGACGGGTCAGACGCGAATCAACACTCTGCGCCTTCACCGGAAAAGCGCAGAGTGTCATAAAGCTCGTAAGAAAAACTGCAGAAAGAAGAGAACGGCGATAAAATCTATTTGTAGAATTTACACGCAAATTTTTACCGCCTCTCATACTGGTTTGTTTCGTTATTCTACAATAGAAACGCCACGACGGTTCTGCGTCCATGCAGCAGGATCAGATCCCAGAACGGCAGGGCGTTCTTTACCATAGCTAATGGTATTGACACGCATCGGCTCGATACCAAGCGCCACCATATAGCTTTTAACTGAATTGGCCCGCCGCTCACCGAGCGCAAGGTTATATTCACGGGTACCGCGCTCATCACAATGGCCTTCAATAGTCATACGGACATTCGGATAACGTTTCATCCATTCCGCTTGCAACTCCAGCGTACGCTGGGCTTCCGGGGTCAGATCATAACGGTCATAACCAAAAAAGACACGGTCGCCAACATTAACGACCAGATCCTGTTGTGAGCCCGGTGTTGGACCATCAAGAACCGAGCGATCATAAACCTGGGTTCCATCAAGCGGACCGGCCATAATATCCTGACGTTCATCGACACGAAGATCACCAGCATCCATTCCCTTGTTTTTGGCGCAGGCCGTAACTGTAAACATTAAGGCTATTATCATAAAAGTGCGGAAGAACATGCGTATAACTCCTATATATCTAATAAATTTTTCCCGAATTTTGTTTATACAAACAAATCCAAGCTGATTTAGTATTATTATGATCTCTTTGCAAGAGCAAGAGCTCTTGTGCATCCCACTTTAAATACCCTCAATAAAGATGATATAAACTGATTTTTTAAGCAAGCAAGAAGAAAAATTCAAGAAATATCCGCTTCCAGAAAGACGTAATGGTTTATTAACCTCTTTATGGTCAGACTATGATCAGGTTTTTGCAAATGAAAAGATAATTTTGATTATAAGCAAGAGGATATTTCTTTTATGGCTTATTACAGTTAATATAGGAAACATGACAATAGCAGCAAAATCGAATTCAAAGAAAAAACAAAGTGCCGCCGCTAATTCCGGCATGGCTCAGGATACCGAAGCACGGTTCATCGCTGATGAAAATGGCTGTATTCTTTACACTACAGATGCCTTCTCCCGCCTGATTTATCTTCCGAACGATCAAATCAAGGGCATGGCTTTGGGAGATCTTTTCGAGTTTGACGACCCTGACGATGCCCTGCATGTCTGTAACATGTTTGGCAGGAACACCCATCATTATATTGATGCCTTATATGAGGGATCTCATGCTATTATTTTATCGGGAAACCCGCAGGCTAAAAAAACAAAATTCCGGTTTGACAAAATTCTAACAAATGATGGGCGACGTTTTATCGTTGGTGTAGAAGAAACCAATGAAAAAACTGCAAAACCGAACAGCGAGCTAGCGGGACAGATTTTGCAGCTCATCGACGATAATTACAATACAGAATCAAAGAGCAAAATTAGTCCCACCAGTGATGAAGGCGAACTTCGCCATTTTTTAAATATGTCAAACGAAGTCATGGCTATTTCCAGCAAGGATGGTACATTTTCAAGAGTCAACGGCTCTTTTAACCAGATTCTCGGCTTCTCTGACGATGAATTGCGCGCCATGAGCTTTATGGATTTAATCCATCAGGCCGACCGCCCCCACGTTTTGAGCTGTTTACGGGAATTAATGCACGATGACAGCAGCGACAACCGGATTATAGATTTCGAGACACGCCTGATTGCCAAAGGAGGAAAAATCCGCTGTATGGAAATCAGGCAAAAACGCAGCGGCAATACCATCTATACTGTCGGACGGGATGTCACCGCCATAAAGGAACATGAAGCCGCGCTTTTCAAACAGGAACAAATGCTGGGAGAGGCACAGGCCATTGGCCATATGGGCCACTGGCGCTGGGAAGTTGGCGCGGACGATATTATCTGGTCCGATGAAATTTACCGCATCTTTGGCGTGGACAAGGGGGATTTTCTTCCTACTCTGGATCATATCAACTCCATGTTGCATCGGCGCGATATTGGCCGTTTGATGCAGGCCTTCCAGCGCGCAATCATCGAACAGAACAACTACGAGATGGATTTTCGCGTCATTCGCCCTGATGAAACCATTCGCTATGTCCGCTGCGAGGGAAAATGTGAAAAAGATCACGAAGGCGGCGTCGTTGCACTCTTCGGGATTATGCAGGATATTACCGAAAGAACCCTGCACGAGCGTCAGTTAAAAGAAGCAAAAGATGCGGCAGAGCGTGCCTATGCAGCAAAATCACAATTTCTTGCCAATATGAGCCATGAACTACGTACCCCGCTCAATGCCATTATCGGTTTTTCAGAAATGATGCAGCGTCAGCTTCTGGGTCCCATCGGAACCGAAAAATATCTTGATTATATTGGCGGCATTCGTGAAAGCGGCGAACATCTGCTGGATCTTATCAGTGATATTCTGGATATGTCAAAAATTGAAGCTGGAAAATACGAGCTTGATCTGGAAGAATTAAACGCTGCCAAAGTCATTCGCCTTGCCGTTCATATGATGGAAGGACGGGCGCAGGAAGCCAAAATAAAAATCTCCATTGATATTGAGAACGAAGCCACTCAGCTTATCTGCGATCGCCGGGCTTTCATGCAAATCCTGCTTAATCTTATGTCGAATGCAGTAAAATTCACCAATCCCGAAGGCGATGTGCGCATTAAATGCAACGGACTGGATGATTATGTCGTTATCAAAGTCCATGATACAGGAATTGGTATTCCGGCAAATATGATTGTATGTATCACCAACCCCTTCGAACAGGCCGCCAACCACTACACCCGCGAACATGAAGGCACCGGACTTGGCCTTGCCATTACCAAGGAATTGATTGAGCTTCACGGTGGCTCGCTCCACATTGATTCTATTGTCGGAAAAGGAACCTGTGTGACAATCAAGTTACCTTATAATGCTTACGAACATCTAAAAAGACGAAAAGCCAGCCTATAATAATCAGAAATGCGATATTGGCAAAATATGAAGACTGAAATCCAGCTTCACACCTGTATTTTTATAAAGATTTTGCGCAGGAATATTATCATTTTCCGCAAGCCAGTATATCCGTGCCCAGCCTTCTTTTGCCCCGATATTGGATAATGCAGCAACAAGGGCACGTGCCGTTCCCTGCCGCCGATAAGAAGGGTCAACATAAACATCCTGCATATAACAAACCGGATCAATATGTCCGGTCACTGGATGCAGGATATAATGCAGCAATCCTGCCATTTTTCCTTCCCTAAAAGCGCCCAGACCATGCACCGGAAAGATCGGAAGCATAAGACGGTTCCATGTTTCTGCTGTTACGTCAGAATTTTTATGCCCCTGATTATTGCCATCCCATAAAAAAAGCCATTGCGAATAATCATCGGGTTGCAAATGGCGGATTTCAATAGGTTCTGTAGACATTATGATTCGCTGAAAGCACGGTTGGGACGCTGGAGCGGATCAAAACCGTAATAATCCAGCCAACGGGCGTCACTATCAAAGAAAGTGCGCAGATCAGGAATGCCGTATTTCAGCATCGCAATCCGCTCAATCCCCATCCCGAAAGCAAAGCCCTGATACTGTTCCGGATCAATACCACAATTTTTCAGAACATTCGGATGCACCATCCCACACCCCAGAATTTCCAGCCAGCTCTCCCCTTTCCCGATTTTTAAACCGCCATCCTTGCGTGAGCAGCCAATATCAACCTCTGCCCCCGGTTCAACAAACGGAAAAAAACTCGGACGAAAACGCATCGGCAAGTCGTCAACTTCAAAATAAGCCTCGCAAAAATCACGCAGACAACCCTTCAAATGTCCCATATGAGTCTTCTCGTCAATAACAAGACCTTCAATCTGGTGGAACATGGGCGTGTGGGTCATATCGTAATCGCTTCTATAGGTTCTTCCCATGGCAATAATACGAATGGGCGGCTTATTGGCTTTCATATGACGGATTTGCACAGGCGATGTATGGGTACGCAGCAGTTTTTTGGCAAACTCGCCCTGTGCCCCGGTGTCTTCGGGCAAAAAGAATGTGTCCTGCATTTCCCGCGCCGGATGACCGGGCGGGAAATTCAGTGCTGTAAAATTATGCCAGTCATCCTCGATTTCCGGTCCTTCAGCGATACGAAATCCCATATCTGCAAAAATTGTGGCGAGCTCTTCCATTGTCTGGCTGATCGGATGAATATGACCTTTGCGTTCCGGTCGAACCGAAAGTGTAATATCTATTATTTCCCGCGCCAGCTTTTCATCCATCGCCTGCCGTTTGAGCGCCTCTTCCTGTCTGCTGATTAATCCGGCAATTTCATCTTTGAGAACATTCAGCGCCTGTCCCGTACTCTTACGCTCTTCCGGATCCATCGCCCCCAGCGTCTTCATTAGATCCGTAATACGCCCCTTTTTCCCCAGTGCGGTCACTTTGGCCTGCTCCAGCATCTGCAAATCATTGGCGTTTTGCACTATTTCCGTTAATTCAACTTGAAGTCTGACTAAGGTATCACTCATATTCTTTATAATTTCTGACATAATGGTTTTTTGGACGATCCGATTTTTTCACTGTCTTCTTTATCACGTGCGTTATAATAGCAGTTTTTATACTCCATGAAAGCCCCGAATGCCGCCGAAGCCACAAGCGCCACCGCTATTGTTTCCGGTTGCGCAACATAGGAAAAACTTGCGCCCAATGTCTCGAAATGATGGGCATTATAATGTACGGCAGCTTGAAAGGCGCCAGCCAGAGCAAAAAACGCACCTCCGCCAGCCCCCCAAAGACCTGCTCTTTTATATGAATAACTTTCCATTTTCCTGTCCGATTTGTTATGATTATGTCTTTGATAAAGTGCCTGAAACTACTGCACAAGTAAATATTAACTTTATATTTGTAAACTATAGAACCCTCTGCAAAAGTTTGAAGTAACGGTGGTGGAGCGCCATTTTGGACAATTTGAGGAGAGGATTTTTGAGTTTTATATCCTGAAGCGCATTTTCTGGTTCGTTTCAGGCGCAATTATCCT
>Ga0210044_10007585_pt1 | contig 13785 bp, 15 predicted proteins | sample CryGey13umfilter_2_FD_183959 | JGI IMG/M metagenome (GOLD analysis project Ga0210044, IMG submission 183959) | Groundwater microbial communities from aquifer in Utah, USA - Crystal Geyser 4/9/14 3 um filter (SPAdes) (version 2) | ecosystem: Environmental > Aquatic > Deep subsurface >... | reverse complement strand
ATTCAGCATGTTCAGTTCCGTTTAATTTTACATTGCAAGTATTTAGTCTGCCTGCACCCGGGATATTATACAGAATGAAATCAGTAAAATCACTCCTGCAAATAATTATATTTTCAAAATCTTTGGTCATAAAAATTAATTCATTATCACCATCTTGATCTATATCTAATGAATAATAATCAATATAGGATAATGCTGGAAGCTTTAATTGTTCAAGAACATTAAAATTTTCATCTATTTTCTCTACAATTCCATTAGTTTTTATTACAAAGAAATAATTCGGATTTTTTTGTACATCGTAATATAAGTTAGCAGATTCCCAATCCTGCGGTAAATAAGTGAATCGTTTTTCTTTAACTTTTTCTATATCGGAATTATAAAGCGATATTGTACAGGGGTAGTTTTTATTGCCGGTGTAAATGTTCATCACAATAAAATATTTTTTGTTGTTACAATTAAATGGAATAGTTTTGGAATAGGATGGGTAAACTCCTATTTTAACCGGCGCCGATTTATATTTCATATCAGTATTAAATTCCATCATCCACGCAAACATATCTGAATAAGAGCTATCGTTACTACAGTTACCAACAGCGTTTGTAGCTAAAAAATAATTTTTTTTATTATTATTTGTATAAAATGGTAGTGTATTTGTTATTGAAGCACAACTAAATTCTGAAAAAGATAATGAATCATTAGCAAAATCGTATTTAAACATTTTACGGGGTTGTACAGAATATCCTACATTTGAAAAGAAGAATAATTCCTTAATACCATCATTATTGCTATCAAATGTGTCGAAAATACTTATTACACAATCTGGATTTTTATCGAATGGGTGGTAGGCAATGATTTCCCTGTCTTTAATAAATACTATGTTATTAAAAGGCGACAAACAATTTAAAAATATTTTATTATCTCTATATGTGAATATTGCTAGTTCTTTCATATTATCACCATCGTAATCAAACCAAAATGGTGTATCCGTACGTATTAATTTACCATCAAATTTCCACTGGTCAATTATTTTATCATTCTTAGCAACTTGTATGCTAAAATTTTCAACATAACCTTTCTGAATATTAATTTTCTCACTGACATCATTGTTATTAAGATCAGCATAATAATATAAATGATTTATGACATCATTATTTTTGCTGACTATTTCAACTGTAGATTGATTAAAGATTGGGGGTAAAGAAATAATTATTATAGAAGAGAAAAATAAGCTTAGTAAATAAGGGCTAGCAAAAATATTGAGAAGCTGATCTTTTGATTTATATAATAGTTCCTTAATAAATGATTTAATACTGAAATGTTCTCCCTGCACAAAACACCTCTAGAATATATAATTACTTATAAATTAAGTGATTGTAGGTAGAACTGCAATAAAAAAAATATTTATTTTTATCTAAAGCAAAAAGTTTGAATGATCAGGCAGTGTAAAATAAATACAGTTTAGCACTGAATAAGGAATAAATAAAAAATTTAATTTTCTGATTTTAAGGAGGCATTACACCAGTTGTCGCCACCTTTACTTCATCGTAATTAATTATTGTTGAATCCAGCTCCGTAATAACTTTATTTTTTACAATATTAAATTCCGGTAGATATTTAGGATCAATCGGATGAGCAGAAGGAATTTTTTGCCTTAACGCATCAACCTGCACTCCATTTTTCCAGAAACGGTAACAAACGTGCGGGCCTGTTGCTTCCCCGGTCATACCAACATAGCCAATTATCTGACCTTGTTTGACTCTTACTCCTGATCTTATACCTTTTCCGAATTTTGACATATGAAGATACTGAGTAGTGTAAACACTATTATGTTTTATCTTTACAAAATTTCCGTTGAACCGTGCGTAAGTTGCAGTTATCACAATTCCGTCGCCTGTTGAACGAATTGGTGTTCCTGTTGGAGAGACATAGTCTGTACCGAGATGGGCTTTTACTCTATGTTCAATAGGATGATATCGCCTTAAGGAATACCTTGAAGAAATTCTGCTGAATTTCACAGGTGCTTTCAGGAATGCCTTCCTTAGACTCTTTCCGTTTTCATCAAAAAATTCTGATTGATCATCAAACTTAAAATTTATTGCGTAAAATTTTTCATTTCTGTGAAAAAATTCTGCGGCAACAATTTTTTTAATACCTATTAATTTTCCGTCTACAAGTTCTTCTTCAAAAATTACTATATACTTATCACCATCCATTATTCTATAAAAATCAATTTGCCAGGCATAAATTTCAGAAAGCTTTATTACTAATTCAGGAGTAATATTTTGTTCTACTAATGATTCATACAGAGAATTTGTAATAATTCCTGTAACAGACCTCTCTTTAATTTTAATTTCTTTTTTAAATATCTTGGCTGTAAGTGTATCATTAAAATTTAGAACTAAAAAATCTGCAGAAGAAATTTTATACACAAAATAGTTTAATGAATTTGTGCTGTCTTTAGAATAAAATGAATAATAATCATTCCCTAAAATTATTTTTCTAAGATCAAAAATATTTTTAATCTGTAGCTGAGATTGATAAATTTTATCGTATGGCACTCCTAAATTTGATAGAATTTTAGAGAGAGTTTCATTTCGCTTGACGGAGGATATTCTTTTTTCATACAGTAATGTATCAATACCAAATTCTTTGTGAGATATCTCTTTTTTTATATTGTTTTTAGGATTTGTATTTTTGGGAATATCATATGTACTTAAAGATGTTATTATAATAAAAATAATTATTAATAAACTCGAGAGAGTAGTAATTAGAGATTTTTTAGTCATAAATACTATATAAAGAATTGTTAATAAATGAGTTACTAATTTATGTGTAAAATTTTCCTATTGCAATTTATCAGAAATAATTTAGCAAGGAAGTAAATGATCTATTATAAAGTAAATATTAGTCTTAATAAAGATATTGAAAACAAATGGCTGGATTGGATGAATAAGATCCATGTTCCGGAGGTATTAAATACAGGTTATTTTTTAGGACATAAAATTTTAAAAAATATTCAACCTGAAAATGATCAAGATAAAGTTGAATACACAATAATGTATGAATGCGAATCAATAAATAAATATTTGGAATATTCTGTTAAAGCAGCTCCGGAATTACAAAAGAAGCACACAGAATTATTTAAAGGTACATTTACTGCAAACAGGGAAATTTTAGAGGCAATTTAATGGATTCTTTAATTATGACTTGAAGGTTTTATAATTAATTGTTATTTAGAAGTAAATAATAATCTTTATCCAATTAGAAAAATGTTAAAAAAACATAAAATATTATTTCAAATCTCAATAATAGTTATTGTGTCTTTTTTGACTATAACACTTTCATCCTGCCGTGAAAATATAATTACAAATGAAAACTCTCTCGGAAATATAAATGAACCTGTAAAATTTAAAACCCCTGAAAGTTACAGCTTTGAAATTAATGCCTCTAAAATTACTTTTAGTGAAACCGATGAAACTCAGTTAAATATTACAAATGCTGATATTTTTATTTCCGTAAGTGAATATACATCAGGTTTTGTGAGTGTAACTATAATTGGTGATAATTTATTAAACCTCTACACAACAACATTCACTAATAATGGTAGCAGCCCCTCTAAAAAAATTACCAATCATGTACCTGAAAAAATTAAGGTGAATTTTCAAAATTTTTCAGGAAAACTAAAAATTAGGATAAACAGAACAATTTTTTAGTGTTTAATGTTTTACCTTTAAATTAAAATTACTTAATTTGAATTCCAGGATTCATGTTTTCCCAAATTAATTTTAAATAACAATCTCATTAATTAATGCGTACCGATATATTCACTTATAAGAATAAATTATACAATTCTGAAATCTCTTCTTTACCCGATAGAAAAGATATAGATGAAAAATATAAATGGAATTTGGCAGATATTTATAAATCTGATGACGATTGGGAAACTGATTTTAAATGGATAAAAAATAAGATACCTGAATATTCCAAATTTATAGGAACTTTAGCAAAAGATTCTGATTCTTTATTAAAATGTTTAAAATTTGATGAAGAAATGGGAATTAAATTAGAAAGATTACATTTGTATGCAATGCTCAATCACGACGGGGATATGAGCATTACAAAGTATCAAGCAATGGATGATAAGGTAGGGAATTTATTAACCCAGGGTTCTACAGCAGCGTCATTTATCCGCCCAGAATTGATGAAAATACCTGAAGAAAGATTACTTCAAATGATCAATTCAAAAAATGAATTAAAAATATATGAACATTTTGTAAAAAATCTATTAAGATCAAAAGCTCATACTCTAGATGAAAAGCAAGAAATGATTTTGTCTTTAGCCGGTGAAACAGTTCAGGCATCTTACAATACTTTTTCGCTTTTTACAAATGCTGATTTAATTTTTCCAAAGTTGAAAGATGATGAGGGAAAAGAAATAAGCATGTCTCACGGAAGATTTTATGCTGCAATGTATTCCAAAGACAGAAGTTTTAGAGAAAGAGCTTTTAATGCCTATTACGAACCCTATAAAAATTATAAAAATACTTTTTCATCTTTACTGAACGGAAATATTAAATCAAATATTTTCACAGCCAAATCCAGAAAGTACAAATCTGTCCGTGAAGGCTCACTCGATGTAAATAATATTCCTGTTTCAGTTTATGATAATTTGATTGAAACCGCCAATGCAAATTTAACACCTTTGCATAAATGGGCTTCATTAAAGAAAAGATTATTAAATTTAAAAGAATTAAAACCGTATGATTTATATGTTTCGCTTTTCAGTGAGAATAAATCAAAGACATATACATTTGAAGAATCGCAAGAAATAGTTTTAGAAGCCTTAAAACCATTGGGAGATGATTATAATAATTATCTTTTAAAAGCATTTAAAGGAAGATGGCTTGATGTCTTTGAAACTAAGTCAAAAAGAAATGGTGCTTATTCTTCAGGAACTACCTTTGGAGTTCACCCATACATACTTTTAAATTGGAACAGCTTATTAAATGATGTTTTTACACTTGCCCATGAACTTGGTCATAATATGCATTCATATTATACGGGGTTAAATCAACCATATCCGTATGCAAATTATACAATTTTTGTTGCTGAGGTAGCTTCAACTTTTAATGAATCATTGTTGCTTAATTATCTAATTAAAAACTCTACAAATGATACTGAAAAATTATTCCTGCTTGAAAAATATTTGAATAACATAACTACTACTTTTTACAGACAGACAATGTTTGCAGAATATGAAATGAAAATTTATGACCTTGCAGAAAACGGAGAAGCTTTAACGGCAGATAATCTTTCACAATATTATTACGATTTTTATAGTAAATATTGGGGACCGGAGATGGACTTGGGTGTTTATGAAAAATATGCTTGGGCAAGAATACCCCATTTTTATTATAATTATTACGTATACCAATATGCAACAGGATTTTCAGCATCAGAAGCATTATCTAACAAAGTTTTAAGTGAAGGTAAACCTGCTGTAGATAAATATTTAAATTTTCTTAAATCAGGCAGCTCTGATTACTCAATAAATCTCTTAAGATCTGCTGGTGTTGATATGAATTCCCCCGATCCAATTATTGCTACGACTAATAAAATGTCTGAAATAATTGATGAGATAGAAAAATTAATAAGTAAAGAACCTGTCAGTTAAATTTAATTCCATAAAAAATTATGAAAATATATACTAAAAGTTTGTTGAATAATTATGAGCAGTCATTAACTTATGACGACATCAGTTTAATTCCCACAGAAGTTTCAAGAATAAAATCTAGAACGGAAGCCAAAACAGATTGTAAATTTTTAGGCAAAGATCTATCAATGCCCGTAATATCAAGCCCTATGGATACAGTTACAGGAATTGAGATGGCAAAAGCATTAACTGAACTTGGCTGTCTTGGTATTTTAAACAGATTTGATTCATCTCTGAATAAGGTGATGACAAATAAAACGAATGGTGTACGAGCTGTATCAATCGCCCTTAACACACCTTTGGATGTAGTAAAAAAATTAGCTGATAACGGATATATTATTTGTATTGATACTGCAAATGCAAACAATAAAGAAGTGTTAAAAAAAACTGAAGAAATTAAAAAAACAAATAATGTTAAAGTAATTGTTGGTAATATTGCTCAGGGTGACAGCTTAAAACAATTAGAGAATTCCGGTGCTGATGCAGTTAGAGTTGGAATAGGCGGGGGGAGTGTATGCACAACATCAATTCAAACCGGAATTGGCATTGGACAAGTATCATCAATTTTAGATGTACTTGAAAAAAGAAATAAACTAAAATTAAAAATAAAAGTTATTGCTGACGGTGGAATAAAAGGACCCGGTGATGTTGCAAAAGCAATTGCTCTTGGTGCTGATGTTGTTATGCTTGGCCGAATGTTAGCCGGTACAAGAGAAACACCGGGAGAAGTTATAAAATATGCTGACCAACTTTGGAAAAAATACAGAGGATCTGCTTCCTTTGGAGTAAAAATGAAAAATGAATTTATTGAAGGTGAAGAAACGATGATCCCATATAAGGGTGCTGTCAAAAATGTTATTGATGGAATCTCGGACGGTCTTAGAAGTTCTATGAGTTATATGAATTGTCTAAACTTAGATGAATTAAGAAGTAAAGATACTTTTGCCGTGCTAAGCAACAGTTCTTATTTGGAAAGATTACCGAAGAAATAATTTTACTCTCTATTAACTCTATCAATTGTAAATGCCGGAACACAAAAAGACAGATACTCCACTTCTTCTGTAAATGGATTTGAATATTTTACACGTGTTCCTTTTTTTACACAAATACTTTCTCCTTTTTTTAGAACAATTTTTTCATCATCAATTTCTAATTGTTTTTTGCCATTAACAATAAAAATGATTTCGTCAAACATTGGTGTTTGAAATGGTTCTGCCCAACAGGGAGGAGCTATCATGTGTGCGACACTAAAATCACCAACATTTTTACTGGTTTTGCCAAAATATTCTTCAATTAATTTGCCATCGTTTGTTGGTACAATAAATGGATCTTTTTGAATTTCATATTTACTCATAAAGAAACCTGCTAATTTTTAAATCTTTTTAATCTTAGTGAATTACTTACAACCGAAACAGAACTTAAAGACATTGCAAAAGCTCCTATCATTGGATTAAGTAATCCCATTGCAGCCAGAGGAATACCGATTGTGTTATAAATAAAAGCCCAGAATAAATTTTCTTTAATGGTTCTGATTGTTCTTTTTGATAATCTGATTGCTGTAACAACTCCCTGAAGATCACCTTTAATTAAAACAATAGAACCTGTTTCTATTGCAACATCGGTTCCACTTCCTATAGCAATACCAACATCACTTTGAGCAAGTGCAGGTGCATCATTTATTCCATCACCAACCATTGCAACAATTTCATTTTTATTTTGATATTCTTTAACCATATCAGCTTTATCCTGTGGTAGAACTTCAGCTTTAAATTCATCAATCCCAGTTTCATCGGCAATTTTTTTTGCAACAGAATTATTATCACCAGTTAGCATAACAGTTTTAATTCCCATTGATTTCAATTTTTTGATTGCTGAGATTGAACTTTCTTTTAATGGATCTTCGATTGAAAGATATCCTTTATAATTTCCATCAACAGCAAGATGAATTACAGTATTTGCAATATTATCTGTACTTTCTACTGTAATATAGTTATCCTCCATCAATTTTTTATTTCCTACAATTATTTTTTTATTATTTATCTTTCCTGTGATACCTTTGCCTGTTAAACTCAAAAATGAATCCACACTCTCTAAAGCGATATTTTTTTCCTTTGCAAAATTTATAACAGCTTCTCCAAGTGGATGTTCAGAAACACTTTCAACTGAAGCAGTATATTTTATAAAATCATCTTCTGATATATCTTTGGGATAAATAGAATTTACAACCGGTTTGCCTTCTGTAATTGTACCTGTTTTATCAAAAATAATTGTGCTTATTTTATGAGCTAATTCCAGACTTTCACCATTTTTAATTAGAATTCCGTTCTGAGCCCCTTTACCTGTACCAACCATAATAGCAGTTGGTGTTGCAAGCCCCAATGCACATGGACAAGCAATTATTAAAACTGCAACAAAGTTAATAAGTGCAGTGTTCATACCGCTTTCATTTGAAATTATCATCCAAGTTATAAATGTAATAATTGCAATTAAAATTACTATTGGTACAAAAATGCTTGCAACTTTGTCAGCTAAATTTTGAATGGGGGCTTTACTGCCTTGAGCTTCTTCCACCATTTTTATTATTTGTCCAAGTAGGGAATTGTTACCAATTGCAGTTACTTTAAACTCAAATGAACCGTTCTTATTTATTGTACCTCCAATTACTTTGCTGTTTATTTTTTTTTCAACCGGAATACTTTCACCTGTAATCATTGATTCATCTATAGAAGAATTTCCATTTAAAATTGTTCCGTCAGCCGGAATTTTACTTCCGGGTTTTACAACAACTATATCATCAATTTTTAATTGACTTAAATTTATTTCAAATATTTTACCATCTTTTTTAACAAACGCTGTTGTTGGTCTTAAGCCAATAAGTTTTTTAATTGCTGTTCCTGTTTTTGATTTAGCTTTTGCTTCTAGATATCGGCCTAATAAAATTAAAGTAATTATTACAGCAGCAGTATCAAAATAAACATGATCACTGGTTAGTATTGAAGGGAATAAAGATATTATAGTGCTGAATATAACTGCAGATCCCGTTCCAACAGCAACTAATGTATTCATATCAACTACAAAGTGTTTTAAGTTATTCCAGGTAATTGTAAAGAATCTTTTTCCTGTAATAAAAACCATTGGAAGAGTGAAAAGAAAAAGAATTTTATTTTTTTGATCTATTGTGAATACATTATTAAATAAGTCTCCGCTCATACTTAATAATAAAATGGGTATTGTTAGAATTACTGAGAGTATTAAATCTTTTTTTAATTTTTGTTCAAATTCATCTTTAAAACTTTGTGAAATTTTTTCTTTTTCAGATTGGTTGTTTACCTCATCTTTTTTTAGATCAATTTCATAACCAGCATCTTTAATAGTGGAGATTATTTGATCATATTTAACTTTATTATCATCTATTTGAAATGTTGCTTTTTCGCTTGCAAAATTTACATTTACATTTTCAATACCTTCTATTTTTTTTAGTGATTTTTCAACTCGCGCAACACAACTTGCACAAGTCATACCAATTATTGGGGCTGATATTGTCTTATTATTTTCACTCATCTTAAAATCCTTAATTTGAAATTACGCTGGTTAAATTATAACCGGCATTTTTAACTACATCTTCAATTTCAGATTTACTAATTTTATCTTGTTCAAATTCAATTTCTGCTGAACCTATTTCAAGATTATTAATATTTATATCTAATTTAGATAATTCTTTTCTTAATGCCATTTTACAATGCTCACATGACATTCCTTCTATTATCAATTTTTCTTTTTTCATTTTATGTTCCTTTTTTATAAATGCTAGAACAAAAATAATGATGATATAAAAAAAATTATTATAGAATAAAGTAAATGTTTTATAAAATTTTATGATCGAGTGAGAAACAAGTTAAATCTTATCGATAGGGATTCTTTTTTTATTCTTTAGTTTTTTAAATGTTGATGGAGTGAAACCAGTAACTTTTTTAAATTGACTTGAAAGATGCTGAACACTGCTATAGCCTAATCTGTAAGATATCTCACTTAAGTTAAACTGATTATAAATAATTAGTTCTTTTACTTTTTCTATTCTTTGATGGATAATATAATTTTCAATAGTTTGATTTTCCAAGGATGAAAATAAATTACTCAAATATTGATAACTGTATCCCATTTTCTTTGATAAATATTTTGACAATTTCTCAAGCATTTTATTTTCTTCACTCTGAGATTGAATATATTCTAGTATGAATATTTTAATCTTTTCAATGATTTTAAATTGATCATTATCGAGTAATTCAAATCCATTTTTTTCTAAAATATTTCTGATAAGTTCTAAATTAATTTTTGTTGAACTTTCAAACGAAGCTTCTCCAAGTTTTATGTTTTTGATATTATATCCGATTTTTTCCAATTCATCTTTAACTACTTTAATGCATCTTGGACAAACCATGTTTTTTATATAGATAGTTTCTTTCATATAACTTCAATATAAAAATATTAATGGTCTAAGTAAATTTAGTTTTGGAATGTTAAATGGGAAGTGTTGTATTAACTAATAATTTTAGAAAGTTCTTTTGCTTTAATTTTATGCATTGGACGCATACTGCTATTAGAATAAATGTTATAAATATTTAATCTATTATTAATTTCTTGAGGTGTTAAAATTACTTTTGAAGCTCTATAGGATTCTATTGCAGAATTAGTAACATAAATTTTTTCATTTGGTTCATCCTCATAGGTATCTTCTTTTGAATGGGGGGCTAGAACTGGATTAAGTACTTTGAATCTTTCAAATCTTTGTAATTTTATTAAATCATTTTCAACTATGCGGCTTTTTTCTACCATTATAGTTATTCTATTATCAGCTGCTAATTCCTCTAAATAAGGCTGTTTTACACCTGATCTACCTCTTAGTTTGTATAGTAAATATGATAATATTACAAAGAAAGCTGTAAAAACAGTGAAAATACTTAGTGATGCTTCAATTATCGGGATTAATTCCATATCCTTAATTCATTATTATAGTTATCGTTATTATTCAACTTCTATACCAATAGAATATGAACTGTTTTTGATGTTTTTTACAAGATATTAAAGAAAATATGAGAATAGTTATCATTTTGAGACTTATAATTCTTACTTTCGTAAATATTATTAATATATGCTGGATTTATAATATTTAAACTCTAAAAATTGATTTTTCTTTAAAACTTAGATAAATTAAACAATTGTTTTATAATAAGTTAGAAAAATATATACTAATATTTTTATTAAGGTAAAAAATGACAAAAGCTGATATAGTTGACAAAATTGCATCGGGAACCGGTGTAACAAAACTTGAAACGGAAGCCATAATTGAAGGTTTCTTTTCTACCGTAATTGAATCTCTAAAAAGTGGAAATGGAATTGAGATAAGAGGTTTTGGAACTTATAAAGTTAAAAAGAAAAATGCCCGACAGGCAAGAAATCCAAAAACCGGCGAACAGGTTTTTGTACCTGAGCATTATGTACCAACCTTTAAATTTTCTAAAGATTTCAAACAAATTGTTGATCAGGGAATGAAAGCACAGGAGAAAGCAGATTAAATGTCAAAAGTTTGTAATAATTGTGGAAGATCTGTAGAAGAAAATCATAAATTCTGTCCAGGTTGTGGAACTCCAATTGAAAGCAAAATTGAAAATAAAGTTTTAGTTTGTGAAAACTGCGGCTCCGAAAATTCAATAAACGATTCTTTCTGTTCTGAATGTGGCGTTAAACTAAATGATAAAACTTCAAAAGAAGTTATTTCAAAAACTTCTCATCAGCAGAAAAGATCAACAGAAAAGCCTAGTTATAAAAAGCAGAAAAACAAAAAACCTAAAAAAGCTCAACATCAAACTAATATAAATGAAGAAAAAAGTTTAAACAGGGGAAAGCTATTAGGAATTGTTGGAGCTGCTGTTGGACTTATCATAATTTTATTGTACGCTGAAGGAGTGTTTGACCGACCTGTTACACCAACAACTAATATTCAACAAACTAGCGGACCTCAGGTAAATTTGGCAAACATTCAAAAAATTAATGAACTTGATGCACAGGTAAAAGCTAATCCAAATAATTATGAGCTATTATTGCAGTTAGCACATTTAAGAAATGATTCCGGTTTTTATGAACAAGCAATAAACGATTATCAAACTTACTTAGTAAAAAATACAAATAATGTTGATGCAAGAATTGACATGGGGGTTTGCTATTTTAATTTAAAGAACTTTCCTAAAGCAATAGAGGAAATGGAACGAGCAATAAAAATTAGACCAACTCATCAAATTGGATTACTTAATTTGGGAATAGTTAATTTATCAGCAGGAAATTTAGAAAAATCAAAAGAGTGGCTTAAAAAAGCTATCAATGTAAATCCTAATTCTGACATTGGTAAAAGAGCCACAGAGTTATTAAATTCACATTTACAAATTAATTAGGAGGCCTTATATGCCTTGCGGCAAAAAAAGAAAAAGACATAAAATGTCAACGCACAAAAGAAAAAAAAGACTTAGAAAAAATAGACATAAAAAGAAATCAAGATAAATTATAATAAAATTTTTTAGTCAATTTATAGGTAAATGTTATTGCATTTGCCTATTTTTTATTAATCCATTCTTTTCTGCTGGTGTAGCTCAGTTGGTAGAGCAACTCATTCGTAATGAGTAGGTCAACGGTTCGACTCCGTTCACCAGCTCTTCATAAAAAAGGATTAAAAAGTTTTATTTTACATTTTTTAATTTTGGAAATAGAAAAGAGGGCCAAATTTAACTAATATTTAGTTCGTTGTCGTTTGTCTAAAGTTAAAATATTTCTCTTGTATTTTTGTCATTTAATTAACAAATTAATTTGTAAATACTGTAAGTAATTTTTGAATTACAATATTTTATAGATTCCAAGTAAATTTTATAATTTTCTAAAAATATTTTAAAATAATAAAAATAATTATGGATGAAGAAAAAAAATCAATTTCATTTGTTTATGAGAAATCAAAAGATAAAACTTACCCTGTAAATGGTGCATATGGGGGTCCTTCACCGGATAATAGTGGAATTGTGGCACATTTCTATCTCGAGTATCCATCGATTCCTCATAGTACTGATATACCAATTGAAATTGGTCAGCAGAATATTGACCTTACAAAAGGTAGAAATATTTCGAGAGGGGATTATACAAGGGATATTCAAACAACTTTATTCCTCAGTGCTGAGAGTGCAAAAACAATTGGTGAATGGCTAATATCAAAAGCTGAAATTATCTTTGAAAGAAGAAAAGGCAATTTACAAAATCCTGACAAATAATATATAAGGAATTTTATGTTGGATTATAATGTGGAAGAATTAACACAATCACAATTACTATCAGATAGAGTAGGTCTTGAGACATTATGTGCAAATTTACTTAAGAAAGATCAAAGTGAGTCATATTCTATTTATACTTTAGAAATATTGACTAACAACAAGATAATTAAAAAGCATAAAATTAATGGAGTAGAATTTAATGTCATTTGTGAGGGTGATAATATTATTATTTCACATCCTATTTGGTCATTATCTTCTATTGGCAAAAGTTTACAAGATGCAGAAATAAATATACTTAAAGAAGCTAAAGAAGTTTTAGAACATTACTCAAAATATGATCCCCGCACTATGTCAGTTGAGGCAATTAAAATGAGGGATTTCTTATTAAGTATATCTTAAAATGCCCCAAAGGAAAAGAAAAGATATAAGAAAAGCACTCATTAAGAAAGGCTTCATAGAAGAAAACAATGACCATTATTTTTATACTCTTGTATATAAAAATAAAATCCAACCAATTTATACAAAAATTTCAAAGGGAAGTAAATATAAAATTCTACAAGATGGGCTATTGAGTTTGATGAGTACTCAAATGAAATTGTCAAATAAAGAATTTTTGGGTTTTGTTGATTGTAATATAAGTAAAGATGAGTATGTTGCTCTTTTGCAAGAGAAAAAACTCATTCCTAATGAGTAGATTATTGGCCGGAAAAAGGTTGATAAATATGACTCCGTTCACCAGCTACATATCAAAATAAATTAAACTAT
>Ga0210044_10007581_pt1 | contig 13789 bp, 17 predicted proteins | sample CryGey13umfilter_2_FD_183959 | JGI IMG/M metagenome (GOLD analysis project Ga0210044, IMG submission 183959) | Groundwater microbial communities from aquifer in Utah, USA - Crystal Geyser 4/9/14 3 um filter (SPAdes) (version 2) | ecosystem: Environmental > Aquatic > Deep subsurface >... | reverse complement strand
TTGGTGAAGTTATCGGTTCTGGTGGTAAAACTATCAAAGCTTTAATGGAAAAGTTTGGTACCCAAATTGATATTGACGATTTTGGTCGTGCTTCAATTTCGTCCCTGGATCAGGTTCAAATTGATGCCTGTGTCTTCCAAATCGAATCTATGGTTCGTGAAGTCCAAATGGGCGAACAATTCGAAGGTGAAGTCACCAGGGTGGAAAACTTTGGTGCTTTTGTTGAATTTCTCCCTGGTCGCGAAGCTTTGCTTCATGTCTCCGAAATGACCCAAGGGTTTTTATCCGACCCCAATGGAATTATCAAAATTGGTGACAAAATCAAAGTCCAAATTTCCGGCTACAACGACAATCATCAAATAAAATTATCCGCTCCCGAATTTAAAGCCGCTCATCCGGGACAACCCAACGATGGCTTTGGTAACTCACGTCCACCTCGTCCTCAATTTAATGACCGTCCCCGTTCCGGTGGTTTTCGCAATTTTGCCTCAAACGATTCAAGACCCCGCAGATAACGTCATTGCGACCCGGCAGCTGCCGGGGAAGCAATCTCGTTTCGATTTGTACAGCCATTCCTCACCATCCGGTGGGGGATTTATTTTAGACATTATGAGATAAAATAGTAAAATACAATATGGCAAACAGACTTAAAGTAACAAGATTACATGAACAACTTACCGCAAATTTTGGTGAATTTGCACAAGTTCCCGGGGTAAACGAAATAATATAAAAGGTTATTGAAGCAAATCAAAAAGCATTTAATTTAGATTCATCTGAACTTTCTACACAAGAGGGAAAAGTTATAAAAATATTGCAACCAATTTGTACCCAAGCAATGGCAAGAACTGTGCTTGACACAGGATTTGAAAGCGTTCATGGTGGACGATTTCAATCAAGATTTTTTGAATATTATTCCGAAGTTGTAAATGAATTAAACACAAGAGCTAGTGTCCAAGCATTGGTCACCGAATAACTTTTTTTAAGGTATACTTTTATATGCCAGTGCTCCTTGACACCATAGTTGTGTATGGTGTATGATGTAACTATGTTAATCAGAGCCCAACTAATGTTACCCAAAGAAGTATACGATTCGCTTCGTCTTGAAGCGGCTATAAAATCAACTAGTATGTCAAAATTAGCCACTCTTGCCATAATTTCCAAAATGAAGAAAAAGGTTTATGGTGTTGATTTTTTAAATTATTTAGCAAAAAATGCCTATAAAGGTAAAAATGTACCTCGAGATTTAAGCACCAATGATGAATATTTATATGGTGTTAATATTAAATAATGATATTTGTTGACGCTGATGCTTTTATTGCTATTTACGTTGAATCTGATTTTCACCATTCAAAAGCAATCGAGATAAATAAATTAAAACCAAAAGAGGAAGTTGTGACTAGTAGTGAAGTAATTTTCGAGGTAACAACTAAATTGAGTTATTTTACTACACACAAATTAGCTACATATTTTTTGTCAGAAATACTTAAATCATCTGTTGCTATTGAATATATAACTCCTGCTAGACTTCATCAAACAATGTCCTTATTTTCAAAACAAACATCAAAACGAGTTTCACTTACTGATTGTACCAACATGGTTATTTGCAAAGAACTAGGAATAAAAAACATTTTTTCCTTCGATCAACACTACACTAAAAATGGATTCAAGCTTTTAAAATAAGAAAGTTTTTTTCGTGTATACTTTTTATATGCCCGAAGAAAAATTGACGATCGAAAGTGCTATCAATAAATTGCGTGACAAATCAAAAAGTGTCAAATTACCCGATGGATTGGTCGAATCTTTAAACGAGCTTTTTGCCCAACTTGAAGTAAATTCAAAATCCGAAGACACTTTTTGGAATTTTTATCAATCAGCTTCAAAATATATTGACTGGATAATTAAATTACCTTGGAACACTCAAAGTCAAGATATTTTAGACCTTGATCACACTCGTCAAAAACTAGATGAAAATCATTATGGTCTTGATGAAGTCAAACAAAGAATTCAAGAATATGTATCTATTTTAGCCCTCCAAAAATCGAGACACCCACAAGAACCTTTTCGCGCCCCAATTTTATTGTTTGTAGGTTTAGTTGGTACCGGTAAAACTACTATGGCCAAATCAATTGCCGATGTTTTGGGTCGTCAATTAATTCGTATTCCATTTGGAGGTTTGGGCGATCCTTTATATTTACGTGGACAAAGTCGTCTTCACCCCGAGGCCGAACCAGGCGCCATTATTCGTGGTCTAGCTCAGGCCAAAACTAATAATCCCGTTATTCTTCTGGACGAAATTGACCGTGTCGCCGACGATGCACTCAATACGATTATGGGTGTCCTCGTCGAATTACTCGACCCCGAGCAAAACGACCGTTTTTCCGATCATTATTTAGACTATCCTTTTAATTTATCCCAAGCTTTTTTTGTGGCCACCTGCAACAACACTGCCCGTATTGCCACCGCCGTTATGGATCGTCTCGAAGTCATTCAAATGCCCAGCTACAATGATGAAGAAAAAATGATGATTGGCAAAAAATATTTATTACCCAAGGCACTTAAAGAATCAGCCATAACATCGGACGAATTAATCATCAACGATGATATGTGGCCCAACATTGTTCGCCCTCTTGGTTTTGACGCTGGTGTCCGTACTCTAAAACGAAATATAGAAGGGCTCTGTCGCAAAACCGCCGCCTTAATTCTCTCTGGCACTCCCAAAATAGTTATCGATGACAACAATGTTAAAAAATTCATGCCTCAGTGGTAAAAATTTTCCCCTTGACAATTTTCTACCTTTGTTTCATAATTACCATATAAAACATAGTAATTATGAAACAGATGAATAAAATTAACCAGCTATCAACACTAAATTCCGCCAGCTATTTTACAAAAGACACTTTGCAAAATGTAGTTGGTGGCAACAACAAGGCTTTGTCAGCCAATATTTTACGGTGGATTGAAAATGAAAAGTTAATTAAAATTAAAAAAGGGCTATATGTCACTCGAGAATATTTTTTACAATGTCAAAACAAGCAAGACTACTCTGAATTTATCGCCAACATTCTCAAAAGACCATCATACTTAAGTGGTGAATATGTTTTACAAAAATACGGAATTTTGTCCGAATCCGTCTTTTCTTTCACTTCAGTTACCCGTAAAAAACCACGAAGCTACAACAACAAGTTTGGAACTTATCTTTATTCAAACATCACCGACAAATTATTTACTGGCTACAACATTATTTCAAAATCAGGGTTTCAAATAAAAGAAGCCACTAAAACCAAAGCGTTATTCGACTATCTCTATTTTAGATTAAGAACAATTCCAGAAATAAATCAAGCAGTTATTAATTCTTTTAGATTAAATTTAGAAAATTTTACCAAAACAGATCTTATTCAATTAAAATATTTTATTAATTTACTTGACCAAAAAAAGTTTACCAATCTAATTACCTATTTACGAGAAACCTAAAAATGATTATTGAAGAATTAAAATCACTAATCAACATCTCAAGTGTTCAAAATAAATCAAATTTATACATCCGAAGTTTGCTCAAAGAATTCTTACAGGTTTATGTATTAAATTATATTTATCTAAACCCAAATTATAATAAAAATTTTTTATTTACAGGAGGAACCTGTCTTCGCCATTGTTTCGGATTAAATCGATTATCTGAAGATCTAGATTTTGATTTAAAAAATGAAATAGACGCAAATAACTTAAAAAGCTCTATTGAAGCCTATTTCAAAACAGAATTTATGTATGACGGTCTTCAAGTGTCAATACTTCAAAAAGGCAGACAATTATTGTTAAAATTTCCCGTTCTAAAAGAACTAAAACTGGCCACCGAATCTGAAAGCGACTTGCTTTATATCAAGCTGGATATGTCACTTATGGCCTCAAAAATATACAATCAAAATTCCACATTAAAAAGCATTAATAACTTTAACTACTTGGTCACCCACTATGATCTCCCGACATTATTTGCTAGTAAAATAGTTACCATTTTAACCAGACAAAGATTTCTTGGCAAAGAAAATATTAATGTTGTTAAAGGTCGAGATTATTTCGATTTATTATGGTTTTTAGATAAAAAAGTTATTCCTAATTTGGACAGGATTAACGATTTGATAAAGAGTTCATATACCATAACAGATATGGTTGATTTAGTTGACGAAAAAGTAAAAATAGCCACAACTATCAGTCAACAATATTTTAAACAAGATTTATTGCCGTTTATTGACAACCACTTGATCTTAGATGGCTACATCGAAAATTTCGCCAAAAATTACAACCAAAATAAGAGCTATTTATGCTATACTACTTCAACCGCTTGAATAGAATCATTCTCCGTTACGAAATGTAAGTCGCGAAAATGTTACCATTAATTAATTAAAACAATTCTCTTCATTCTTATACTTTACTTATGATAAATAAAAATTTCTCCCGGCCATTGTCGGTAAACCGTCCTCCTGTTAATTTTTCCAAATCGCTCCCCGTTCAAAACTTGGGTGGAGTCAAAGATGCAGTCCGCCTCATCGCCCTGGGTGGTTTTGGTGACGTCACCCAAAACATGTTCGTTTATGAATATGTCCCCCGTGGTGACCTTTCTAAAAGTCAAATAATTATTGTTGACTGTGGTGTCGGTTTCCCTGAGGAAGATGATTTTGGAGTCGACCTCCAAATCCCTGACACTAAATATTTAGAGGACAAAAAAGACCGAATTTTGGGTATTTTTATCACCCACGGTCACGAAGACCATATTGGCGCTCTGCGTTTTGTTCTTCCTGTTATTGGTACCAATATTCCTATTTTTGCCCCCCGTATGGCCGCTGCATTTATTGATAATCGTTTAGTCGAAGCCTCAATTCGTAGCAATATGAAAATATACGAGAGTGGTGATGTTATGACAGTTGGTCCGTTCACTGTTGACAGTATTAAAGTAAATCACTCCGTTCCCGACACCAATCATTTTGCCATTACTACCCCTATCGGTGTTTTTTACCATGGTTCTGATTTTAAATTCGATTTATTCCCCCTCGATGGCAAACCATCTGATTTAGCCCACATTGCCCGTGTAGGAGAAAAGAAAGTTATTGCCTTAATGTCAGACTGTTTAGGTGCCGACCATGAAGGTTTTTCTCCATCCGAAAGTTCGATAGCCGAAAAATTTAACCACAATATTATTACTGCCAAGGGTCGGGTTTTTGTCACTTCAATTTCTAGTAACATTGTTCGCTGGGGTCAAGCCATTGAATACGCCAAACGGGCTGGCCGTAAAGTTGTCCTTGTTGGTTATTCTGTTGACAAAGCCATTGCCATTGCCAAGGATTTGGGTTATATAAATTTGACCGATGGTGACCTCGTCGATGTCGAAAAAGTCAAAAACTTTGCCGACAATAAGCTTATATTTTTAGTTGCAGGTTTTTCGGCTCAACCAAATTCCGCCTTATCAAAAATGGTCATGGGCAAGCACCGAATAAAAATAAAATCTGGTGACAAAGTAATATTCTCGGCACCTGACTACATCCCTGGCACCACTTCACACATTTACGATTTAATCGATACATTGTCCCGGATGGGTGCTGAAGTTGTCTATGGCGAGTCTCAAGAAATCCACGTCTCCGGTCACGGTTTCCAAAAAGAACATGCTATTTTAATGGATTTAGTCCGACCAAAATATTTAATACCCATTGGTGGAAACTTCCGTCACGTCAAAAGTTACCACACCATTGCCAAAACCATGGGGTACCGTGAAGAGCAATTAATTTCCCCTAATACCGATGCTATCATTACTTTTTTCGCCGATGGCAAAATTGATATAAAACAACACAATCAACTCCGCAAAGTTTTAATCGACGGTCTAGGTATTGGTGATGTTGGTACCACGGTTTTACGTGATCGCAAATTACTCGCCGAGGAGGGTATGTTCTCCTTTGTTCTTTTGGTTACCAAAGAAACTGGCACACTTGCCAAGCCCCCTGTAATTTTGTCCCGTGGCTTTGTCTTTGAAAAGGAAAATGCCGATCTGATGGATTTTTTAATGGCCGAAATCAATCGCAAATTTCAAGAGGCAACTAGCAAACCTGCTAACTTTGAATTTATTAGACAAGAGCTTCAGGCTCACATTGAAGGCATAATTTTGGAAAAAACCGGCCGCCAACCCATGGTCTTACCTCTAGTGATGGAGGTATAAAAAACTGTTGGTTTATTATCTTGTAAAACATATTTTGCATAGGTAAAATACCTGTATCAACTTAAACATAATTAAATTGTTTTTTTATATATTTAATCAAAGTAATCAAAATATGACTCACCCAGATGTAGGTAAATATTCCGAATCTCTCGTTAGTGGTACAGTTCGTCCAGTTGAGGTTTTAATTGACGATTTCAAGCACTTGCCGACCGGTGATGAATTAAGAAGTAGGCCAGATCTGTTACTGGCCTTTGCCAAAGCTATAGCTGACGTACCAATGGGACTTGATTGGACTAATGCTAGTTTCGACATATATGATAAATCCATTGTGATAAAGGACAAATATTTTGGGCACCATAACGGTCATTACCAAATGGTTATATCTAGTTTACCTAAATCTGATAATAATTATTCACTTGTCCATGTAGAAGTCGTTGATGGCCAATCATCCACTCGAGGTGATCCTCGAGTTTGTCCCGATCCAATTCGTTTATTACAACAAGGAGTTCCATTGGCATCCAAAGATGTTTTACCAAAAAATCACCCCAGAGAAAAAATGCAACCCATCGATAATTTAAGGGGTGCATTTAAAAAAAAAGGAATTGAATTTAAAACATTTGTCGGGAGACATATCAATGCTACAGGCCGTGAAGAAGATTTAATTAAAGAACCAGGTGTCTTTTGGGTCGATAGTTCCGGTAAGTTGAATTTATCTGTTGCTAATCCATCAATATATTAATCAGCTGTCGAAGTGTCAATTTTGTTACAATAATCCCAAGCTCGCGTAGTGTATGAAATTTATTTCGTGCACCGCGAGCCTTTTGGGGTGTATAATATTTTATGGATACAAATATTTTGCAAAAAGAACTGGATTATTACGAGAAAAACAAAGAATTATTTTTAAAAAACTATTCAAATCAATTTTTGCTTATTAAAAATGAAGAATTGTTAGGTTCATTTACCAATGAAGTTGATGCTTACAATACTGGTATCAAAAAACTTGGTAATCAAGCTTTTTTAATAAAACAAGCCATCCAAACAAAATTTATTCAAACAAATTATTCTTTGTACTCAGGGTTAATTCATGCCAGTTTATAATCATAGTTTTGTTGACGACAAAAATATACCTCAACCACTAGGAATATTACAGTCTGGACCAGTCATCAGTATCGAGATATCTGTTCCCCAATCGTTAGCCGAAGAATTTACTAGATCAAACCTACCGATCCCTCGGCCAATAGTTGGATTAGCTTTAATTGATACTGGTGCTTCTTCTAGCTGTGTTGACAATGGTACCATCGAAAGTCTTGGTATAAAATCGATTGGTATTGTTGATACTATGACTCCAGCTGGTCCAAAACAACAATATCGTTATCCAGCTCATTTCTTTTTCCCTGCCGCCAAAATTAATGTCGATTTTGGTTCGATTACTGGAGCTGATCTGAAAGGACAGCCAATAATGGCATTAATAGGTCGAGACATTTTATCTAATTTTATTTTTGTATATAACGGCACTCTTGGAATGTACACAATTGGGTATTAAAAATAATAAACTAATTATGAAAATATTAAGCATTTGTGGCAGTCCACGCCAAGGCAATTCAGAAACAATTTTGATTGAATTACAAAAGTTATTTAAAAGTAAAAACATAGATAACGAAATTATTTTACTTCGCGAAAAAAATATCGAGCGTTGTCATGGTTGTGTCGAATTTTGTAATCACAGAAAAGTCTGTCGGCTAAACGACGACATGCAAGAAATTATTGACAAAATGGTCGAGGCCGATGCTTATGTTTTCATCTCCCCAAATTATTTTCAAATGCCAACCGGACTATTTAAAGATTTTATTGATCGAAGTAATATTATTTTTCATCGTACCGATGCCGATTTAAAAAACAAAAAAATAATAGTTATATCGGTTGGTTCCGATCCACCAGAAGATTCAACGGTTTGTGCCAATAATATTGCAAACAATTATTGCCGATACATAGGTAAAGTTGTTGGAATCAAAACTTTTCAAACTCATAGTGAGCTAGGTGGACATCTCGACGATGCTTTTACCAGTGGCCAAAACCCAACAATCAAAGATGACCTTCAATCTCTCACCAATTTGATGATATAATCAATCAGATAAATCAGATGCCATTATTGGTGGTAAGCTATTTTAATCGTATGCAACAATTACCTGATTTCAAAACAAATTTATCCGACTGGTTTAATGAGGTTGTACTTAAGGCCGAACTGGCCGACTATGCCCCTGTCAAGGGTTGTATGGTAATTCGTCCCTATGGCTATGCCCTTTGGGAAAACATTCAAAAATTTATGGATGTGTTAATCAAAAAGCACGGCGTTGACAATGCCTATTTTCCACTTTTTATCCCCATGTCTTTTTTTGAAAAAGAAAAAGAACATATTGCAGGTTTTGCCCCTGAACTAGCCCTGGTGACAATTGGCGGAGGCAAAGAATTACCTGAAAAACTGGCAGTTCGTCCCACTTCCGAAACCATAATGTATCACATGTATCAAAAATGGTTTGGTAGTTGGCGCGATTTACCTGTTCGCATCAATCAATGGTGTAATATGGTTCGCTGGGAAAAACGCACCTATTTATTTTTGCGGACTTCCGAATTTTTATGGCAAGAAGGGCATTGCGCTCATTTAACCCACGAAGAATCGATTGCCGAAGTGGAGTGGGCCATCAAAATGTATGCCCAAACCTATCAAGAGTTATTTGGAATGTATGGTATTATCGGAGCCAAAAGCGACACCGAAAAATTTGCTGGTGGTGCCAAATCCTATACTTTTGAAGCTCTAATGCCCAATGGTAAATCATTGCAAGCATGCACCTCACATGACTTGGGTCAAAATTTTGCCAAATCAATCGATTGGACAGTCCAAGACCAAAAAGGCAATAAATCCTTTCCTTGGCAAAATTCCTGGGGTTTTTCTACTCGATCCATTGGTGGGTTAATCATGTCCCATGGTGACCAAAAAGGTTTAGTTATGCCACCCAATATTGCCCCAATCCAAATCATAATTATCCCTATCCCAGGGCATAATACTGCACTATCTAAGTCTCAAGAATTATTAAAATTATTAGAAAATTATCGAGTAAAAATTGATAGCAAAGAAGGTGAAACCGCTGGCGCCAAATTTAACAAATGGGAATTAAAAGGCGTTCCTCTTCGAATCGAAATAGGGAATCGTGATGTCACTGCTGGTACTGTTATTATCTGTCGCCGGGATACTGGTGAAAAAATAACTGTTAAATTTGACAATTTATCAAAAACTGTTGCCAAATTACTTAATGAAATTCAGCAATCTTTATTTGACAAACACAAAAAGTTTACAGAAAGTAATACTTTTAAAGCCGACTCTTACGATGAATTTAAAAAAATAATGGAAACATCTCGTGGGTTTATCAGCGCCCACTGGTGTGAAACTGCCGACTGTGAAGCTCAAATTAAAACTGACACCAAGGCCACTACTCGCTGTCTCCCGCTCGATGCCGTCGAGGAAAATGGAAAATGCGTTCGATGTGGCAAACCATCCCCCCACCGTTGGTTGTTTGGATTAAGTTATTGACAAAAATTCGTAAACTCGGACAACTAACTGCTAAAAAGTTAAGAATAAAATCAGAGTCTGATGTTTATAAAATCTTAGGCGATAATTAGTTTTTTTGTTTGCAATATTGTTTCTTGGTAATTGAAATTTGTTTGTCTCTTGGTTATTGGTTATTGGTTATTGTATACTGAATTATGCCCAGAGGTCGAAAGAAAAGTAAAATTCTCCCCAGTCTTAAACTTAAGCCCGATACCGTCAGGTCAATCTTCTTTATATTTTTTTTAATTTTATCGGTCATTTCGGTCATATCATTTTTACAACAGGGGAGTTTTGCTACCCAATTCAACCAACTTATGCAAAACTATTTTGGATTTGCCTCAGTCATGATTCCTTTTTTATTGCTTTTAATTTCGTTTTTATTTGCCAAAATCAAAAGTTTTCTCAGGGAAGCCAACGTCTTTTTTGGATTTTTAATCATGTTTATCTCCTCACTTGCCTTATTTAAACAAGGTTTGGTTGGCATCTTTTTATGGCAACAATCAATCGCAATTCTCTCGGAAATCATCGCCTTTATTGTATTCTTCTTTGCCTTCATTGTGGGAATTGTGGTTTTATTTGATACCAACATTGTTCAAATTGTCAAATTTATTTCTCGCATATTTTTAATCATTAAAAAATATACTGTCGGCCTATCAGTTAAATCCAAAGAGAAAAAATCAGCCAAGATCGAGAATAAACCAATTTTTGCCAAAGATGAGCCACATTTCAGTAAAAAAGATGAACAAAAATTTCTCGACATTCCCCCAGTTTTGAAATCAGACAATAACTCTATTTTTGCTTCACCCATATTAAGCTCATCTAACAATCAAGTTTGGAATTACCCTCCCATTTCCATTTTTGACAACACTCCTGGCACCAAAGCCGATCGCGGCAATGTATCAAAAAATGCCAATATTATAGAACAAACTCTTGAATCATTTGGGATTACTGCCCGTGTTGCTGACGTCAACGAAAGCCCATCTGTTACTCAATATGCCATTGAGGTTGCTCTGGGTACTAAGCTTACCAAGGTTGTTTCCCTAAGCAATGATTTAGCTATGGCTTTATCTGCTCCTGGAGGTCAAATTCGTATCGAAGCTCCCATTCCCGGACGTTCCCTGGTTGGTATCGAAGTTCCTAATCGTTCATTAGAAGTCGTTCCCATTCGTCAAATTCTCGAGTCCGACGCCATGAAAAATGCTCGCACCAAAATCTGTGTCCCCCTGGGTCTTGATGTTGCCGGAATTCCCAAAGTTGCCGATATTGACAAAATGCCCCACGTCCTCATTGCTGGCCAAACCGGTTCTGGCAAATCTGTTTGTATTAATTCTTGGATATCAACCCTTCTTTTTCGCGCCTCCCCCGACGAACTCCGTTTAATTATGGTTGACCCCAAACGAGTCGAATTAACCCCCTATAATGGTATTCCCCATCTACTTACTCCAGTTATCGTCGAGCCAGAAAAAGTAGTTTCCGCCTTAAAATGGGCGGTGTCTGAAATGGAAAATCGTTATAAAATTTTTACTCAAGTTGGCGCCAAAAACATTGACGGTTATAACAATATTTCTGGTATCCAATCACTACCCTATATTATAATTTTTATCGACGAGTTGGCTGATATTATGCTTTTTTCTCCCGCCGAAGTTGAAGACAACATTTGTCGTATTGCCCAAATGGCCAGGGCTGTTGGTATTCATTTAGTCTTGGCTACTCAACGTCCTTCGGTTAATATTATTACTGGTTTAATCAAAGCCAATATTCCCACCAGATTAGCTTTTGCTGTCGCCTCGATGATGGACTCTCGAGTAATTTTAGATTCACCAGGAGCTGAAAAATTATTAGGTCGTGGCGACATGCTTTATATTCCTCCCGAGCAAGCCAAACCGTCTCGGGTTCAAGGTTGTTTTATTTCCGACAAAGAAATTGGTCGTCTCGTTGAGTTTTTGAAAAAACAACGAGTCGGTGATTATAATGACGAAATCTTAAAACAACCAGTTAAAAGTCCTGGTAGCCTTTCGCCCAATCTTAATGTTATTGATGGCAAAAATCATGATTCACTTTTTACCCAAGCGGTTGAATTAACCAGAAATTCCGGCAAAGCATCGGCTTCTTTTTTTCAACGTCATTTACGAATTGGTTATGCTCGGGCGGCTTCAATTTTAGATGAAATGGAACATGCTGGCATAATTGGTCCAGTTAAAGGCGCCAAAGCTCGCGAAATATTAATACCTCACGCCACCCCCAGCGATGATCAATAATTATGAAAAGAGCCTCATTTTTACTAGAAACTGCCCGTCTCGACCGTGAATTAACCCAAGATGAAATTAGTAAAAAAACTAAAATACCCCTGCGATATTTACAGGCATTTGAAAAAGAATCCCAAAATAATTTTCCCGACGAACCCTATTGCTCTCTTATGCTTCAGGAATATGCTCGATATTTAGGTTTAAATCCTAATGACATCGTCTCTATTTTTCGTCGAGACTATGCCAAAAAAGTTTGTGACCATAACCAAAAAATTTCTTTTTTATCATTTACCCCCCAATTTACTTATACTATTATTGTTGCTCTACTTATCATCTTATTTTCTGCCTATTTAATTTTTGAATATATTAAATTCAATCGTCCACCAGTTTTAAAAGTTGATTGGCCATTATATTCTAAAATAGTTGAAATTAGGGGTAATACTGACAGTGAATCCACTGTCAAAATAAACGAAAATTTAGTCGTCGTTGACCAAAACGGCAATTTTGCCAAAAAAATTGAGATATCAACCTCCGAAGCTAAAATAGTGGTTGAATCCACTTCCCCCGCCGGCAAAACGACTGTTGAAGAAAAAATTTTAAAATAGTGTAAACTTAATTATGGATATTACCTCAGTCATTATTTCTATCAGCCTATCAATTATCACTATTGCCATCATTATCTGTTTTGTATTTTTAATTAAATTTATTCAAGATTTACGTAAATTATTAAAACAAATCACTCCAATTGTTGATGATGCCAATCTAATTTCTTCTTCCATTGCCCGTCCCGTTTCCTCCGCCTCCGATTTCTTAATGGGCTTTAAAAACGGTTTTAAATTATTTAATTCTTTTTCACATGGCAAAAAAGCATGACGCCACTCTTTTTATTATGGGGCTAATTTTAGGAGCCATTATTGCGGGTGTCATAGTGTTAACTTCTACCAATGATAAGGTAAAAATAGTCAAAAAAATTAAAGATAAATTTAACGATTTGTTTGGTGACAAAAAAATAATAAAAAAAGTAAATAAAATTATTGAGTCAAAAGTAATTGAGCCAGTAAAAAAAATATCCGTCAATTTGCCAAAAGACGTCGAAACATTAAATTTAACTCCTAAAAAAGTAATCAAACCAAAAAAAGTGTTTAAGAAATCAAAGTAATATTTTGCCGTGATACAATAATAAAATATGAGAGAAATACCAAATACACAACATATCACTCCAGACCACCTGGCGCATCTTGATGTGGGCAACTTAATTGATAGGTTATTTTCTAGATATTATTTAGATCGTAAATATAGCGGGGCATCTTGGGTTCAATCTCCTCGCTTTGTTATTGAAAATAGAGTGGCGTGTGCGGATGTAATCAATGCGGCGGCGCAAGTCAATGGAATAGAAAAAGATGGTAATCTTTTGCCCGATTTGATTCGTGGTTTCTTCACAGCCAAGCAACAGAATTCAGCAGTGGTTGGGGAATTATTAATTATTCCTACCGGATTAGGTCATTTACTGGGTAAGATGGTATTTGATTCAAGAGCAAGCATCGAAATGGTTTCAAAGCAGATGTCTGATGTTTTAGATGCAATTGAAATTAGGAAGTTGAAGGAAGATAAATTAGAAATACACACCCTTAAAGAAATAGGGCATAGTTTAGGACCTTGTCTTGATATTATTGAAGGAACATATAGAGGAATAGATAATCATCAAGCCCAAGATTATGCTATCACAACTCTTGGCAAAGTAAG
>Ga0210044_10007577_pt1 | contig 13796 bp, 9 predicted proteins | sample CryGey13umfilter_2_FD_183959 | JGI IMG/M metagenome (GOLD analysis project Ga0210044, IMG submission 183959) | Groundwater microbial communities from aquifer in Utah, USA - Crystal Geyser 4/9/14 3 um filter (SPAdes) (version 2) | ecosystem: Environmental > Aquatic > Deep subsurface > Groundwater... | reverse complement strand
ATAGGCTTTGCGTTTGATTGGAGATTGATAGTTTAAAGGCTGGGTACACTTGCGGCAGATACTTCTGTTGGAAGAGAGATTTCTTGTGGAAGAAAACGGGTTCCACCAATAACGTAACCAAATGTATCTAACCCACCCAGCTGAAAGAAGTGAGGAGACAATCTGGCTTTACCATTCTCAAATTCCAGTTTGAGATCAAGCATGGCTTCAACGCCCCTTGCAGCTCTCACTTCACTCCCTGTATAGTTTGATAAAGATTGGGCCAAACTTACATCAAAAAGAGTGTCGGTGGCAGTGTTGCAGGAATTAATAACAATTTGAGGGTGATTATCTAATGTTTCTCTAAAAAAAGCTTTTAGCTCATCCAGAGCAGAAAAATTTATTCTGGTCTGTATAAATTCACGAGTTGTATCTTTTGTAGCTCGATCACCTAAAAGAATTGCTCCCGGTTCTCCATGTGCAGAAATTAAAATAGAATCAGGCTGACCATAATCCTTCACCACTTGCTTTGTATATTTGAGAAGCTCTTCAACCGTTCCCACTTCGATGTTAACGATTCGAACACGCTCATCACGTTCAAAATGCCTTCCCCAATAGAACATATCTGTTTCATCTCTTTTTGCGACCACACTTAAAACCAAAGGTTTGTCTCTTTCATATTCATGATCCGTGAGGAGTTTTACATTATGCCAAAGAAGAGATTCATCGTAACGACCAAAGCGTGTAATATTTAATTTTTCAGCAAGCAAGAGAGCGTTCTCCGCACCAATCGTTTCTTCGCACGCTATAATGTCACGAATTTGAGGAGGATAGTCATTATCAAGAAGAGGTGAATATTTTTGAAACTGCTGCGGAGAAATATCTTCAGCACCTCCAATAAGACCATAGAATGTTCTATAATTGTGAAGATGCCTAGAAAAGAGCGCATCTAAAAAAAATGAAAAAACACCTTCAAGATCATTCCAACGACCTTCAGTTTTTTTCAGCATAAGCAAATAATTGAGAACGATTGTTCGCCTCTCTGGTAAAGAATTTACTACAGCATTTATATTTTGAGTAATAACTCTAATTTGATCACCTCTTAAATCCTCTTTTTGAGTAGCAAAATCTTCCACAATACGAGTGGCAAGACGAAAGGCTAAAATATTTTGAGCGTCACTACGGTTGGGTGAAAATAAATTGGCTAGAAGTTGATAATACTGAGTTCGATCCTTCACTTCATAAGTATAAGATTCTAGAAGAAGTTTTGGAGTTGCTTTCACTTTATCTAATAATTCAATGCTCGCATTTAGTCTTTGTAAAACTTCTTCATCGTTTAACGTCTCTAAGCCTCTCATAACATAATCATTAAACACAGAAAAACTTACTTCATTAAATGGAACATCGAAAATCCTTTTAAGATTATGATACGCAGCAAGAGCTGCTTGAATTTTCGGAGTCATTCGTTTTCTTTTTTTGAGCATTTCGAAAATATCATTTTCAAACGTTGTTCCCCAATATGGTTTAGTTTTTTCGAGATCTTCACCTTCGGTATTTTTTTTCTGATAAAAACATTGAGCAAGAGATTCTTGATAATAAACAAGTGAGGCTACCGTTAGATCCTCTTTTTGCACAACATATGCAAAATCAACCAAACCATTGTTATCAAAATCTCCAATTTTTGTTTCGAGTAACTTTGAATTGTGAGGTAAATCTCTTTTCGGTGAAAATAAAAAGATGTCCGAGGAACATGGATTTCCATGGCTCACACTCATTATTGTAGGCACACGCAAGCCATATCCTGATTTATCAAAAAAACGATTCGGAACAGAAAAGTTATTCACCAAATCTAAGCGAAACACACCTTTATCCCCAAATCTCACTTCAAGACTTTTTCCATCTTCTGGCATACCAGGTTTTATTGAGACCCCTTCATCTACAACACCCTCTTGTTCCACAAGACGAAAATGAGGACCAATGTTGCTCATGAAATATTCAGAGGTATCAATTGGAATTTCTCTAACAGTTAATTTTAAGTTATTGTCTGCCATAAGTTTTGTCTGTCGTTGTATTATCGGCAGAAAAGTGGCCTTAAGTTGCTCATTCGCGGCCATAATACTCAAAAAATGTTGCTCGTAAAATGCTTAAAGAGTTGAAATCTTTGAGAAAAGCGTGCATTTTTTTGAAGTTTATTGAATCGCTTAATGAAGGAATGGAGGTTTTCAGACAACCCTTCCATTGGCAAGAGTTATATAAAAATGTTGTACAAATGAAAACTGATGGGATTTTTGTTGGACGTGAAAATCACTCTTTTCCCACATTCATCTATGCAGATTTTTTTATCGGGCTTTGCCTTCTGTTTTTGTTGAAGCGTTTATTTCTTCCTCTGATGACAGGCTTTGCGTTTGATTTTGGAATGGGAGTTGCGTCGTGAAACTTGTGTGTTTTGTCTATTGCTACTGAACGTTTCAAAAGTTTTTCGATGTCGCGCAAGTAGACGTGTTCGTTGTTTGCACAAAAGGAAATGGCCACTCCTTTTGTTCCGGAACGGGCTGTTCTTCCAATACGGTGCACATAGCTTGCGGGTTCGTTGGGCAAGTCATAATTTATCACGTGCGTAATCCCTGCTACATCAATGCCTCTTGCGGCAATATCTGTAGCTACCAGCACTTTGCAAAGCCCTTGACTGAAATCTTTTAAGGCTGCAGTGCGCGCAGTTTGTGATTTGTTGCCGTGGATGGCTTTGGCCTGCACGGATGTTTTTTCCAAGTGTGTCACCAAGCGATTGGCGCCATGTTTTGTTCGGGTAAAAATGAGTGCCCTCTTCACCTCATCTGTTTTTAAAAGATGCGAAAGCAATGCTTTCTTGTTGCTTTCAGCTACGAACATTACACGTTCGTCAATGAGTTCGGCTGTTGTTGCGGGTGGCGCCACTTGTACTTCTACGGGATTGATTAAAATACTTTTTGCGAGTGAAAGAATTTCCGGCGCCATCGTTGCTGAGAAAAGTAATGTCTGACGTTCACGTGGCAAGGTTGCTATAATTTTTTTAATGTCTGGAAGAAATCCCATATCGAGCATGCGATCAGCTTCGTCTAGAACTAGTACTTCCACTGTTTTCAGTGAAGCATGCTTTTGATTCATTAAATCTAGGAGCCTTCCCGGAGTGGCCACTAGAACATCAACACCGTTCCGCAAAGCCTTTACCTGCGGCGTTTGCCCGACGCCACCAAAAACTAAAGCATGAGAGAGTCTAATGTGGCGGCCGTAAGCCTTGAAGCTTTCACTGACTTGCGAAGCCAATTCTCTGGTTGGAGTAAGCACCAAGACACGCGCTCCGCGAGGAGCCGCTCGCTTTTTGTTTTCAAAAAGCCTGTGCAAAATGGGCAACGAAAATGCTGCTGTTTTTCCTGTTCCCGTTTGAGCGCAACCGATCATATCGCAGCCGGCAAGCAGCGATGGAATGGCAGCCGCCTGAATTGGAGTTGGGTGCTCATATTTTTTTTCATCAAGTGCACGAGCAATTGGTTCTACGAGTTGAAGTTCTCGAAATGTTTTTGTGTTCATAATGGTACATCCTTTTCATGCGCAAACGTTTCTCTTCCGCGCACAAACCAGAGTGAGCGAAAAAGCGAACGGGCGCAAGTTTCCGAAAGAAAGAGATTAGTTTTTTGTGTGATTCAAAAAAGAAGAGAGAGATTCGAGGAAGAGCTCCAGCAAAAAGATTAAACCACCATGCTTAGGCGCCAGCCTGTAGTGGAGAACCCCTCACTTAGCAAGCTTTGTTTTTCTGATGGGCTGATTGGCGGAGTCCTGGAAAGAACGTGAAAACCTAAAAAACGTAACCATGTTGTCGTATAACGTTGATTTTGTTAAGTAAACTGAAGGCTGAATAAACATCATCTCTTTAAAGAACTTGATTATGCTGAAGAATACGATGGCATTTTGGGAATAAAAAGAGTTCGCATCCAGAAAAAAACTGGATCACTGTTTTGCTCATGAGAAGAGCTTATCACGAACACTTTTCTAAATAATGAACACTCAAGTATTCCAATTTCTGAACGTATGCAGAAAAACGATCGACAGCAATCCCTTGTCCCAATAGTATCCATCCCAATCTTTACGAGGAGAACTCTCTTGAAAAAGAATCTTATGATCGCTTTTATGTTTTCACTTTGCCTTTGTATCCCAAGACCTTCACGAGCAAAAAGTTTTCTTGTTATTCCAAAGGGTTCAGAAAAAAATATTTCGTACGGAGTAAGGGAAAACAAATGCGCCCATCTAAAACCACCAAACCTAAAAAACCTCAAGCATGAGAAACAAGCATTCCTGATCCCCATTGCGGAGGAAAAGGAGCTTTTTATTCGCTACAATCTTTTCAATGTAGACGAAAAATGCACAGTAATCCTGCGTTTTAACGTCAACAAAAACAAGGCCTATGCTGTTCACAGCAATATAAAAAAGGTTGATGAACATACTCGAGAATGCAGATTGTGGGTAACGTCAAAAGCCCTGGATGTAAAAGGTGCAAAGTGGACAAGCCAACCCATAAAACAGGCCAGAAAATCTGCTTTTTCCCCAAACAAAGTCTGCGCTACGGGGGAATAATTTTTTCAGATATCCTTGCTGTAGTTGTACTTGTATAGATTCCCACGCGCAAGCGCATGGAACTCAAACCGAGTCTTTAGAAAAATTTTCCATAAACGGGATCAACTCTTGAAACTTGACAATCTTTGCTCAAACGCTTTCATTTTTCCTTTTAATTTTTGGAATGAAGACATTCTGCTTAGAAAAACGAGATTTATCTTTTACGAAAGGAAAAATACAAGGATCGAGAGAGACCTCTAAAACCATACCAAGGTATGAGTCTCCAACACTTTTTTTTGTTAATACACCACTTCCACAGATTACTCATATTTTTTTCGACCACACAATTCCTGAGATCTCTGAAAAAATGCCAGAGCACCCTTTCGGATTCACCCGGGTTTAAAGAAATTTTTAAAACTGATGCTGCATCAGAAAAATAATTTTTAATTACTTGTGAGAAATTTAATCCAGCAAATTTTCCGAGCAAAAACCATGTCTGAGGACGAAGATCACATTCTATAAAAAAATACTGTTTTGTTTCATCATCATAAATAAAGGTCATCGTTGCAAATCCATTTATACCAAGCGAACTACCAATGTGATGAAGCTCTTCTTCTATTAGAGTTGTATCAGAAAAGACTCGTTCTCTTGAAACACTAAACTCATGAGAAACCGTTTTAGTAACAGTTGAGTATAGGTAACCAAGCAGCACACCTTTTTTATAAATGGCCTCAACTGAAATAAGTTTCCCTTTAATATAATTTTGAAAAAGAAGATTTTCTTTTTCTTTCTCTTTTATCTGCTTGAGCGCTTCTTTCACATTGCTTTCCTGTTTACATAAAAAAACACCTCGCCCACCTGAACTCTCATCAACTTTTAAGAGCACAGGATATGACAGGTCTTGAAGCATTTCAGTTACAGTCTTTGCTGCGTCAAAAATGGTAAAGCCGGGAGTTCTAATATTATGCCTTTTACAAACTAAGGATAGGCCTGCTTTAGAACCAAGCATTACCCTATTTGTTAGGTCTGAAAGAGGGAAAATTTTTTGCGCAAGTGCATCATCAGAAATATACTTGTTTAAGATCCTCAAAGTGGCATCGTTTCCAACAATTACCCAATCGTAGTGATGATTCTCAAGATGGTGCTTAAGTTGATTGATAAAGAAGAGAATGTCTGAAGATAAAACTTCGAACCAATTTTGATAATATGAATGTTTCAATAAAAAAGGAATTTTGAAGCAAAAAATATCTGCTAAACATGAGAGCTCTCGTACCAAGTAGGGAACAATTGGTGATGCATCAGTTATAGCATCTACAACAAGTATCCGATGTTCATTCATTTTATCAACTCTGGTGACTTTTTCTCAATTAATACCCTGGATTGAAGCAGCAACAGCTATATGAAGAAAAAATCAAATGCAAAAAGAAAGATTGATCGGGCAATAAAAACGTATAGCCCTACCCTATCAACCATTTGGGTGACTTTTGGCAATAGTGTAAGAAAGGTGAATTATTTTTTCTTGTGATACAAATTTTTATGCTTTACTAACGCCGGATGAATTTCAGTCTCCACTTTATTCTTTTTTCCCTTCTCTCGCTTGCACTTGTGAATTCAGCATTTGCGGTTGAAAGGAGTTTTAAAATCACTCCAGACACCTTTGTTGCTGAAGATGAACAAGCCGTCTTTTTCGCTATCACACTCAACTGTCAAAAGGAAAATTGCCCTGAAAGCATTGAATTAATTCAATGGAAAGATGCGAACAGGCAACAAAGTAAGGCGAGATGGAACATTGAAGATAAAGGAACATTTGGCGATAAGCTTTCCGATGATGGTATTTACAGCAGACAGGCTTACTTTAAAGAACACTCTTCTAAAACTCTTTACTTTACAGCTTATAAAACGCTCAACGCCGAAGTGAAAGTAGTTACCCGCCCTACTTTTATTCAGGAAATGAAAAAGATAATTGAAAAAATAAAAGCTTCATTCAACTAGAAGGAAAAAATATGTTCATTGCAATGCTTACCTATACAAAACCCATCGAAGAAATTGATCAGCACTTAGCAGAACATCGTGCTTTTTTGGATGTTCATTACAAATCTGGCGCGCTCATTTGCTCTGGGCCCATGAATCCAAGAGACGGTGGAGTTATTTTTTCTGCTGTGAAGACGAAAGCTGAGTTTGAAAAAATGCTCGCCGATGATCCTTTTCAGAAACATCACTTGGCCACCTATAAGATTATTGAATTTGTTCCAGTGAAATATGCAGAAGGTTTTGAAAAGTGGATTTAGTTTTCAAATTTTAGGTTGCCGCAGTCACTTCGTTCCTTCGCAATGACAAACTAAAATTGTACTTGAGAAATTTTCTTAATTCCAACCACTAAACAGTTTGAGAAATTCTTCGTTGGTTTCGTATTTTGAAAGCGTTTCACTTAATTTGGTAATGGCTTCTTCTGGTTTGAGGCCTGAAAAGTATCCCCTCATTTTTCCAATTACTTTGCATTCATGATCACTTAAGAGGTTTTCTTCTTTTCTTGTTCCAGAAGCAGAAATGTCAATTGCCGGGAAAAGTCTTATTTCAGAGAGTTTGCGGGAGAGACAAAGTTCCATATTTCCTGTTCCTTTAAATTCTTGGAAAATATGTTCGTCCATTAAACTTCCAGTATCAACCAGTGCGGTGGCTACGATAGTAAGTGATCCACCCTCTTCCAGTTTTCTTGCTGTTCCAAAAAAGCGCCGCGGCATTTCCATGGCGTTTGAATCGAGTCCACCACTTAATGTTTTTCCGCCCCTGGCATTTCTGTTATGCACGCGTGCTAAACGAGTGAGGGAATCGCATAAAATAAGAACATCCTTTCCACTATTCGCTTCATCGATAGCTCTGTCCAAAAGATCGTTGGCGGTTTGAATGTGATGATCGGTATCGTGGTCGGATGATGATGCCACCACCTCGCCCGGAACACTGCGTGTAAAATCGGTCACTTCTTCTGGACGCTCTTCAACAAGCAAACAATATGTTTTCACTTCTGGGTTATTTTCTGAAACTGCTTTGCAGATTTCTTGGAGTAACGTTGTTTTTCCTGTTTTAGGAGGAGCAACGATGAGTGCTCTTTGCCCTTTTCCTATGGGCGAAATAAGATCCAAAATCCGCATACTCATAGGGCCGCCTGGTCTTTCAAGACGCAGGCGCTCGTATGGATTTATAGATGTTTTCTGCAGGAATTGTTTATAAGCATTTGAGCGTTTTGATGGTTGCGGAGAACGATTGTTCCTAGGGCTTCTAGGACGCTGAGCATTTCTTTTTTTCATGGTTTAATTCCATTGGGTATGTACGAAAATGAAAACAGTTTACGTATTAATTGAGGGAGAAAATATTTGCCTAAACCTTACATTTTTAACAAGCGTTTTCCTGGCCTAAAGGAAAGATATAAATAAGACAAGCAAATAAAATGCTTCTGGAAACGAACTTATAAGAGGTGCTCATCTCTTTTTAATCTTTGTATCTCTCGATTTTCCATTAAATGGTGCTGAAATATTTCTTCGAGGTCTTCTTCTTTAACGTTTGAATACCAAGTTCCTGCTGGATACACCACCATGTTACAGCCCGATTTACAATAGCCAAGGCAGCCAGACTTGGTCACCCTTACCTCTTTTTGCGGAAATTGACTTCGTACCATTTCGCGCAACTTTTCAAAAAGGGTTTCAGCGCCCCTCCCGCTGCAGCAGGTTTTACCTGATTCAGCGGGTCGTGAGTGCGTGCAAACAAAAACATGATGCTTCGGTCTTGCCATAAAACGTGCTTTACTCTTCTTCCTCAATCGGCGTCAACGTAATTTCATCAATGAACGTATCAGCATTTGTGGTTTGGAAGATAAGCCTAAAGTCTTTTGTAAAGTTGGCTGGAACACGAAACTGCCTTGTGTATTCGTGCCAGTTTCCATCAGCACTTTGAAGCGTTTCATCTGCGCCTTCAAAGTCTGCGTTTGAACTTGCGATACCCAACAAGGTGCGAAGGCTGCCTTGATTTAACTTATACTGGAACGTGTAATCGTAGAGACGCCCTGCTTCAACGGGAATGGAAAGCTGCTGCATTCCACCGGTTCCTCCAGCGGTATTGATGTGCATGCTTTGCGCACCTCCAACAAACTCATCTTCACTTTTTATTTTTATTGCTGGAGACGCATAAGAACGCCATGCACCAACTCCAACCGCTTCCATGTCTCCGTCTATAATCAATCCTGGTTTCGGAATAGGCCTAATAGTTATGTCATCTAAATAGACATCAGCAGGTCTGGTTGAGATAACCAAACGGAAACCACTGGTGAAGTTATCTGGCACTCTGAATTGGCGCGTATACTGCGTCCAGTTTTCGTTGATGTTTGTAATGCGCGTTGTCTTTCCTTCAAAGTCAACGTTGGAAGAATTAATTCCAAGCAATGTGCGTAATTCGCCTTCGGTGAGTTTGTATTGGAACGCACATTCATACCAACGACCAGGCTCTACTGGAATATCAAGTTGCTGAATACCACCATTGGTGCCGATGGTGTTGAGGTAAATACTTTGAACACCGCTTACTGCTTCAGCAATGCTCTTCTCTTTCACAGCTGGATTTCCGTAAGAGCGCCATTCTGCAACGCCGGCAAATTCCATGTTTCCATCTTTGAGCAGATTTTGCCATTCCGTTTCTTTCAGTTGAACGTTATCAATGTAAACATCTGCTGCGCGAGTTGCAGCAACAATGCGCAAGCCACTACTGTAATCTGCTGGAACTTGAAACTTTCTGGAGAAGCTAATCCAATTTCCATTTGTGGGAGACAAGATTGAAATCTTTCCTTCAAAATCTGTGTTTGAAGAATTAATTCCCAATAAGGTGCGAAGCTCTCCTTCGTTCAATTTGTACTGGAAGGAATACTCATACCACTTACCAGCTTCAACCGGAATATTGAGTTGTTGAATGCCGCCATCCGTGCCGATGGTGTTGAGATGCATGCTCTGAATTCCATCTGTAAATTCATCGCTGCTTTTTTCTTTTACACCTGGGTTCCCGTAAGAGCGCCACAGGTCTACGTTTGCTGACTCCATGTTTCCATCTAAAACAAGTGGGGATTGACCAGCTGAACAACCATTTGCATCAACAGCTTCACCCAATGGAGTAGAACCGCAAAGATCACGATTATTGCCAACTCCGTCACTATCTAAATCTGCAAACTCACTTGCATCAAGTGGGAAGAGATCATGGATATCGAGAATGTCATCGTTATCGTCATCAGTATCTGCATTATTTCCAATACCATCTAAATCGGTATCAAGTGATTCAGCTGCATTGAGTGGGAAGGCGTCATTGACATCAAGAACGCCATCGTTGTCATCATCGGTATCTGCATTATTTCCAATACCATCACCATCGGCATCTGCAGATTCTGTAGGGTCTAGCGGGAAGGCATCATCATCGTTGAGAACACCATCGCCATCACTGTCATTTTCTGGAGTTGCAACAGTAATGAAAGACCAAAGTGGACTTTCCACTTCTGCACCTTGATTATCATGTGCTACAATTTTCCAGACATAGCGAGTGTTGAAACTAAGCAAAGGAGTATTCCACTGCGCAACGTTAAGGTTTTGCGCAGCAAGTGCTAACGCATTTCCTTCTGCTGCAAAGTAGAGATCGTATTGCAGTGCATCTAGATCTGGATCAGTTGCTGTCCACGTTAGTTGAGTGTTTCTTTGAACATTCAACGTGTTATCAGCTGGGCTCATTTGTGATGCAATAACTGGAGCACTGTTTGCAACAACAATCTGTTGAGAAAGTGTATCTACAAAATACCCACGATCACGAACTTGGACACCAATAGTGTATATACCTCTCGCAAGGGCAAGAGTTTTTGTTTGATTGATTTCCCATGGCGTTTCAAAAGTTCCATCGCCGTCTAAGTCCCACCGTACAAGCATTTCGCTGGCATCGTCTTGAGCATCAAGTGAAGTAAGTGCATCAACTTGAACGGTTCCATTCGCTTGTGTCACCGTGCGTAATCTTGCAGTTGGCCTGCTGTTGAAGCCTATGCCTCCTTGGTAACCAAGTGTAATTCTGCTGCCGTCGGTATCTTGATAAATTTCATCATCGATTCCAGCGTTTTTGAATGGTGAATTGAGCGTGAGCGAATAATCTCGCGCAGCTGCATTTGTGAAAAGTGGATCTTGATTGAGCATGTTGTAGATTTCTACTGAGCGGGTTTCATCACCAACACCAAGATCATCAAAGATAGTATTTACCTGCCACATCCCATTTGTATCAAGCAAGAGTTTGGTTGGATAATCCAAACCAGGATCTTGGTTTTTCAAGAGGTCTTCCATATTATAAAAAATATTATGATAAAAAGACATCAATGGATGTTGATAGCTAGAATATACACCGTTATCGATCTCGGCAGCGGTATTGTTTTCAATAACTGCATGATCACCATCGGAGAAGAACATAAACGCATTTCCATTCGTAAATTCTGTGTGAAGAATATTATTTCGAATGTGAACTGGTTCTGTATTTCCCCCAGCAAGAACAATACCTCTCGTTGTTCTGAGGAAAATGTTGTTACTGATAATACTTCTTGGAGCTGAAACTACATTTATTTTCGGATAGCCAACGTCTATAGTAGCACCGTCAACTTGGGCATCGTCTGACATATTAAATGCATAATGAACAAACGTCACATCAGCACCTGAACCCTGAAGACGCACACCATCAGGAATTGTAAGCGTTGTTTCTACATTTGCATTTCCGTATTCGCCTGGCATTAACCACACAAGGTCACCAGATGCGGCTGCATCAAAGGCTTGCTGGATGGTGGCATAATTATCAGGCACAACCAACACTGGACGCGTTGGCAAAAATTGAATTTCATCGGTAATAAGTGATGACCAATTTCCAAGATTATCAGAAACTCTGGCAAAAACAGTATGCGCACCATTATTGGCATTGCCACCAAATTGCATGAGGTCCCAATCATGAACAACTGGAGTGAATGGAGCTGGATCTGTCCACGTCTGACCATCGTTAGAAAAACGCATTTGCGAATTTTCACCAATGCCTGCAACATTGTCTTTTACAAGAAGTCGAAGCGTCACAAGCGGATCTTTGGTACTAAATTCTCTTAAGTTCACTTCGACAGTACCCTCTGGACCCTCTAAGTCTGGAGTATATTGTTCGTTGAAGTATAAGGTTGCCCCGGGCTCAAGATAAACAGTGAAGTTTTCAGGAACATTTTGGTTTTCAACTGGAAAATAACTAATGCTGTAAAGTCCAGCTGGCGCACCAAGCTGTTGCCAATTTTCACCTTGCCCATTGAACTCTGCCACACCTGAAAAAGAGAATCTGGCATCACTATTTCCACTGTTCACCACTAAGACTCCGCTTGCACCAAATTCATATGCGCCCATATCTGGATTTGGACCTGCAAATGGAAGACCTGCAACTTGTCTTCCGGCATCGATCATTGGTGAGCCATTTTGTAAGTGATAATTCCGTGCATTGGCATCTACAAAGTTTGGAGCCACCGCAAGATTTCCATTTCCATTTGGAAAATAACAATCTGGATAGGCATCATCAAAGACATCGTTCGCAATGATGCTTACTTGTTCAATCGCACTTCCAACCAAGTGACAATATTGTGTGCTGTAGGAAATAATATTATTTGCAAGCAAGGTTTGTGCGGTGGTGTAATTTATTCGAAAGGATGTCTCATTATTTGTAATCACTGAGCTCATCACTTTAAGCGGACTATTCTGCCCAGAAATATTCACTGCCTCATAATTGGTGTCGAGAATACAATTACGAACCGTAGAAAGTGGCAAATTGCTATCTTGAATGTAGATACCTGCGCCGCCATGAGTTCCACTACCTGCACCAGTGAGGCGACAATGTTGAATAAGGTTATTTCCTCGCGGCACAATAACAGCATGACCGCTATTGTTATCTACGGTTATGCCTGTAATGCTTGAACCTTCTTGCATCACAATCGCATAGCCAACTGTTCCCGTTACAATTCTTGTATTTTCCCAACCCGAACCAACCAATTTTACCCCTGCAGGTAAGTTAAGGAAAATCGCTCTGTTTCCTCCGTGAATAACGAGTGACTCATCATCTAAATGCCATTCTCCTGGAGAAAGATAAACTGTCTCTCCCGGCTCTGCCAATGCCACAGCTTGTTTAAGCGAGTTATAGATTGTTCCATTAAGCGTAACTTTTCCTGGAGAAAGATTTTCTTTTTGAATTGTATCGGAATAGACAGGTGAAATATTATCTTCAAAATCTTTTAAACGCATATAAACGGTATACGTATTATTTGCACGAACACTTCCACCATATTGAGAATCGATAAGATCCCATGTGGTATTATTTCTGAAAGGATACCAAAATGACCATGACTGCCCATCATTTGAAAAGGACATTGAGCGAACACCAGATTGTTGATCATTTCCTACAACACCTAAGTTCACACTGAATGATGATGTGCTAACTGCGCCACCTTCAATTTGAAGACTTCCCGTTGGCGCTTGGTTATCTCCTAGAGCAGTAAAACGGAATATGGTGCTTGTAACTTCACTTCCATCCGTATCAATGGCATTTACTCTCCACATGTAGGATTCACCATATTCAAGAGCTGGTGGTGTGAAGCAAGAATTATCACCTTGATAGAGGAGATTGCCTCCAAAGAAAGTGTTGTCCTCGGCATCGCCTTGACGATAATACAATTCATAATGAATGGCTAAACCATCAGGATGTGAGCTTTGCCAACAGACTTGAGTATTCAATGGGACATTCACTGCACCATCAACAGGAGTAATTGCAATAGGACGTGTGGGATAATGATTGGTGTTGAGGGTAAAACGATAAGCGTTCCCCCACGGTCCATCACCGCAATCATTAACTCCCTTCATACGAATAGAATAAGTGTCGTTTTCATCTTGATCAATAAATTCAAAACTACGGTTCCGTGCAATTTGTACTTCTCGAGGAGAAGAAAAATTTGGATCAGTATCTTCTTCTAAAATATAATAATCCTCTCCTTCAACTTCATTCCAATCAACTCCATATCTATCCGTGGATGTCACAATAAAGTGGCCTTGTCTGTCTAGACCAAAGATTTAAATTCCTTAGTTCCCTAAGATATATTTTTATTGTTAACCAAAGATAGTGAGAGCGTAGCACTTTCACTATTCTTCTCCAGACTAACTTATCAA
>Ga0210044_10007574_pt1 | contig 13800 bp, 14 predicted proteins | sample CryGey13umfilter_2_FD_183959 | JGI IMG/M metagenome (GOLD analysis project Ga0210044, IMG submission 183959) | Groundwater microbial communities from aquifer in Utah, USA - Crystal Geyser 4/9/14 3 um filter (SPAdes) (version 2) | ecosystem: Environmental > Aquatic > Deep subsurface >... | reverse complement strand
CCAACAAATCTATGCCATCCAAGAAAAGCTCAACAACACCCCAAGAAAAATCCTCGGCTACAAGACACCGAACGAAGTCTTCTTCAACTTATCTTCAAAAGTGGTGCATTGAAAGGTTGACTTTGCCAAGTCTGGTTTTTTTGATATAATGAAGTAAACAATATATTACTATGTTTGACGTGATTACGATCGGAAGTGCTACTCAAGATGCCTTCATGGTTTCTAAAAAATTTAAAATTATAAATTCAAATTTATTCACTACCGGTAAGGGTGAGTGCGTTTCTTTCGGAAGTAAAATTGAACTTGATCAGTTTGTACTCACAACTGGAGGAGGCGCCACAAATACTTCCGCTACTTTTAGTAGTCTTGGTTTTAAGACCAGCATCATAACTCGAATTGGAAACGACATCCCTGGTCAATCAGTTCTAGAAGACCTTAAAAATTTTAAAGTTAATACCGAACTCGTAAAAACTATTAAGGGCGGGCAAACTGGCTACGGCGCTCTGCTCACTGCAATGAATGGCGAACGCTCAGTCTTGGTTAACCGCGGTGTCTCTGGGGATTTTACAGAAAAAGACATTCCATTTTCAAAACTCAAAACAAAGTGGTTATACATCAGTTCGCTAGCTGGTAATACGACGTTAGTGGCTAAAATTGCTGAAAATGCTCGTAAAAAAGGCATAAAAGTAGCATATAATCCTGGATCTGCAGAACTAAAAAAAGGTGTGAAAGCTTTTGCTTCGATTATAAATAATATCGACCTCCTCAGCATGAATTTAGAAGAGGCACAGATGCTTGCAAAGCTCCAAACTAGAGATGTAAAAAAATTAGTTGAAAAAATCGCTCACCCTGGTCTTACCCTACTCCTAACCGACGGGTCGGCTGGCTCTTATGCACACAAAGACAACGAACTAATTTTTGCTAGAACACGAAACGTGAAAGTTATTTCAAGAACTGGCGCGGGGGATGGTTTTGGATCTGGTGTGGTGGCGAGCTTAATGAAAGGTCTTAGCCTAGAAGATGCCTTACGCGTAGGAACAATCAACGCAGAGTCAATTATTCAATCGCTTGGCGCAAAATTTGGAATTATTACAAAATGGCCAGATGAAAAAATTATGAAGCAAGTTAAAATTCGTAAACTATAATATGCCAGAAACTAATAAACATAATGAATCAGAATCTCATCATAAAAGCATTTTTGAATTACTAGTAGTTACAATAATTCTAATGATCGTAATTTTTGGAATTTTTGCCTACGTCACCTTCTTTTCTAATACTACTCAACAGAGTCAAGACCAAACTAATTCTTTGCCTCAGATTACCAGTGAACAGCAAGCAATTCTAGACTCAAAACAAGTTGAGTGTCCAACCATAGAAGAGCCTGTTATCAAAAATCAAACAATGGATCTTGCGTCAATTTCAGGACCATCTTTTGACTATCTAAATAACTGGCATATTGCCACAAGGGAGAATCTGATCGATGGTCAAATTTCAAGAACAACCTTTATCTCAAGTAAGCCCCTATTTTTCTGTGCAGCCTGTGAGGGTCAGCCCGCTAATATTCAAATACACTCAGAACTGTTGAGTAGTTTACAGCCAGCATCAATATCGATTGAGGATTATATAAAATCCATTCATACAAATGAATTCATTACGAAAATAAACGATTTCACCTACCGAGTAACTGGTAATACCTATTCTGATAACACGGGACAGGATGACTTTGAAAAAACATATTACATCACCGATGACAGACTATTCAGTCTAACGCGTCGCGATATTGCAAACACGCCTGAAGAAAATTCTGGTTACGAGTTAATTAAATCAACTATTCACTTTGGAGAAACAAAATAATATGGAGAGTACAAGTCATCACAAGCACATAAATTTTTCTGCACTAATGTTGAGCACGCTTGGCGTCGGTATAATGACAATTGGAGTATTCACACTCGGCGCTTCGGCTAAAAATAGCGCTCCGTCAGTGATTGCGATTTCACATATTATAACACCAGCTGAAATTTCAGACAGACAAAATCAACCCGTTGTGGCACTGACCACTGTAAGTATAAAAGAAACCGAATTTTATTCTTCCGTAACTATCATTCCAGAATAGTATGACGAAAGTATTCATTACTCGTATGATCCCAAGTGATGGGATTGAGATGCTGAAAAAGACCAAAGGTGTTGCTGTTGAAATTTACGAAAAAGATCAGAAAATCCCTCGTAAAGAACTTTTAAAAAGAGTGCGAGGTGTCGATATTATCCTTTCAATTTTAACCGACAGCATTGATGCGGAAGTAATGGATACTGCCGGGCCGCAGTTAAAAATGATTGCAAACTATGCCGTTGGCTTTAATAATATTGATCTACTAGCAGCCAAGGAAAGAGATATCGTGGTCACAAACGCACCTGGTCCAGAAATTGTAGAGTCCGTTGCTGAACACGCAGTAGCTTTTATTCTAGGCCTTGCTCACCGAATTGTGGAAACGGACAGTTTTACTCGAGCCGGAAAATATCATGGCTGGGGACCAATGTTATTACTCGGATCTGATATTAAAGGAAAGACTTTGGGAATCGTTGGAACCGGAAATATTGGAACCGGGCTAGCAAAAAGAATGTACGATGGTTTCGGGCTTAAGATTATCTACACCGACATTTCTCGAAATTCAGATCTTGAAAAAAAGTATAAAGCCAAATACCGGACGCTTGAACAGTTGCTGAAAGAGGCAGACTTTGTGAGTCTCCACGTCCCCCTTCTCCCCTCAACTACCCATTTAATTAGCACCAAACAATTAAAGTGGATGAAAAAAACCGCTTTCATCATCAACACCTCACGAGGTCCGGTGATCGATGAACTAGCTCTAGTCAAAGCTCTAGAAAATGGTGATATTGCCGGCGCCGCACTTGATGTGTATGAATGCGAGCCACTGATTGATTGTAACCCGCGGGATACACACGCACTACGAAAACTTAAGAACACAATTTTAACCCCCCACACTGCCTCAGCAACTGTTGAAACAAGACAAGCTATGAGCCGAGTGGCGGCAAAGAATATTATCGCGTTTGTTAGCGGTAAACGTGTACCTAATAAGTTGACAATCAAGTAGTGTGGCTGGAATGCAAAAGAATAGTGTTTCAAGAAATTCAAACAATATTATAATAGGTGTTTGCGCTATTATTCTCGCGCTTCTGTTATTTGTGTCTCTGAAACCTAATACAAGTGATCTAAAGTCAACGACCACTGTAAACAATCGAGCTTCTAAAAACACACTGTAAACTGTTTATCAAGTCAGGTGTCTTGGGTGCTTACATAAATAATATACCAGTTCAAAAATACTCGATCGTATCGGGTATTTTTAATTATGAAAATCATTTATACTGTACTTATAAACATAACCAAATATATATGTTCGAGCTAACAGGAAAAATTGCCTTAGTTACTGGAGCTAGGCGTGGTATGGGTGCAGCCCACGCCATTGCACTAGCAAGTCAGGGTGCAACAGTCATTGTGACCGATATTAATGCAAAGAGTTGCAGTTCCGTCGTAAGTCAAATAAAAAAGTCTGGCGGAACTGCTGATTGTTACAAACTTGATGTTAGCAACGCAAAAGAAGTTAATAGTGTTATATCAAGTATCGTGAAAAAATACGGTCGGCTTGATATCTTAGTTAATAACGCCGGTATCTACCAAACAAAACCAGCACTCGAGATTAGCGAGAAAGATTGGAATCAAACAATTAATATCAACCTTAAAGGTCAATTTTTGTGTGCTCAAAGAGCAGCAAAAGAGATGATGAAAAATAACTGGGGTCGAATTATAAACATTTCTTCAGTTGCGTCTGGACAGGTCGGAGTAGGAATTGCTGGCGGTGCTCATTACACCGCTTCAAAAGGTGGAGTAATTGGACTCACTGAAACTCTGGCCATTGAATTTGCTCCGCTTGGCATAAATGTAAACTCAGTTGCTCCTGGCGCTATCGATACCCCAATGGTACAGGCCGCTAAGATGCCAAAAGACGCTATGGCAGGTATGCTGGCTGGTGTTCCACTTAGAAGAATTGGCAGACCAGAAGAAGTTGCAGCCGCTGTTGTTTTCTTGGCTTCAGACGAAGCTAGCTACATTACCGGAACTACACTGTACGTTGATGGTGGTTGGTTGGCTTCATAAATAACAAAAAATACCCAATTTACTTGGGTATTTTTTTGTTGACAGATTTCTACCGTTATTGTACTATTTTGACACGTAGAAAAAGGGCCTTTAGCTCAGTTGGCTAGAGCACCTGCTTTGCAAGCAGGGGGTCGAGGGTTCGAATCCCTCAAGGTCCACCATCATTAGTTCCACCGAAGAGGTGGAATTTTTGTTTTGTGCGGAATGCGCTTGTTCATTGTATAAGTTAGCGGTTTTGTTGATTGTTATGCGGTTCGAACTTTGGGGAGACCATTTGGCTTGTTTGAGGAATTTGGGAAACTAAAGTGGCTTAGATTGGAGAGGAAATACCTTTTGGTTCGTAGTTCGAACGTTAACCAAATCTCTTGTAAATTTTGACCTTCTCGCTATAATATAACTATCCATAGATTACATGTCTTTTATGACTAAAGATCAAACAATAGGACAGAAAATTAGAGCTTGGAGGGCAAAGAAGGATCTAACACAAGATGGCTCTCGAAGAAGGCCAATATACCTTATCCGACATTGATTAAAATTGAGTCTGATACCGTTACCAATCCTACGCTTGAGACAATTACAAAAATTGCGGCTGGATTAGGAGTGACTCTTGATGAGTTAACTAAATAGTAATTATGAACCAATTTGAATATTCATTACCCAAGAATAGACCAGTATCATCTGATGATTTATTAAATGACCTGAGGTCTGTTTCTGAAAGCATTAATTCTCAGAAAATTACTCAAAAAGAGTATGTAAAACTAGGAAAGTTTGATGTTTCAACTTTCGTTAATCGCTTTGGTTCATGGAATGAGGCAGTGAATAAATGTGGTTTTAAATCTGGAAATATCGTGAATTATTCCGATGAAAATCTTTTTGAAAATATCCTAAATATCTGGCAGCAAAAGGGTAAGCAACCTGTCCGTCGAGATTTGAATACTTCTCCCTCTAAAATTTCACAAAGTCCTTATAATAGGCGGTTTAGTTCATGGGCTGTTGCGATGAAATCATTTGTTGAATACATGAATAATAAGGGTGTCGTAAATGTGGCTTATACTGAAATATCAGAAAAACAAGTAAAACAAGGACGTGATCCAAATTTAAGACTACGTTTCCAAGTGCTTAAACGGGACAATTTTTCTTGTGTTAAGTGTGGAAATAGTCCCGCAAAAAATCAGGAAGTAATACTGCACATTGATCATATTTTGCCATGGAGCAAGGGCGGAGAAACGGAAATACAGAATTTACAAACCCTTTGTGATAGATGCAACCTAGGTAAAAGTAATGTTGAATAATTATATATGACTGATATAACAAAACTATTGAATCATGAAGATGCGCTTAAATATATAGTGCAATATCTTGGTTTCAAGGATACACAGGGATTTTCCACTTACGGTTATGATCTTTATTTACCAAACGCAATGAGAAAATGGTGTCAAGAGCACACTTCTCAGCTTGGCGTTCAGGCGCATGAAGCAGAAAAATTTGTTTATGATATTTCACCGTATTTTTATGAAGCTGCGTGGGAGCTTTGCAGGCGCGGGATTCTAAGACCTGGAGTTCAAAGCTACGGTAAGCAATCAACAGATGATGGAAGTGCTGGAAACGGATATTCCATAACCCCCTTTGGTAAACAGTGGTTAAGTGAAAGTGATAAAGATATTTTTATACCAACTGAGCCTGGAAGATTTTCAGAAATGTTAGCTCCTTTCTCGAAGATTTTTGGCTCTGGTTTCCACGAAAGAGCGAATGAGGCAATTCGTTGTTATAATGGTCATACATATTTGGCTTGCTGTGTAATGTGTGGCGCGGCTGCAGAATCAATATTGCTACATTTAGCGATACAGAAAGAAGGTGTCGAAGAAAAAGTGTTGAAATTATATAAGGCTTCGAACGGCAGGAAGAAGCTTGAAGATTTAATTGTTGGACAACAGAAACAAAATCTAAAAATTGATTTTGAAGTTTGTTTTGGGTTATTAAAATACTGGAGAGACGAGGCTGCACATGGTAGAAAATCAACTATTACCGAAAGTGAAGCATATACGTCTTTAGCGTTATTATTGCGTTGTGCGCAATTTGCACAAGGTAATTATCAATCGCTGACATCAAAATTGGCGGAATAATCCTTTGGCTCTGAGATCTCTTGTTTGTCATCGATTTTAATCGCAATTACTGCTTTCATCTCCTCCACAAACCCCTCCACCATAGCCGTATTATCTTTCAACCAAATGTACCAAAACAAGAATAATTCCTCAGAAAGTCGCCAATGCACCCTAAGCCACACCTCCATCTCCGAGTCCAAAATGCTCGAAATTTGCCTAGAATCAGCTTTGTCTTCCTCCGGCTGATGTGCTAAATATTCATCGACAGTCATCCTTTTCTTTACCAACCCTTTGGTTAGCGGTTCCAATCGCGTCAATGACCCCCACCATCATTAGTTCCACTGAAGAGGTGGAATTTTTGTTTTGTGCGAATTTCGCTTGTTTACTGTATAAGTTAGCGGTTTTGAGGATGTGTCCCATTTGAACTATTGCGTGGTAAAAGGCTATAAAAATGATACAATATAACCAAGTTATACCAGCCAACTATGACAACCCAAAAAACAATCGGAGCCAAAATCAAAGCGTGGAGAGCTATAAAAAACTTAACCCAAGATGAATTAGCTAAAAAAGCTGATTTGCCCTATCCAACGCTTGTTAAAATAGAATCGAACGCTGTCCAAAATCCGTCGATTGATACAGTTACGAAAATCGCGGCCGGACTCGAAATCGGCGTTGATGATTTAATCAAATAAACCTATGACACAGGATCAAGCCATATTGGAACTGACAAAAACCTTTGATATCAATGCAATTTACGCATACAGAGTTTTTTTGCAGGCCAATAAAAATATCCTAATTGAGGACGCAAAAAAAATTATTGGTTCAAGGCCAAAGCCATTCGTGAAATGGGAACAGTTTCTAAAGAACTTTTTAGAGTACTTAAAAAAGGTAATTACTGCGCAATTTCAATGGGCGACACCAAAAGAAGCAAAATGTACCAACCTTTGGCCTACAAAATTATGGAAGAATTCTTAAAAGCTGGTTTTGCTCTAAAGAAGGATGTAATCAAACGGCAGTTTAATTGCAAAGCAACTGGTTTCTGGGTGAATAAATCGAGAGAGGCGAATTTTCTTTTAATAATGCATGGGCATATTTTCGTTTTTCAAAAAGTATAATAGCACCTTTCATGGGCAAGAGAGAAACTAAAATCGAGAGCTTAATGACCGAATACAATACAGAATTGTATGGTCGTTTTGCTTCTACGATTAAGTTTCTCCTCGAACAGCTATTGTCTCAAAATGGTTTTCGTGCCCAGTTCGTATCCGCAAGAGCAAAAGACGTCGCTTCTCTTAGAAAGAAGATCAAAAATAACGGAGCATATTCAGAAATGAAAAGTATTACGGAGTTGGATGATTTAGCTGGTTGTAGGATCATCTTCTACATCAAGGAAGATATTGACCGCGTCACTCCACTCATACGGAAGGATTTTAAGGTTATAAACCACAAACTGCACTATTCCACGAATAGCTATAACGCTACGCACATTATTGTAAGTCTAAAAAAAGATCGTCTGAAACTGACGGAATATTCTGCGTTTACAAACCTAAAGTGTGAAATTCAACTGACCACTGTCCTTCATCATGCGTGGGCGGAATTAGAGCATGATGTTATCTACAAGCCAGACCAAGGCCTATTTGAATTTGCCCCCGAAGTCTTTGAATCGATCAAGGGTAGATTTACAGATGTGATGGAAAAGCACATTAAAGAAGCACAACGAAGTTTTGACTATATTTTCGAAGAATTGGAAAAGTTGGAACAAGGTAAAAAGGTTTTTGATAAGACCTTCGTCACTTCTATTGAGGATGCCGCATCAAATAATGCAATACATGAACGCTTAAAACTGCTCTTGCAGTACATTGAGCAGTATGGTGATAACCCCCCCCCCCGATATTGATATCATTAAAATCCTTCGAGCTGCACTTAAAAAAGCAAAAGCCTTACCAGTGGAGCCTGTAAAGACACTAATAGGAGAATTTGATGGACGGTCTTACGATGACGTGGTTGCTGTCGTGTTGGATATATTGAAACAACTACGCTTTGTGCACTTGGATAAAGTTTTTGCCGTGCTAGCCGAACTAGCCATTGATAAAAAAATTAAGGATAAAAAGAAGATTTTTGAGGTGGTGGAGAAAATGACAGAGCCTGTTTATGTGAAAAAAGATAAAAAAATATATTTTCATGCCCAGTTAGCAATTTTAGACATCATAGAAAAATGGGACAACTCAAAGTTAATGTCTAATACCGCCTTGATCGCAGAGGTCGGAAAACATGTCCTGCACTCGGAATTTGAAGCTAGTACTTGGACTTCCAGTAGCGTCACGATTGGACATGGAGCAATACCAGTAACGGACACAGTTAAAAAATTGAGAAAGCGGATGATCGCGCTTCTTATTAAGGCGTACACAAAACAAGAAAATATTCAGAACAAATTTTCTATTTTAGAAGCAGTAGAAACCGCAACGCATACTCCAATAAGTGCTAATTATGGTGAAGATATGGAGGCGATGGTTCGAGATAATCTGGACGAAATAGTAAAGTTTTATATTTTGATTTCTCCTTCAACTGATCTTGACGTGGTGTACAAGATTGAGAAGCAGTTGCATTGGTTTAAGCGACGATTTGAAAAAAATGCCCCGATAAACCTATCTGAGCTAGATGCGGTAATTCAGAACAATGAACCTTACCAGTTATATCGGGTACTCGTGGGGTTTGACGGCGACTATTTGCCCGATGTGGGTTTTAAAGAGTCAAGAAAAATGCGTGACAAAAAAATTACAGAAATCGTCCAAGATATTTCCGAAACAAACTATGAGGAGTGGCTTAAAAAAATATTGTTAATTACTAAAAACTACCCATACACCGGAGAACGTGGTGAGTTTAATTATTTCAGAAAATTATTGAATGAGATTTCTAAAGCAAAGCCAAAAATTGGACTCAAACTTCTTGAAGAGAGAGCATTGGAATCATTTACAGATATCATTATCGCTGGAATTTGGTGTAGCACCGAAAGAAAAACAGCACAAAACATTCTCAATGACTGGATAACTCAGGGTAAATTCCTATCAGCAGTGGCTGTGGTATTTGAATTTGTATCTGAGAAAGACTTACCTTTAGCATTACCAATAATAAGGAAGCTTGTCAAAAGAGCAAAGACCGATGGTGATGTAAATACGCTGAATCACCTTGTAAGCGCGATTGGATTTAAAAAATTCCAGAATTCCACTAAAAACCTTCAGTCTTTATTGATCGATATTATTCAGGCACTTACTGATTTAAAAAATACATGGTTGGTACAAAATATTTGGTATGGTTCGGAATCTTTGTTTGCAAGTTTAAGCAAAGAGGAATGGAAGGTGGTACTGGATAGTTTAGTGTCGGTTCCGAATCTCAGCTATGAAGCTGAAGAAATACTCTCTTTGGTCGCAAAAAACGATCCGAAGGAATTCATTCAATTCTTTGAAAGACGTGTACAGGTAAAGAATAAAACAAAACGAGACAATAGGTATGATGCCATTCCTTTTAATTTCACGCCTAGGCAGGCTGGAGAGCTGAGCGATCTGTCAGAAGCTACAAAAAAAATATTTGTTGATGAGATTTTTAAGTGGTTCAAAGGGGCTCACTGGTTGAATTACCGGGAAGGTGCTCATTTGTTGAAAAATCTGTTTCCGCAATTCAATCCATACTTGGAATCAAAACTCATTACTCTCTTAAAAAGCAAGGCTGCAAATAAAGCACGAACAGCTATTGCTGTATTGAGGGCTTATGAAGGAGAAGCCTTTCTACATAATGCCTGTAAGGAATTCATTAAACAGTTTCCAAACAATAAAAAATATCATAATGAGATGTTTGTGATACTTTCCCAATCAGGGGTGGTTTCTGGTGAATATGGATTCGTAAATGCATATCAAGCAAAAATTTCAGACGTGCAGTCTTGGAAATCGGATCAAAGCAAGGTTATAAAAAACTTTGTTTCAAGTTACGAAAAATACCTAAATGACAGAATTGTTTGGGAGAAGAAGCGTGCTGATGAAGATATAGATCACCGTAAACGAGAATATGGAGAAAAATAATTAGTCAACTGTACTTACACCCTGTTTCACCTTCTCCACAAACCCCTCCACCCATCTTCACATCATCCTTCAACTAAATATATCAAAACAAGAATAATTATTCAGTAAATCGCCACCAAACTCGAGACCAGACCTCCATTTCTGAGTCAAAAACGCTTGAAATTTGCTTAGAATCAGCCGTTTCTTCTTCTAGCTAATATTCTTCAACAATCATCTTTTTCTTTACCAATCCTTTGGTTTCCGGTTCCAATCGCGTCAACAACTCCAACAAAAATTCCCACCAAAAGGTTGGGGATTTTTTGTTGATGAATAATTCTTACAATCTGGAATCTAGTGTAAAATGTAAGCATATGAAAAAGTTTGTTTTTGCATTTTCATTTTTATTTCTTGTCCCACTTTTTGCTCGAGCAGAAAATACAGACAGTGTAAGCGTTTCACTATTTAATGATGGTGGTGAAATTACAAACAATTTTTTCCCCTTCGGTGAAGACTATCGCGGAGTAGCTACTTTAACATCTGCTGATATGGGAACAGATGGCACGGAGGAAATTATTGTCGGATCAGGACCAGGTCTTGAACCACTTGTAAAAATATTTCGACAGGACGGATCTTTAATTAACGAATTTTTAGCATATCAACCAAGCTATCAAGGCGGTATCACTGTTGCAGTTTGTGATTTAAACAACGACAAACTGCAAGATATTGTAACAGGAACCATGAGTAGTGGCGGTCCACACGTACGTATTTTTTCAAGAAGTGGCGATATTTTATTTCGTGGTGGCTTCTTTGCGTACGCTGACGACTTCCGAGGTGGCGCAAACGTCGCTTGCGGTGACGTGGACGGAGATGGACAGACAGACATTGTAACCAGCGCTGGACTTGGTGGTGGACCGCACATCAAAGTATTTGATCCATACGGAAATATGAAGTACGAAATCTTCGCTGGTAGCGCCTCAGATAATACAGGTGCAACGATTTCAATTGGTGATCTTGATGGTGATGGGGACGGCGAAATTATTACCGGCCGGATGGGTGCTGGTGATCCAACAGTTCACATTTTTGATTTTCAAAAAAAATCTCTAAAAGAAATTTTAGTGTTTGATGCATTTTTGGATTATAACAGTGGAATTTCAGTCACAGCTTCTGACATCAATAATGACGGAAAGGATGAGATTGGCGTTACCACAAGTAAAAATAATCCCGGTATTGTAAAGTTTTTCGATTTGAAAGGTGCAGAAATATCAACAAATTCCCCATTTACGAATGGAACTGAACAAAATTTAGTAGTATCCGCGCTTAACGATACAAAAAATACGAGATTATTAATCATGAGTTCTTCACCGCGCATCGGCGGTGATATTGGAAAATATATCCGTGTTGACTTAAGTGAGCAGAAACTTTACGCATACGAAAACGGTGTTTTAACAAACTCATTTTTGGTCTCAACTGGTGTAAGTGGTCACAGAACGCCTGTTGGAAAAACAGAAATCAGTGCAAAACTATTATGGCACGACTATGTTTGGAGCTACGGTGTAGGGAATCCTAATAATTATAATTTACCAAACGTGAAATATAATTTGCGATTTAGAAATCATTTCTACATTCACTACGCATACTGGCACAATAACTTCGGTCACCCAATGAGTCACGGGTGCGTAAACGTAAACCTAGAAAATTCAGAATGGATATTTAATTGGGGAGAAGTTGGCACACCAGTTGAAATTGTTCAATAAAAAAATCAACCGATGTTGATAACTTGCTTCATTTTTATTTTATAAATTGCAAAACAGAGTTATAATTAAAACGTTGTATGGTGCACGCACGTGCGCGTCATCCGACATCCACTTTGCTATCATACTTCGTGGTCGACGAGGATGCATTGTGAGACATGTGCTTTAAGCGCAGGAAAGGAAATAAATATTATGCCAGCAAAAAAACGAAAACCGGCTGCTAAAAAACCAGTGGCTAAGAAAAAAGCTGCTGCTAAAAAAGTAGTTGCCAAGAAAAAACCGGCTGCAAAAAAGCCAGTGGCTAAGAAAAAAGTAGCTGCCAAGAAAAAACCAGTAGCGAAAAAGAAACCGGCTGCAAAAAAGCCAGTTGCTAAGAAAAAAGTGGCTGCTAAAAAGAAACCAGCCGCTAAAAGCAAGAAGAAATAATATCTTCAAATAAAAAATCCCTGTCACTTCCATGAGGAGGATCCATTAGGAGGACTCATCGGGGGGTGTGCAGGGATTTTTTTGTCGTATTTTATTCTTTTTGAGTATAATTGATTATATACACGATTATTAATACTAAATACCTACTTACCGAGCATTCAGTGAAAATACAATCTATGTCAGTAAAAAATCTTAAAGCCGAATTACACTCATACGCATCACCTGAACGAAAAAAGACTAATGAGTGGTTTTTTAAAACAGGTGAAGGTGAGTATGGTTTTGGTGATAAATTTATAGGCATCTCGATGACCCACACGCGTAAAGTCGCAAGACACTATCACAACCTTAAATTATCTGATCTACATAAATTACTAACGTCCCCTATCCATGAAGAGCGAATGACGGCACTTTTAATTTTGGTTGCTAAATTTGAAAAAGCTGGCGAAGAATTACAAACAGATATTTTCGAATTTTATTTGGAAAATGATAAGCATATAAACAACTGGGATTTGGTAGATACTTCTGCACCTAAGATAATCGGTGCTTATGTTTTTAAACATCCATCAAAAAAATCAATCTTAATACGCTACTCAAAATCAAAAAACCTCTGGCAACGTCGCATCGCTATCATCGCAACGTTTGCATTCATACGTGATAACCAGTTTGACCTAACAATGAAAATCGCAAAAACGCTGTTACTCGATTCACACGATCTCACGCACAAAGCAGTTGGCTGGATGCTTCGTGAAGTTTGGAAACGAGATCATAGGTTAGTCGAAAAGTTTTTGATCGATAATTATAATAAAGTCCCGCGTACAACGCTCCGATACGCGATCGAACGCATGGTGGAATTTAAGCGTAAACAATTTTTAAACAAAACATTAGATCTTTAATCAAGATCTAATCCTATTTTTACATTAAATTTGTCAAGATAAACTACCGCCAGCTCGTATATATGTTCGATAGATCAAAATTTATCTTTAGGATTTTCTTGTATTCAAAATTTAATGATGCCATGTATCGCGGGAAAGACTGCCGATTTGAAAACAAAAATTTATAAACTCAGTGAATAAAGTCTGACCGGTTAAACTTGAGGTCTGTCTTTTTAAAGCCCTGAACTTCCAACTTACGAATCCAAACATCATTGCTTTGTTTTAAACGATTCAAATATAAAAATGAGCTAATCGACATTTAAAGTTGGTAAATATCCCGTTTCTCTTCTAACTTTAGCGGTAATCTGGAACACTTACGGTCATATGACCATAAGTGGACCAAAAAAGAGGTGTTCTGGGTGCTCAAAATCC
>Ga0210044_10007569_pt1 | contig 13803 bp, 8 predicted proteins | sample CryGey13umfilter_2_FD_183959 | JGI IMG/M metagenome (GOLD analysis project Ga0210044, IMG submission 183959) | Groundwater microbial communities from aquifer in Utah, USA - Crystal Geyser 4/9/14 3 um filter (SPAdes) (version 2) | ecosystem: Environmental > Aquatic > Deep subsurface > Groundwater... | reverse complement strand
TGAGTCCAGCATGCTGGAAAACAACTCAAATGCTTCACGCTTATACTCTTGCTTGGGGTTCTTCTGCGCATAACCACGCAGATGGATACCCTGACGCAGATGATCCAGTGCTGCCAAGTGCTCACGCCAGTGGGAATCAACGCTTTGCAGCATAATGATGCGCTCATATCCGTGCATCATTTCCGACTCAACTTGCTCCACCTTGGCCTGATATTGCTGCTGTGCAGCCTGTACCACATGGTCACGTAAAGCAGTTTCATCAAGCTGCTTATTTTGTTCTAGCCACTGTGTAAGTGGTAGCGTTAATTGAAATTCAGCAGCCAGTTCCTTCTCCAGCTCAGGGACATCCCACTGCTCTTCCATACTTTGCGGCACGATGTATCCGCTAATGATGTTATGCATTACCCCTTCACGCATTGCATCGATAGTTTCGGAAATGTCCACGCTCTCTAATAGCTCATTGCGTTGCTGGTAGATTACCTTGCGCTGTTCGTTAGCGACATCGTCGTATTCAAGAATCTGCTTGCGCATGTCGAAATTACGCGCTTCGACCTTGCGTTGTGCGTTCTCAATGGCGCGGGTGACCCAAGTATGCTCAATCGCTTCACCTTCGGGCAGCTTGAAACGGTTCATGATGGCTGCCACACGGTCGGAGGCGAAAATCCGCAACAACGGGTCTTCCAGCGATAAATAAAAACGGCTGGAGCCAGGGTCGCCCTGACGACCCGCACGGCCACGCAGCTGGTTATCCACGCGACGCGATTCGTGGCGCTCGGTGCCGATGATATGCAAACCACCGCTCTTCACAACCTGGTCATGAATCGGCTGCCATTCAGCCCGCAATTGGGCGATACGCTGATCACGTGTGACATTGTCCAAACTCTCGTCCATGCGTATCAGTTCGATGGGTTTTTCCACATTACCGCCCAACACAATGTCAGTGCCGCGCCCAGCCATGTTAGTGGCAATCGTAATCATCTTTGGGCTTCCTGCTTGCGCTATGATCTCTGCTTCGCGCTCATGCTGCTTGGCGTTTAAAACTTGGTGCGGCAGCTTTTCTTTATCCAGTAATTGCGACAGTAATTCCGATGTTTCAATCGAGGTCGTGCCAACTAGCACCGGCTGTTTACGCTGGTAGCAATCCTGAATATCTAAAATCGCTGCTCTATATTTTTCATCTGTCGTAAGATAAACCTTGTCCATCATATCCTTGCGAATAGTAGGCAGGTGCGGCGGAATAATAACGGTTTCAAGGCTGTAAATCTGCTGAAACTCAAACGCTTCGGTATCTGCCGTACCGGTCATACCGGCCAATTTGCCATATAGACGGAAGTAATTCTGGAAGGTAATGGAGGCTAGCGTTTGATTCTCCTTCTGGATAGCCACTCCTTCCTTGGCCTCTACCGCTTGGTGCAGGCCGTCGGACCAACGCCTTCCTGCCATCATGCGACCAGAGAATTCATCTACAATGATCACTTCACCGTTCTGCACTACATAATTTTGATCGCGAAGGAACAGCGCATGTGCTCGCAACGCAGCATACAGATGATGAATCAGCATGATGTTGGCCGGGTCATACAAGCTGCCCCCAGCAGGCAGTAGCCCTGCCTGACTAAGCAATTCCTCAGCATGTATATGTCCGCTTTCCGTCAATAAGATCTGACGGTTTTTTTCGTCAACACTGTAATCGCCGGGGCCATCTTCTTCTTGCTGACGGACAAGCTGCGGCGCCAGCTTGTCCATACGGATATAGACGTCAATATTGTCTTCAGACTGGCCAGAAATGATTAGCGGGGTACGCGCCTCATCAATCAGAATGGAATCCACTTCATCCACGATGGCATAATTAAGCTTGCGCTGAAAGCGCTCACCAGCATGGGTGGCCATATTGTCGCGCAGGTAATCAAAGCCGAATTCGTTGTTGGTGCCGTAGGTGATATCTGCACTGTAAGCAGCAAGCTTGTCAGCATGATCCATCTGCGACAGAATTACCCCAACCGACAATCCAAGGAAGCGATACAGCCGCCCCATCCATTCAGCATCACGTGCCGCGAGATAATCGTTTACCGTCACCACATGCACGCCTTGACCTGAAAGCGCATTGAGATATGCGGGCAAAGTCGCCATCAAAGTTTTGCCCTCGCCGGTGCGCATTTCCGCAATCTTGCCATGGTGCAAAGTCATGCCGCCGATCAGCTGCTCGTCGAAGTGGCGCATTTGCAGTACGCGCTGCCCAGCTTCACGCACCACGGCGAATGCCTCTGGTAACAATGTGTTCAGAGCTTCGCCTTTGGCAATGCGCTGTTTGAAGGTTTCAGTTTTAAGGCGCAATGCCTCGTCTGAAAGCTTTCCCATCTCGGCCTCGAGAGTGTTAATCGCCTTCACTGTCTGACGATATTGTTTGAGAAGACGATCGTTACGACTGCCAAAAACACTTTTCAATAAATTAGAAATCATTATTTAATTTTTTAGGTTTCAATTCTGAGAATTTTAATTCTGGGTTTTAATGCTGGATTTAAATTCCGAAGTTTTAATTCATTTTCAACTACACTAAACAAAAAGGGTGAAGTGCCACACCTCACCCTGGTACAAAATCCAATGACTATCAAGATCGCGACGTTCCAAAAACGCTTGTGGCTATGTGTGGCATTGTTGGATGTTTCACTTCTAATGTTAGTAAAAGCAAGCAAAGCATCCCATGTCTGTTGGCCTTGGCAACCTCCCGCCCGCATTGCTGTCATGAATTGCGACAGCAGACAAAAGATGTACACATAGTGAACCAAACATTATTGCCATAATTTTATCTTGATATATTATCATATTGCTCAGGGTAATCCGAATGCACTCCCAATATCATAAGAGCTGTGCCCAATTAAAATGCTTATTACATTGAAAAGCCCATTCGCTGGAAGCGAGGCAGTTTCTTGTTGAATGTAACGCACTGGCAATGGGAACAATCCTGACCTGAAGACAGCACAACTCTCTGCTACTGCATTGTTACCGAGCAGGCACTACGAGATTTTACAACACAACGGAAACTAGAATAATATCAACGTTTACATTTTTGAATTAACCGGATTGTAGTGTCAAATCGAATAAGTTCATATTTCAACGCCAGCCAAGAGTTGCGTCAACTATCGCACAAGGTAGATCAGCTTCTCATATTGCAGCGGCACTATGAACAGATCGCGCCACCTGCCCTGGTACGCGCTAGCCATGTGATGCAAATTGACCAGCACACTCTCCTGGTCGCCGCAGATAACGGCACGGTGGCGGCCAAATTGCGTCAACTTGCCCCAGGACTTACCCAGCTATTGCAAAATAGGGGTTATGAGATTACTGGAATTCAGATTAGGGTGCAAGTTGCCTTGCCGATCACCACGCGACCTCCTCGCCCCAACTCACTCAGTAACATTGGACGGCAACAGCTGGTTGATTTCACCGTAAAATTGCAGGACTCACCTCTGAAAACAGCGTTGCAGCGCTTGGCAAAAAACGAGAAATAATGGCAGGTACCCTTAGCTCGGACAGTTATGAAGTTATTGGAACTTATATTTTCACCCAGCAGCCCAACACGGATTAAAATCGAAAAGCTATGGCACAATGCGCAATGGGAGTGGATAGACTTCAGAGCCCGACGATGTCGAAGGCAATCGAAATTGACATGCCTGAATCCTTAACTTTCGACGAGCGGAATCTCTATAGATGCATGGCAATCATATTATCAAACTTACCAAATGTGCACGTCCAACATATCAACCTTACTACGATTGAGAGATGTCTCCCTCAATATTTCTTGCAGGTTTTATCATTTAAATAAATGAAGATCTCTCTTCTATTAAAGGCCTGCCGAGTTTATCCTCATCGCTCTGACCAGGGCCAGTTTTAGAGGGACTGATAGCATGATGGTTGCTTCCCTAAGACGAGAGACTACTGTTTACCTTTTAATTTCTGCTTACGAGCGGTTTCTGTGGAGTATGGTGGGATGAGTCGCTTATTTCTTGTAGTTGTTATCTTCATAGTCATCTACTTGTTACTTAAGTATTACCGCAAGCAGTTGCCAAAGGAAGATGTCCCTGGTGAAGATGCATCCAAGCCAAGAGAAAACATGGTGCGTTGCGCGCACTGCGGTGTGCATTTACCCAAAGGTGAGAGCATAATGCTTGATCATAAGCACTATTGCAGTGAGGCGCATCGCCGCGCACATATAGACGAACCTGAATAACTCCTAACTACCAGATGAATTTCGATGTGGGATAACTTGCCCCTCTCCACGTGGCATTTATTACGCCCGGGATCTAATTCTGCTTCAGCGCCAGCACCGGAAGCCATGTGGCGCTCAATTTATTTCTTTAACCTATATCGACTGACCCTGAGTGGACTATTTGTGTTCCTTGTGAGCACGTTTAGTGAAGCTCTGTCATTGGGTTCACACGCTCCATCGTTGTTCTTGTACACCAGTATTACATACTGCGTACTGACCTTGGCGTCATTTCTAAACATCAAGTTACGTCGGCCACGATTTGGCTTGCAATTGGCATTGCAGGTAGGAGTCGATATTGTTTGTATAACAGTTTTGTCGCATGCCAGCGGGGGCGTACAGAGCGGCTTGGGAGTGTTGCTACTGGTATCGTTGACCGCTACTGGATTGATTAGCCGTGGCAAGATCACTCTGTTCTTCGCGGCTCTTGCCAGTATTGCGGTGTTATTGCAGCATTCCTACGCAGTGCTTACCCAAGATGCAGCGGTAGCACAATATATGCAGGCCGGATTGTTGAGTACCGCTTATTTCGCCGTTGCTTGGCTAGCGCATACCATGGCCAAGTATGTCATTGCCAGTGAAAATCTGGCCGCTATGCGCGGTGTAGATCTGGCCAATATGGCGGAAATTAACAGGCTGGTGATTCAAGACATGCCTGACGGCGTGCTCGTGGTGAATGAGAGCGGGATGGTCAGGCAATACAATCCTAGCGTAGAGCGTTTGTTAGGGTACAAGTTTTCAGATACTGACAGTGCCACGCTGGAAAGTTGCGAGCCTATGCTGGCGGATCGGTTCTCCGTTTGGCGGCAGCACCAGAAGCGTGGACATGAAGTGTTGCGTTTGCCTATCACCAACCATCAGGTGCGTGTGCGTTTCCTGCCTGTACAGCGCGAAGGGTTCAGGGGAGCGATAATTTTTCTTGAGGATATGCAACGTGTTCAGGCTCAAGCCCAGCAGATCAAACTTGCCGCACTGGGCCGGTTGACCGCTAACATTGCCCATGAGGTGCGCAACCCATTGTCGGCTATCAGTTACGCAACTGAATTGCTGCAAGAAGAAAAGCACGATCCGGCGCAGACTCGGTTATTTCAGATCATTATGGACAATGCTGCAAGGTTGAATCACATCGTGGAAGATGTGTTGCAATTGAACCAGCGCGACAGAGTACAAAGCGAAGAATATAATTTAGCCGAAAAATTACCTCCCTATATTGAGGGGTTTTGTCACACCCAAGGCGTGTCGCAGGAGATATTTGTAATTGAGGTTGCATCGGCCTGCGTAATCAGCTTCGATCGTGGTCATCTAGATCAAGTATTGTGGAATTTATGCCGCAATGCTTTGCGTTATTGCAGCAAACAGGCAGGCAGTGTGCAACTGTCTGCATGGTGCTCCAGTGAGGGCAAGGTGGTATTGGAAATTTTTAACGATGGACCTCCAGTTGCCCCCGAGGCCGTTCATAAATTGTTCGAGCCTTTCTTCACCCTGACCGCGGGCGGCACGGGTTTAGGTCTGTATCTCGCACGCGAACTGTGTGAAGCTAACGGAGCGACGCTTGAATATAGGCAGCCGGCAAAGGACGGTGCGTGTTTCCGCATTGTATTTGGAGAGCAAAATGAACGTTGATATGCCGACCAACACTGCGCGCGTCTTGGTGGTGGATGACGAGCCGGATATATTGGAGCTGATCGAGTTGGCGTTGCTACGCATGGGATTGCAGGTCGATCGTGCTAGCAACGTGCAAGAAGCCTTGCAACAACTAAATAATAAATCCTATCAACTGTGCTTGACAGATATGCGCCTGCCGGATGGAGAAGGGTTGGAGGTGGTGCAGCATATTTCAGCTCGCAACATGCATGTGCCCGTTGCAGTGATTACCGCGCATGGCAATATGGAAAATGCGATTTTCGCACTAAAGGCGGGTGCTTTTGACTACTTGGCCAAGCCAGTTGCATTGACCCAGTTGCGCGCCTTGGTCAATGCGGTGTTGAAGCTGCCGCCACCATCCGCAACCGTGCGCAAAGGCGTACGAATTTTGCTGGGGCACTCCCCGGCTATGGAGAGGGTGCGCGACCTGATCGACCGGGTGGCGCGTAGTCAGGCGCCGGTGCATATCAGTGGCGAATCAGGGAGCGGAAAAGAATTGGCTGCGCGGCTGATTGTTGAAAAAAGCGCTCGGCGTGACCAACCTTTCATCGCGGTAAACTGCGGTGCAATCCCGGAAGCGCTCATGGAAAGCGAATTTTTTGGTTATCGCAAGGGCGCATTCACTGGTGCGGAGAAGGATCGTGAGGGTTTATTTCAAGCTGCCAATGGCGGCACTTTATTCCTTGACGAGGTGGCCGACTTGCCTCTCTCCATGCAGGTAAAGCTACTGCGGGTAATCCAGGAAAAAAAAGTACGTAAGGTGGGCGCTACACAGGAAGAGCCGGTGGATGTGCGTATCATCAGCGCCACCCATACTGCGTTGGCAGAGCAGGTGCAGCAGGGGAAATTCCGTCAGGATCTGTATTATCGACTGAACGTTATTACCTTGCTTATGCCACCGTTGCGCGCAATGCGCGATGACATCGTCGAGGTCGCCAGCCAGTTTTTAGTTCGCTTGAGTGGTGATGCAAAGGTCGAGTTTGCAACGACAACTTTAAAGGCACTTCAACAATATGATTTTCCAGGTAATGTACGCGAGCTGGAAAACATAATCGAGCGGGCGCTTGCACTGTGTTCGGACGACATAATCATGCCAGCCGATTTGCAGCTAGCGCCCATTGATATTGAGGGAGTCAACGTAAAACCAAGTGTGGCTGGCAAATACCCGCTTACCGATTATCTGGATAGCGTTGAACGCGCAGCGATTCTGGAAGCGTTACAGCAGACCAATTTTAATCGTACAGCTGCGGCCAAGGTGTTGGGAGTGACTTTTCGCGCCTTGCGCTATCGTATGGATCGGCTGGACATCACTGACAAGGATGAGTAAACAGTGAAAGTTGGCACAAAAGGATGGGTCAGCGGTATGCGCCGTTTTGTTTCGCCAAATTGTGATTCCCGTCCAGCTGGTACTGCCATAGATTTATTGGTTATTCACAATATCAGCTTGCCGCCAGGTAAATTCGGTGGCCAGGCGGTTGCGCAGTTATTTACCAACACGCTTGATACGGATGCACACCCATTTTATGCTCAACTCAACGGTGTGAGAGTTTCTGCCCATTTTTTAATACAACGTACGGGCGAGATTATCCAATTCGTGCCTTGCGGCAAGCGTGCTTGGCATGCGGGTGCATCAGCGTGGCATGGGCGCACGGCCTGCAATGACTTTTCCATAGGCGTAGAACTAGAAGGCACGGACTTTCTGCCATTCAGCGATCAGCAGTATGCTGCGTTGATACGGCTGACACGAGTGCTCAAACGTGCCTATCCAGTTCGTGACACCGTAGGACATTCAGACATTGCGCCGGGACGCAAGACTGATCCTGGGCATGAATTCGACTGGTCGCGTTATCTAGCAGCCTGTCGGACTTAAAGGAAATCGGCTGCAAATTTAGCTGGGCGGTGTATATCTCGCTGTTTTATTGGGCAATAGAAAAACTATTGCCCTGCAAAATCGTCATAATTTTCCCTTGCTCAGCTAAATTTTCGCTACGATTCTTTAATTCCGACAGACTGCTAGCAAAAAATTGCTTGAAAGTGAGCAGAAAATTGGACATGTAGGTCTATTTGTGTCGATAGAAAATACGTTGTGCTATGTTTACTTTTTGTAATTTTTCGTTGTATGAAATAGATTGATTTAGCAGAAAAAACTTGCATTATTTTGCGGATGCACTAAAACTATTTTTACTATACCTACTCCCATATACGATGCTGAACCACTACATATAGTGGTTTTTTATTTTGACCTGATTTAATATAAAGTGATAATTCTTGTAGTTTTGGCAACAATTATTATGTTACGATGACCATAAGTTATTCATAATTTAAGACTCAATAATTTAAGACTCAATACAAGATACAAAGATATACATGACCTCCTCTCCAGCATCGGTTCACGTTGTTTCCGTCGAAGGCACGCCTTCTTCCAGCCTCCCTTTTGACCAACATAAGGTTATTCGCCGCAATGGTTCCGTAGTTGCTTTTGAGGCAACTAAGATTGCGGTTGCTTTGACCAAGGCTTTTATTGCCGTAAACGGCGAGGCATCCGCGCGCGTGCGCGAGCTGGTTAACCAATTGACCGACACCGTGGTTAATGCGCTGTTGCGCCGCCACCCGCACGGCGGGACGCTGCATATCGAAGATATTCAGGATCAGGTCGAACTGGCCTTGATGCGCTCGGGGGAGCACGATGTAGCTCGTTCCTACGTGCTTTACCGCGAGGAACGTACACGTGAACGGGCCAAGGAAAAGATCGCGCCTGCACATGTTCTTCAAGTTAACGACAAGGGCGTGCTTCTCCCGCTGGATGAAGCAGTGCTTGCGGCACGCATCACGGCAGCTTGTGAAGGGCTAGGCAACGCGGTAAGTGCTGACCCAATTCTAAAGCTGACACTACGTGATCTTTATGATGGCGTACCAGTTGAAGAGGTACGCAAGAGCGCCATTCTGGCCGCCCGCGCGATGATCGAACATGATCCGGCCTATAGCTTCGTTACCGCCCGTCTGTTGCTGAACAACATCTGCTGTGATGTTGTCGGTGAAGACGCCAACATGGCAACGCGTTATGCCGAATATTTTCCCTCGTTCATCAAGCGCGGCATTGAGGCAGAGCTACTTGACCGTGACATGGCGAACTTTGACCTGCCGCGATTGGCTAATGAACTAACTGCAAGCCGTGACTTGCAGTTCAGTTATCTTGGCTTGCAAACCCTATATGACCGTTACTTCCTGCACATAAACGAAAACCGTATTGAGCTGCCACAGGCATTTTTCATGCGCGTGGCTATGGGGCTGGCGCTCAGGGAGAGTGACCGCGATGCACGCGCTATCGAGTTTTATCATCTGCTGTCCAGCTTTGATTTTATGAGTTCGACCCCGACCTTGTTCAACTCTGGAGCGATTCGTTCGCAACTTTCTTCCTGCTACCTTACTACCGTGCCGGATGATCTTGCTGGAATTTTTGAAGCGGTGAAGGAAAACGCCCTTCTGGCCAAATACTCCGGTGGTCTTGGCAACGACTGGACGCCCGTGCGCTCCATGGGCGCTCACATCAAGGGCACCAACGGCAAATCGCAAGGCGTAGTGCCGTTCCTGAAAGTTGCCAATGACACCGCCGTGGCAGTCAACCAAGGGGGCAAAAGAAAGGGCGCGGTATGCGCGTATCTTGAAACATGGCATCTGGACATTGAGGAGTTTCTTGAGCTGCGCAAGAATACTGGCGACGATCGCCGCCGTACGCATGATATGAACACCGCCAACTGGATACCCGACCTGTTCATGAAACGCGTCATGGAAGACGGGCAATGGACACTGTTTTCGCCGTCAATCTGCCCTGACCTGCACGACAAATTCGGCACAGAATTCGAGCGTGCCTACATGATTTATGAAGCCAAGGCAGCGAACGGCGAGATTACCCTGTTCAAGAAAATTTCGGCTGCCAACCTGTGGCGCAAGATGCTGACCATGTTGTTTGAGACCGGCCACCCATGGATTACTTTCAAAGACCCATGCAACATACGTTCGCCGCAACAACACATCGGTGCGGTGCATAGTTCTAATTTATGCACCGAAATCACGCTAAACACCTCCGAATCCGAAATCGCGGTATGCAACCTTGGCTCAGTCAACCTCAAGGCGCATCTCAACACATCCGGTCAGCTTGACCATGAAAAACTTAAGCGCACCATTACCACCGCCATGCGTATGCTGGACAACGTAATCGACATCAACTACTACGCTGTTGAAAAGGCACGCAACTCCAACCTCAGGCACCGTCCTGTTGGGCTGGGTATCATGGGGTTTCAGGATTGCCTGCATGAACTGCGGATTCCCTATGCCTCGAAAAAGGCAGTCGAATTTGCCGACAGCTCCATGGAAGCGGTGTGCTATTACGCTTATTCTGCATCCACAGAGCTGGCCGAAGAACGAGGCCGCTACGAAAGCTATAATGGCAGCCTGTGGGATCAGGGCATATTGCCGCAGGATACGCTGGAGCTTTTGCGTCAGTCACGTGGAGGGCATGTAGAGGTAGATATGTCCACCAGGATGGACTGGGACAAGCTGCGTGCGCGCATCAGGCAGTTCGGCATGCGTAACTCAAACTGCGTGGCCATAGCGCCCACTGCGACTATATCGAACATCATCGGCGTATCAGCCTGCATTGAACCTACTTACCAGAACTTGTTTGTAAAATCGAACCTGTCCGGTGAATTTACTGTTATTAACGAATATCTGGTGAAGGATCTCAAACGACTTGGACTGTGGGATGAGGTGATGATAGCTGACCTAAAATATTTCGATGGAAGCCTTGCCAAAATTGATCGCATTCCAGCCGAATTGCGTAGCCTGTATGCGACCGCATTCGAAGTTGAGCCCCAATGGGTAATAGAAGCGGCGGCACGGCGTCAGAAATGGATTGACCAATCACAATCACTCAATATCTACATGGCTGGCGTATCGGGGCGCAAGCTCGACGAAACCTACAAGCTGGCATGGCTGCGTGGACTGAAAACTACCTATTATTTACGCACCATGGGCGCGACTTCGACGGAGAAATCCACTTCGCGCGCTGGTGAACTGAATGCGGTGCAGATGTGCGCAATTGACAACCCGGAATGCGAGTCATGCCAATGAATAACTATACTATTGCATCCAGCTCAGCTGGACGGATACGAGTGGAAGATAAACGCATCATCAACTGCAATGCAGACGTTAATCAGCTCGTGCCATTCAAGTACAAATGGGCTTGGGAGAAGTACATCTCCGCCTGTGCCAACCATTGGATGCCGCAAGAGGTCAACATGTCCGCCGACATTGCGCTATGGAAGAACCCCAATGGTCTGACCGATGATGAACGCCTTATGGTCAAGCGCAATCTTGGGTTCTTCACCACAGCGGACAGCCTCGCGGCCAACAATATCGTACTTGGCACCTACCGCCACATTACCAACCCTGAATGCCGCCAGTACCTGCTACGTCAGGCGTTCGAGGAGGCGATCCACACGCATGCCTACCAATACATCGTTGAAAGCCTAGGGCTGGATGAGGGCGAAATTTTTAACATGTACCACGAGGTTTCCAGCATACGTGAAAAAGACGAATTTTTGCTGCCCTTTATCGACACCCTGACCAATCCGGACTTCAAGACTGGCACACCGGAAACGGATAGACAATTATTACGCAGTCTGATTGTGTTTGCCTGCATCATGGAAGGATTGTTCTTCTATGTCGGTTTCGTGCAAATTTTAGCTCTTGGACGCCAGAATAAAATGACCGGTGCCGCTGAACAGTACCAGTACATCATGCGTGACGAATCCATGCACCTCAATTTCGGTGTGGACGTAATCAATCAGATCAAACTAGAAAATCCCCACCTGTGGACACCTGAGTTCCGCGAGGAAATTCGCGGCCTCATGCAGAAAGGCGTGGAACTGGAATACCGTTATGCTGAGGACACTATGCCACGTGGTGTGCTTGGCATGAACGCATCAATGTTCAAAGAATACCTGCGCTTTATCGCCAACCGACGTTGTCAGCAAATCGGGCTGGATGTGCTATACCCAGGAGCTAGTAACCCGTTCCCGTGGATGGCGGAAATAATTGATCTCAAGAAAGAGAAAAATTTCTTCGAAACGCGCGTTACCGAATATCAAACAGGGGGCGCGCTATCTTGGGATTAACAGGCTTCGGTCATTCTGCATTGATATGCACTGGGGAAGGTAGTGGTTGTTAATGTTGTATTTCTTTGAACTTTGATTACCAAAGGAGGTTGAAATGGCAGCAGTACAGAAAGCTAAACCCGCAGCTAAAACAGCAGTGGCAGACAAGAAGCCCGCAGCTAAAACAGCAGTCGCTGCCAAGAAGCCTGCAGCTAAAACAGCAGTCGCTGCCAAGAAGCCCGCAGCTAAAACAGCAGTCGCTGCCAAGAAGCCCGCAGCTAAAACAGCAGTCGCTGCCAAGAAGCACGCAGCTAAAACAGCAGTCGCTGCCAAGAAGCCCGCAGCTAAAACAGCAGTCGCTGCCAAGAAGCCTGCAGCTAAACCAGCAGTCGCTGCCAAGAAGCCTGCAGCTAAAATAGCTATTCCTGAAAAATTACCTGTGGCCAAAATTAAAACAGTCTCGGCTCCGTCACCTGTGCGCCCGGCTGCCACTTGGCCTTTTCCGACTAAGCCAGGCACCGACAAGCTACATTAATGTAGGCTGTGAATGCAGCCATTGAATTATTAACAGGGCTGACATTTGCAGCTGACGCAGTGGGCGCACGCAAGTTTGCATGTGCCTCGCCCTCGCTACCATCGGCGTGCAGTGAGGAGCTGGCTTTGCTACTAAAGTAACAAACAAAGGCTGAAAAGGCCGGCAGAAATGAAGTAAAACGGTTGCGCTTTACTATAAGCGAATGATGTAGCTGGCCATAAAATGGCTGAAACAATCCACAAGAATCTTTTAGGTCAATTAGCAGTCGGTCTGCTCGTAACAATCCATTTATGCATATCTGCTTTAGTGGCTTAGTGACAACTTACAATGCAAATCAGGTCGAAAAGCATGTAATAACTCTGCAAACTTAGCACGCGTTATAAATTATGACCAGTTCACAGCTTTATTTGCGGTTGCTCGACTATGTCAAACCCTACTGGCGCATATTTGCACTTTCCATTCTTGGCATGGTAGTGGCTGCGGCTACTGAGCCGCTATTGCCGATTTTGCTAAAAACCATGCTAGACGGCACATTCGTGCATAAAGATGAGGCCATCATTCGATTGATTCCTCTGTTTATCTTGGCTATTTTCTTGGTGCGCGGCTTGGCTACTTTTGTTGCCACCTTCACTGTCTCCTGGGTGGGAAATAAAGTAGTGATGGATTTGCGAGCCGAAATGTTTAGTAAGCTGCTTGCCCTGCCTGCGCGTTTTTATGATGATCATGCGACCGGCAACCTAATCTCTAAATTGACTTTTGATGTAACACAAGTAACAGCTGCCGCTACAACCGTAGTGACCATTGGTATCCGTGATTCCCTCATGATTGTTGGGCTGCTAGGCTGGCTTTTTTACCTCAACTGGAAGCTCACTCTACTCAGCCTGTTAATGGCGCCTGTTATAGTCTTTATCATAAAAATCATCAGTGGCCGATTGCGTGTCGCCAGCCGCAATTCGCAGCGCGCGATGGGAGACATCACCCAGGTAATTGAAGAAAGTGTAACCGCGCACAAGGTGGTAAAACTTTTCGGTGGACAGCAGTATGAAAGTCAACGCTTTACTAGCCAGGCTAACTGGGTGCGTCGTCACACCATGAAACAGGCGGCGGCCGCCGCCGCTAATGTACCCATCGTGCAAATGGTGTCAGCAGTGGCGCTTGCAGCTATCGTTTATCTCGTTACCGAACAATCGCGCACCGACGAAACAACG
>Ga0210044_10007566_pt1 | contig 13806 bp, 11 predicted proteins | sample CryGey13umfilter_2_FD_183959 | JGI IMG/M metagenome (GOLD analysis project Ga0210044, IMG submission 183959) | Groundwater microbial communities from aquifer in Utah, USA - Crystal Geyser 4/9/14 3 um filter (SPAdes) (version 2) | ecosystem: Environmental > Aquatic > Deep subsurface >... | reverse complement strand
CAGTGCTCAACTTGTTCGCCCGGGCGAACAACGGGGTTGGCGATCACATCCGCCGATGGTGAGATCCAATCATATTCCACGGAGCATCGCAAGCAATTTGGCTAATAGCTGCGACCTTTCCTGATCCTGATCCCGTCGGTGGCCTACTTTAGGTGAGCAGACCCCGGACTACTTTCGGTGAGCGATGCAGCCTCGCCCTCATCGAGCGCGCAACGGCCGGCGCTCTCAACGGTATCGCCCAACCGCACGCCGGGCGGCAGCACGAGCGCTGAGCGCCACCGACAGGCGGGCCAGCCTACGAGCCGTCGCGCCTGGCCGCTCGGGCTGCTGGGAGGCAGGAAACCGCTGCGTCTCAGCGGCACCATAGGCGCTCCTCGGGGCGGGCAGACTCGGCCAGAGACCTCAGGAGCGCAGCCTCGCGACACATCGAAGCGTCCGGTTGCACGGTGCTTCGAGCGTCCATCGCCAAGAACGTGGCCCGCGACCGATACCCCGAAAGGATCATCCTAGCGGAGAGGAGCAGCGTAGCCGATCGCGCTGTCAGGCGGCGGATGTGAAGGGATCTCGACCCGTTTCGTGGATCCGGAACGAGTGGGTAGAACAGCCGGTGCTGCTCGTCCTTGCCGTCGTCGCCCGTCAGCGTGAAGCGCCGCTCCTCGAAGCTCACGGCCTCATCGCCCGCTTCCTCCTCATCGCCGCCGATGCCCAGCGTGCTCTTGAGCGTCACGAACAGCAGGCTGAATGCTGCCGAACACGAAGTCGTGCACGCTCTCCACCGTGGACTGCACGATCTGGTACATGGCGGTGAACTGGTCGATGCACCACATCATCAGCTGCTAGGCGGCGATCAGCGCCTCGAAGATGCTCGACACGCCCATGGTGGCGACGTCGTCGAACCAGCTGACGAGGCCGTCCTTCACGTACTCGCACAGGCCCGCCCAGCCGCTGGCAGGCGGCGTCGAACCACTCCGCCGCTCAGTTCAACCACAGCCCCTTGGGCGCCACGTCGTAGTACACGATCGCGCCGTTGGGCGTGTTGAAGGGGTACACCACCGTCTCGGCACCGATCGCCCGCACATGTGGCAGCAGCGCCAGCGCCAGCTCGCGGGTAGGTGCGATGAAGAACAGCCGCGGAAGGTGATTTCCAGCGAGGGTCTCGCGGGCCTGAATCATCGCTCTGTACTTGGCGAGGTCGGCATCAGGCAGCGCGCCGTCCGCGTCGGGAACGACCGCCTTGAAGGCACGGGTGAGCTCGGGGTGCTTCGGGTCTGGCGAGCGGGCGTAAAAGGTCAGGTCGGGGTCGTTGCTGTGACCAGACACGATCTCGAGCCGATCCCCGAGCCGGTTGAAGTTGTTGTCGATGCCCTTGGCGATGTCGGGACCAATCCACTGGTGCTGCTGCGTTGCGGTGCGTCGCATGTCGTCGGGATTCGCGAGGTCACCGCCAAAGTCCACGATGACGAGATCGCCCTCTTCGTAGCGCGTCGCCCCGGCGGGGAGCTCCTTTGTGCGGAAGCGCTCGTGGGCTTCGGGGTCGGCAAAGCCATGGCCGTAGCCCGTCCCATGGTGGTAGCGCCGATCCGAGCACACCCAGACGGCGCCCGGCTGAAAGCGGGAATTGTAGTGTGGCGGGCGAGGCCGCGAGTACGTAAACGACATGACATCCACGTAGGCTTCTGGTCCGACCCACTTCACGCCGGGCAGGCTGCCCGCGAGCACGACAAACGCACGCAGCCGGTCCCGCAGATCCCAATCAGGCGCGTCCAGGCAGGTGTCGTAGATGTGAGCGATCCGCAACGCAAAACCGGAGTCCTGCAGTGAATAGGCACGAAAGAACTCCAGAACACCCAGACGGCCCTTCAGATAGAACGCCTCAGGGTTCATCAGGTGTTCCCGGACGCTCGTCTGAGGCCGCCACGCACGCGCCTTGAAGTCCGACTGGTACATGTACAGCTCGGTCGGCCACTGCAGCCCCTGCTCGACCGCGTGCACCAGACCGTCCACCAGCTCAGGCTTGTCGCGCCAGTGAAAGCCCAGCTCCAGCTCGATCCGGCCGCCAAGGTTAGAGCGATTCGGCACTTGAAGCCTCATCAGCGGTGATGATCGCGTTGAGGGAATCGGTCACGTCGCCGCCGCCAACGAAGACCTCTACTTTCCCCTCGAAAACTTTACTCAAGTCGGGCCACCAAGCGTTCGCGGTCTCAATGCTGGAGAACACATAGCGCATCTTAGTAAACTTCATCGGCGTCATGCCGGGGGTCTTCAGGCAGGGCTCGCCGAGTACGCCCTTGTACCGCAGCATCCCCGCCGTATCCGGCGCGGTGCCAGGCTGGTAGGCCTTCGCGTCGTACAGCGTCGCCCCCTCCGGGTTCTGCGAGGAGCCCTCGACGAAGCCGTCTGCCACCACCCTTGTCGTCGTCTTGTCCGCGTTCTCCAGCAGGAAGCTCGGACGCCCCTTACGCGAGTAGATTGTCTTGTAGTAGCGCTGAAGCCACTTCTCAAAGAAGGCGCCCTTTAGCCCCGCCTCGCCGTCGAGAATGGATGCACAGACCACGTTGGTGTGGAACTCGGCCACGTCTTCCGTCATCTTCTCGATGGCGGCCGTTTGAATGTCCTCGCGGTATTTCTTTGCGGCGGACTCTGTCACAGGCGAGGGCTTGGGCGTGTGCACGCCCGCTCCGTAGTGCGTGTCGAGGGTCACGTAGAAGTCCCAGCGCGCGTCATAATTGGTGGGGCTCTGGACCTGTAGCGCCGGATCCGACAGCCACGTCTCGAGCGCCTTCCACTCCGAGTCGCGGTTACTCAGTGTGGGACTCGCCGACTCAAGCACCGGACCCGCGATCACGGGCGTGCGAACGTCGCTCGCGAGCTTGCCCTTGATGTCCGTCGCCAGGGCGTCCTTGTACTCTCGCAGGGTGCGGGTCACCGCGACGCCGTCGGTGCCGGTCGACGAAGCACTCAGTTTTTCGACGCTGTTGTACAGGCTCGTGTTTACCTTGGAGGCCATGTTGAACGGATTGTCCAGCGAGCTGCGCGCGATGCGGATCTCCTGCTCCGCGTCAGCCACGTCGGCCGTCTCGGGGAGCGAGGTCGTCTTCTGTTCGAGCGCCCCGCTGAGCCCCGGATCGATGGAGGTCGCCGTGCCCTTTGCCTGCAGCCACGCGAGCAGGGTCCTTTCACCACCCTCATCCCCGCTCCCCCCAAGCGCAGTCACCACCTGACCCAGCTCGGTCTGCGCCTCGCTCTCCTTGCGCTCGTCGTGCTCCTTCAGCGCCAGCTCGGCGTCGTTCTCGCCCTCGTTCACCAGGCCGCTCACGGCCAACTTCTGCTCGGTCGTCAGCTCGGCGTGGTCCTCCACGGGGCCGATCACCGACGCCATCATCATCGTGGCGTTGTCGTCATGCACCTCGTAGAACAGCCGGTGCTGCTCTTCCTTGCCGTCGTCGCCCGTCAGCGTGAAGCGCCGCTCCTCGAAGCTCACGGCCTCATCGCCCGCGTCCTCCTCGTCGCCGCCGATGCCCAGCGTGCTCTTGAGCGTCACGAACACGGCGTCGATGGCCTCGTCGATCATGCCGCGCGTGCCTTCGATGATCTCCTGCACCTTGTCCGCGATGTTGCTGATGTTCAGCAGCTTGGCCACGAGGTCGATGGCAGGCGGGATGAAGTCGGCGAGCGTGTTCTCGATCTTGTCGGCGGCGGGCTGGATGTTGCCGAACACGAAGTCGTGCACGCTCTCCACCGTGGACTGCACGATCTGGTACATGGCGGTGAACTGGTCGATGCACCACATCATCAGCTGCCAGGCGGCGATCAGCGCCTCGAGGATGCTCGACAGGCCCATGGTGGCCGCCAGGCCAGCGATCCACCGACCGGCGACCAGGATGGCCTTCTCCACGAGCCAGGTGCCGATGGCGACCACGACGTCGTCGACCAGGCTGACGAGGCCGTCCTTCACGTACTCCCACAGGCCGGACCAGCCGCCCTCGACGAACTCCATGATGCCTTCGTACAGCGTCTCGACGGCGGTGACGCCCCCCTCACCCACGTGCTCGACGGCCTTCTCGCGCAGGTGCTCGTAGGTCAGGCCAAGCACCTGGCACGCGACGTCGAAGATGCCGGCGATGTCGAAGGTGTCGGGCATCTGAATGTCGGCGGCGCCAGTGAGCCACTCGACCGAGCCGGCGATGAAGTGCTCCAGGAAGTTGTCGCCGAACTGGGTGAAGCCCTTGCCGATGGCGTCACCGGCGTTCTTGGCGATGGAGCCTGGGTTCGCGATGACCTCGTCGATGATCTCGTCGATGTTGGCGAACACCTGAAAGAACTGGGCGGGGTCGATGCCGACGGCGGTGAGCAGCGCGGTCAGGATCATGCGACCCACGTCCCGCCACTCGCCCTGCTGGATGGACTCGAGCGCCGACAGGTACGTGGCGACCGCGGCCTGGAACGCCACGAGCAGGCCGTTCAAGGCGGCGACGACACCAGCAGCCAGGGTCTCCAGCGCAGCGACGAACGCGTCTGCGGCGGTGTGAAGCAGGTCGACGACGACGGCCTGCACGGCGTCGACGGCCTCGCACAGCAGGTCGGCGAGACCAGGGAAGATGTCGCCGAACAGCTCTTGGATAAGCCCCTTCCAAAGGTCGAAGTACGCAGCCAGGAGCTCCGTCACGTAGCTGACGAGCGCCTGCACCATGGCGGTGGCGAGCGCCACGGCGGCGTCGAGGATCTCCGCCACAGCAGCGGTGACCGCCTCCCAAATGCGCGTGACCAGGTCGGCTAGGCTCTGCACGGCGGCCTGCCAGGCGTCGATGGCCCGGTCCCACCACGAGTCGCTCTCGGCCTCTGTCTGCGCCTCCGACTGCGCTTGCGCGGCTGCGCTCTCGGCCTGGCTGACGGTCGCGTCGGCCTTGGCGGTAGCGGTGGCGTAGGTGTCGTCGATGGTGGCGCGGTCCGCCGCGACGCGGGAGTCGATCTGGCTCATCGACGCCTGGCGCTCGCTCTCCATCTGGCCCATAGCGCCGTCGACCGCCGCCTGCTGCTTGGCGCGCACGTCCTGCTGGGCGGCCCCCATGTCGGCCTGCGCCTTCGCGACGGCGTCGGTCTGCCGCTGCTGGGCGTCGATGGTGAGCTCGCTGCGCTCGGCCTCGCTGTCCGTGAGCAGCGACGCGTGCTCGGTGTCCAGCGAGCCCTGCGCGGTCTCGATCTGAGCCGTGGCGCCGTCGAGCGAGGCCTGCATCTCATCGCCATAGGCATCGTCAAAGGCAGCCTGGTCGGGGGCGCCCAGCGCGAAGCCTTCGAGCTGCATCATCCCCTGCACCGACGGTGCCTCGGGCAGCGCCTCGAGCGCGGGCACGTCTGGCAGCGCCACGGTCTGGTCCATCGCCAGCGGCTGCACCAGGGTCGTCACGGGCAGAGCGTCGACGCCCGCCAAAGCCTGCGCGAGCGCATCACCGGCCTCGACGGCCGCGTCACGAGCCACGCTGCCTAGCTGGGCGGGGTCTGCGGCTCCCTCGAGCGGGATCACAGGGGTGGTGAGACGCGTGTCGACGTTGGTCTGCGCGGTGGACACGGCCGAGAGCGCGGCGCCGATTGCACCGGCGCTGGCTTGGGGGTCCGCGCCGCTCGCGCCCGAGAACGCCGCCGTGAGATCGATGTCGTCGACCACCTGCTCCTCGGGAGCCTCCTGCACGGTCACCTGGGCGGGCGTCTCGTCGAGCTGGGCGACAGCTGCGGGTGGACCAGCGGTGTCGACTGTGGCGCTCTGCGGCAGGCTCTCGACGCCCTGCTGGCTGGCCTGCAGGTCGGAGGTGGCGTCCACCACCGACCGCCGCACCGCCTCCGTGCCCGTCTGCAGTGACTGGCTCAGGGTGGGCTGCGCCTTGGCCATCTGGCTGGGCGTGAGCGCTCGGTACTGCGCCGCGACCTGTGTGGGGTCACCGCCAGACAGGTCCGGCACCGACGGGGGCTCAGCGCCGGGGAGAGCGGCTCGCGGGTCGATCGGGTTCGCCAGCGGCTCGGCCGGGGGGGCGTCTGCGACCGGCTCGGCAGGGGCTTGCTCGAGGGCTGGCTCCTCCTGCAGCGGGTCCTCGTCATATTGCTCCTGCTCGGCGGCAGCCTGGGACTCGAGGAACAGCGCCTCCTCTTCTTCCTCTTGGATCGCGAGCTCGTCCTCGGACTCCTGGAAGGCAGCGTTGAGCACCGCCGACAAGTCGCCAGAGTCCCCGCCATCTTTGGAGGTCTCCTCGTTCTCGGAGCGCGAAACAGCGCCGGCCTCGGCCACAGACTCCGGGCCGCTTGGGGCGGCTAGCGACGGGGCTGGGACCGCAGCTGCTGTCGCGGTGAGGTCGACGGCGGGCGCCAGCTCGTGCGCGGTGGCCTCGGCCTCAAGCTCCGTCGCGTCGCTGGGGCTCGACACGCTCATGCCGGGACCGGAGCGGAGCCTGCCCTCGAGGTGCTGGGCGACGTGCGTGAGCTCGTGAACGATCAGGTGGTCGCCCTCGGGCGTTCCGGGCTTGTAGTTGCCTGCACCGAAGAAGACGTCCTCGCCGACGGCGAACGCGTAGGCGTTCACCTCCTCAGCGGCCTGGGCTGCGGCGGCGTCGGTGTGGATACGCGCGGCGCTGAGATCGACACCCAAGCGGCTGGACAGGGTGGAGGCCACCGCCTTGGGCAGCGCGCGCCCCTGGCTGCGGCTGATCAGCCCCTGCAGGTGCTCGGGGTCCATGAGCGGCTCGTCGCCACGCGCGTCACGCCCGATGGCGGCCTGAAAGTTGTCGGCATACCCGGCGTCGCCTTGGCTCTGTCCCGCGAAGGCCGCGTCGATGAGGGGGCCCGCGGGCGTGTGCGGCGCGACGGCGGGGGGCGCCGCCTAGCAGCGGGTCGACGCCTCCAAAGGGATCCACCACGCCGCCGCTCGCCCAAGGGCCGATCAGGTCGGAGCTAGCTTCGCCCGCAGACGCGCTCTGCGCCATGGCCAGCAGCTGGGCGATCTCGGCGTTGCTCTGCAGCATGTCGGTGCCGCGATGGTGAAGCTCCGCCACCTCGTGTACGACCGCGCTCGCGAGCACCATGCCAAGCGCGCCGTTCTCGCCACGCAGCGACTCGCTGACGCGCTGGTTACCGAACTTGCTGTGCAGCTCGCCCAGCAACGCGCCTGGCTCGCCGCGCTTGCGCACGCCAGCGACCTGCTGAACGGGGCCCTGCTCCTGTTCTTTGTCGACATCGGACTCTGGGCGAACGGCCAGTCCGGGCGCGGGCTCTTGGTCCCGATTCGAGCGGTGTTGCGACATCAAAACGACCTTTTGTGAGGAGAGGGTGGTGCCTGCAGAGGCAGGTCGCGCCGGTGAAATCAGTCCGCCCCGATAGGCGAGGCATCCTCTGCGGCAGGCGCTGGCGAGGGGTCGTTCGACACAGGCACGGCAGAGGCCGCCAGCTTGTCGGAGATGCCCTGAAGCTGCTGCCCCGCCTGAGCGAACGCCGCGGCCAAGTCAGGGGTGGCGTTGAGCACGCCTTCGCGAAAGGCCTGGGCGCGCTCGTTGACCTGAGCGTTGTCGGCGAGGTGCTGCTTATGCGCTTGGTCCAGCCGCTCTCGCAGGGCGGCGGTGCGCGCCGGATCGCGCGAGGCCGCAGCGAAGCGCTCGAAGCCCGCGGCCAGCGCCTCCGCGACATCAGCGCGCTGCGCGCTCCCTTGGGGCGGCACGGCGCTCGTGATCGCCTCGAGCAGCTCTCGCCCTCGGCCCTGCGTTTCGGGGTGCGCGTCGAGCCAGGAGCGGGCCGCGCTGGCGAGCCCGTCGGCGCCTGCTTCGATCTTCTGCCTCGCGCGCTGCTTGGACGTCTCGGCGCTCACCTCAAAGGGCAGCACCGCGGCCTCGTCGACAAAAGCGCGGACGAGCGCGCGGCGCAGCTCGAACGGGCCCTCGGGCAGCTCATGATCCACAGGGACATCAAAGTGACGGCCATGGTGGTGCCAGATATTGGAGTGACGTGACGACATTTAGCTCCCCTGCCGTGCCACTATGGACGGGTGAGGCGCAGATCAGCAAGGTCCTCATCAGAAATATTCCATAATTGCGATGGGGAGCTTCTAGACGGTCGAGGATCGCCGTGGCGACAACGGTGTCGCCGAACGCGGTGCCCCACTCGCCCACTGCGCGATTGCTCGTGACCAGCATGCTCCCGCGCTCGTACCGCCGGCTCACCAGCTGGAAGAACAGGTGCGCGGCGTCGGGCTCCCGCGGCAGGTACCCGGGCTCGTCAACGACGGGAAGCAGACCCAGCGCCCGCGCGTGGATGGTGCGCAGGTCATGCGGCAAGTCCACCCAAAGTGCCCTCACTCGGCGAGCCGGGCCGAGGATCGCCCGATGCCAGAGCCGCAGTAGTCATCTCCGCTAGGCGGGTGCCATTCGCATGCGACCTGTCGTAAACTCCGGGTCAATCGCCATGACTCGGTTGACCACATGTGCATCGTCGATGCGCGCCCGCTCCCGTCTGCGGTGAGCTCAGAGAGAAGCTCCAAGGTGGCCGGCAACAGACCAAGGTGAGCCGTCGGCGACGTCAACGGATAGCGACGCTGTTCGACTCAATCGCGGGCTGTTCTAGCCATAGCGCTGGATGTACCCGCAAACTTCGCGCCGCATCGGCTCACGCAGGTACGTCCTCAAGCACGACCCCGGCGGCGCTCAACCGCCACAGGCGAAGGCCGGCGAGCGTGCCGTTGCAAGCCGCGGCCACCGGCGTGAGCTCTTGACGCCACGCGTCCTGCCAAGAGCGAAGCGGTTGGGGAGCGTCGCCGGCGCTACGATAGAACGCGGATTTTCGGCTGACGGCGTGGCGCTGTGATGGGGCGTCGTGCGGATGAGGGTGGGACTCGGTGGGCGAGAGGAGGAGGCGGGGCGTGGTGGGTGTGCTTGGCAAATCCCAAAACGGGCCTTTGTGCCGCTTTCGCTCCCAAGCGCGGTTCGAGCCGGAACCCGATCATCGCGCTGGCTGCGCCCCTCGCGCTCGGATGGAAGGGGCTGAAGATCGCGCGGGACATCGTCTCGAAGCACATCTCCTCCCCCCTCGAGACCCGGTACTGGTCCACCGTCCCGTCCCAGCTCGGCACGGGCCCTGCGCGCCAGGCGGTCAAGTACTCGGCCCGCCCCTGTACTCCAGGAACGTCGATCATCCCGACGGACCCCGGGCCTGATTACCTCCGCGAGGCCATGGTTCGCGCACTCGACGCAGGGGACGCGTGCTTCGACTTCTTGGTCCAACCGCGCGCGCCCGGGATGAGCGTGGAGGACTCCCGAACCGAGTGGACCGAGGACGTCGCTCCGTTCGTCAAGGTCGCCACGATCACGATCCGGCGGCAGGTGTTCTCCACGCCCGCCCAGGACGCTTTCTGCGAGGACCTGTCCTTCACGCCGTGGCACTCCCTCCCCGAGCACCGCCCCCTCGGCGGCGTCAACCGCGTCCGCCGCGCCGTCTACGAGTCGGTCGCAGAGCTGCGGCACACGCTCAACGGTACGGAGCGCCACGAGCCCACCGGCGACGAGAGGTTTCCATGATGACCCGTAATCGAACCCACCTCGTCATCGTCGTCGGCGTCGTCGCGCTCGTCGCCCTCGGGGCGTGCGGGTCCGACGAGCCTCCGCCCGATCCACCAGCCCAGATCGCGCCGGTCCTCCCCGTGGCGGTCTCCCCCGAGCTGCTGGAAGCCGTGGGCAAGACAGTGGACATGGCCGTCCGCGACACCGTCATCCTTAGGGCAGGCGCAGAGATCCACGTCGACCACGGCCAGATCCGTCTGGTGCCCAACGGCGACTACGTCGACCTCGATGATCTGTCGACCTTCCAAGTCTACGTCGACGAGCTCATCTTCCGCGTGCCCGGCGACCAACTGGTGAACGGCGTCGACACCGAAGGAACGCCGATCAAGAACCTCTCGATGCACGCCGACGGTGAGCGGCTCCTGAAGAGCGGCGGGGACGCAGCGGCGCTGTGGGGGGCGGTGTTCTTGGATGAGGGTGGGAGGTAGGCTCTGCCTATGCGGACCAGGTTCGTCCTCGAAGTCGCCCACTGACGCCCAACTCCGCGCCGGGGGGTGAGGCTCCAGACCAGGAGGCCTCTCGTGAACGTGGCCGCTGCTGAGCTCCGCGAGATCCTCCACGCCATTCGACCCGTTCTCCGGCAGCCGGCTATCCTTTGGCGATCTCGTTGCCCGAACTGTGGACGATCTGTACACGGACGAGACCCGCTGGCGGCTGATGAACGCCGGTGGCTCGACGACCTGGTGGATGTGGACGCTCGGCGGGCTGCGCGGGGTGCTCTTCCTGGCGTCGCCGACCCGCGGCACCGCCGCCGCGCGGAGACCGCCGCCGTTTGCGCCCCTCCGCGTGAACGCGCACCGCCGCTTGCGCCAGCGGAGCGACTTCGAGCGTCAGCGGCTGGTGGTGCCCAGGGGCATGGTGCCCACCGGTGGTGAGGCGTCGCCCCCAATATCGGGCCCTCCAAAGCTCAGCACGAACGTCTCATCGGGGTGAGCGGAGCCGTCGGGGAGCTGCGCTTTGCCCTCCAAGCGAAGCCAGAGCGTGCTCGCGTCGACGGTCTGCTGGGTGGAGGACGCGACGGCCTCGACGAGGCTCTGAGGAAGGGCGCCTGCGTCCGACGCGAACGCGATGGCGTAGCTATACGCCTGGGTGGGCACGCCCTCGTTGTAGTAGCCGGTAGCGTACTCTCCGTACAGCGCCTTGACGGCGATGGGGGCGTCTTCTACCGCGGGCTGGCCGTTCGCGGAAGGCGTTAGCGAGAGGTACGCGGGCAGCTCGTACAGCCAAGTGTGGTTCCCGGACTCCTGGTCGGGGGTCGGGGGGAACTGCGTCTCCGTTCCGGTGAGGGTGGAGGAACTGACCTCCCTCCAGCGGAGGTCAAGGACCCAGGTGTCGGGAAGCGCGGGGTCCGGGTCGCCCTCGCTCCAGTCGATTCGGTAGAGCAAGATGCCGTCGGCGAAGGCCTGCAGGAACTGCGGACCGGTGAGTCCCCCCTGCATGGGCTCGTCGATGCCGAGCTCAAGCGGGGTCTCACGGCCGGGTGTGGGCTGGTGTTCGGGGTCCGTGACGCCGCAGGCGCATGCGACGAACAGAGCGGCGGTGAGCGGGATGGTGCGTAGCATGGGGGCCTCCTAGATTCCGTTCCTTGCAGCGTTCATGTCATAGAGCCAGTAGCTTACCCGTGGGCCCGCTGCGGATCCCGTGAGAGATAGGGCGTAGTGCATCGAGTGAACACCGACTATGTAGCGTGTGCCAGCATAGTAGGGCGAACCGGAGTAGCCCCCGCCGTGTGTGAGTCGCATGTGCAGGGTCTTGGTGTTGATCGACTTGATCTCGCCGGTGCTCTTGTGCTGTTGGTGCCCTCCCCAGGACAGGGGCACGATAGGGGGATTGGGATTCCACGGCTCCTGCCAAACTGATTGTACGCCGTCGGGCGTCGCGTTCATGCTCATTCCAACCCAGCGCTGCGTTCGAGAGTGCAACGCCCATAGTCCGGGCATCGTGCTGGAGTACTCGTTGTTCGAGTAGGAGTTAAACGTGCTGCTTGAATCCCAGAATCCGATGCTCTTGGCTGTGAACATTCCGTTCTTTGTTGCGCACATCTGGGCTTCGCCCACGCCGTGTGGAACACCAGGATATCCTGCGATGTTCACGGAGACGTTGTGATCTACAAAGTATTGTGGGTTAACGCCGTACAGCTGCATAGGCGTGATTCCGGTGAATGGTGCGGCCACCTTCACCATGGCCCAATCCGACCCAGGGAAATTGTGCACATATCCTGGCGCGATGAATGTGTTTTCGACGGGGCGGCACTGTACTGGAGTGGCGTCCTTCATCGAACCATCGGTGCATACGGAGATGAAGTCCAAATTGCCGACAAGCGCACCTGCTTCGATCTCAAGGCAGTGTGCGGCCGTGAGCACAACGCTGTCGGAGATCAGCGTTCCCGAGCAGTTCGCCTGGGAGCGCAGCTGCCAACCGTGAAAGGTCGTGTTGACGGCTCCACCGGGCGACACGTCGTATACTGGCAGCGCGGCTGAGACCAGGCCGATGCGAAGGAGCACTACGGGCGCTTGTTCGCTAGTGGAGTAGAGTGCGTCGCCACTGAGGGGAGAGACGACTTCACCGCCTTCGGTGGCTGCCCGCAACACGTGTTTTCTGCCGAGGACTCGATCGTTCGGGTTCGACACTTGCAACTCATTGAATTTAGTCTGAGAGATCGGGAACCCCGAATCCATGGACGAGCCGTAATTCGGAGTATAGTCGCAGTACACGTCGTTGTACTCGCCTGCCTCGCGCACGTACTCACCTTCCGTGGGCTCGGGATCATAGAACGCAGGAGGCCGAGGAGCGTTTGCTGGGTCAGCGGCGATGGCCTCGAAGTCCAAAGGTGCGCCCCACATTATGGGTGCCGATGGGTCGAACGCGACGTCCGGGTCGTAGCCGAGGTAGTCCACGAGGTTGTCATGCGCGAGCTCCTCGTCAAAGCCCACGGCGACCCACATGTCCCCGCCTGCGGAGTACATGCGCGCGCCGATCATGCGCGCGGGGAAGCCCGCATCCTCGGGTTCCGCCGTGGCAGCGAATGGCCGCGCGAGCTCCGCAAGCTCTTCGGCGTGGCCGTAGCGCGCGCGTCCGGCACGTTCCCAGGTGATCGCGCCGATCTTCTTGCGATTTGGTCCAAGGAGGGTGACATCGTCGTCCACGCGAATCGCCGCTTCGCTTGGGGGACCAGTCGGCGCGCGGTCGCCCTCGATCAGCGCGGGGGTTGCAACCGGCTGCGCGGTGTCCACGGGGGAGTTTTCGCAGGCGGCGAGCACGAGGAGCGTCATCGCGGGGAAGATAGACGCGTTTCTTCTACTATATACCTGCATTACTTGCTCCACAAGTATGTGTTGATATATATGTGTATGACAAACATAGACTCATGTCAAGTGGATCGTGTGGCAGAATAGGGCGATCCCAGGAGCGAAAGCGGTACAAAGGGCCTTTTTGTGATTTGCCAAGCACACCCACCACGCCCCGCCTCCTCCTCTCGCCCACCGAGTCCCACCCTCATCCGCACGACGCCCCATCACAGCGCCACGCCGTCAGCCGAAAATCCGCGTTCTATCGTGGCGCCGGCGACACTCCCCAACCGCCACCCGCACGACTCCCTACAGACGTGGGTACCCATCTCCCGGTCCGCTCCTCGCTCTCAGCACCACACCTCGTCCCTCGGCGGGGCTCGCGCTGGCACCCACGCCGTCTGCGCCGCTGGATGCCCGACCACGCCAAGGAGCTTCGGCGCGTTCCACGAACCGCGTACGACCGCTCGAACCTTCAGCCGGCCTCCGCAGGCACATGCTAGCGCATCGACCCCGAAGGTGCGCTTGAGCAGGTCGCTCCAAGGTATCCAGCTCGCGTGAGCCGCGGCAGCCCCGTGCTGGCAGCCCCGGGCCGAGCAACGCTCATGCGCCGGCACGACCAAGGACCGCCACTTCGCCGCGGGGGCCAGCACGCCCGTGTACGTCACCAGATTGGCGTTGGGGGTGGGCACCAAAGCCGCGAGCTTCTCCACGAGCTCCAGCTCCGACAACAAGACGTGGGAGGTCCCGTCCGACCAGGGCGTCTTCAACGCGAGGGCTATGTCACCGTCGTCGTGCCGCTTGACTGTACCGCTCACGAAAACCAGTCCGCGTCTGCTCACTAAAATCAGTCCACCGACATTCGGGGCTGGGGGCTGGGGCCCCAGCCCGATGGGGGCCGGTGATTGATAGCTGGTCCCGTAAGGGGGCAT
>Ga0210044_10007565_pt1 | contig 13807 bp, 14 predicted proteins | sample CryGey13umfilter_2_FD_183959 | JGI IMG/M metagenome (GOLD analysis project Ga0210044, IMG submission 183959) | Groundwater microbial communities from aquifer in Utah, USA - Crystal Geyser 4/9/14 3 um filter (SPAdes) (version 2) | ecosystem: Environmental > Aquatic > Deep subsurface >... | reverse complement strand
CCGCCATTAATGCCGCAACAGGGGCTTGTTTTGTTTGCAGGTCAAGACCGCGTTCAAAACCGCCAATGCCCAGTAAAGCCTCTGCATCCGCTGCCCTGTATCCGGGCATTGTCATTGCATATCCCATAGAGTTATTAAACTGGTCTTGAAGGAAGCGGCCTATCTGTCCTGTACGGGTAAGATCAATATCATTTGCACCAAGCATCTGGCGATTGGAGCCGAATTGTCCGGCATCTGTCATCGCCTGTTTCAATATTGAATATTCTCCGCCGGACTGCCTGTTTATTTCATTGATAACATGCTCGTTATAAGGGTTCTGGAACATTGAAATGTCCGCGCCCAATGTCTCCGGCGTCGGGGCGAAACCCTGCCTCATTGCGTCAAAGGCGCGGCCTTCATCTCCAGTGACAGACATAGGTGTAAATAGTTCCGCATTTGGCTGACCTTCTCCCGTAAAAAGCGTGTTTTGGACACCCTTTCCTACGTCCCTGTAAACGTCCTGCATCCATGTCGGCCATGCACGAAAGCCCGTAGCAGATGTTTGACCCGTCTGCCCCTTGCTCGCTCCTGTTAGGCTATCAAAAAATCCCATTTTTCACCCCGATGTTCATTGTACCATTATACTTTTATTTCTTCTATAGTTATCGTGTGTGCCAGAACGCCGCCAAGCAGCCGCGCCGTTCCCCTCCCATTTAGTGTTACAACGACAGACGATTCTCCAGCAGCCCTTATCTTGAATGTTGTGGCGCTTGTTGTGCCAGCAACCATTACATACTGCATAAATATGGTTGTTGCGTTTCCCGATACAGCGCTATGCGCTTGCGCGGCATGGATTGCGTCCGCCGTGCTATCCTGAAATAACGCCGCAGTTTTGGTGTCGTTATTTGAAGCTGTTGCAATATTGATTTGCGCCGTAATTCTCAATTTATTTGTGGCTGATGTGGGTGTAATCGCAAGCGTAATGGCCTCAAGTCCTTCTGTATTCTGCGGTATCGTATCATCATTTGGTATGATGGCCGTCCCGCTTGATACTGTCGCAACAGAAGCGGTTACAACCTGAACAGTCGTCCCCGCCACACCCGCTGCCCATGTCCCGTCTCCCCGCCAGAACGTCGTGGCGCTCGCCGAGGTTCCACTATTCAGATTTCCTACAGGAAGATTTCCGGTAACCCCGTTGGAAAGATTAACCTGTGCCCATGCAGGATTATTGTTTGTCCCTGTGTTTGCAAGGTATCTTGTTGCTGTTGTATTTTTATTCAGAACAGACGCTGTATCGACCGCAGATCCATAAATAACATCACCCTGCGCAAGAGAAAGGCTATACAGGGATGATCCTGTATTTGTCCTTTTCTGGACAGTATCATAATCACCTATATCTTCATTGCGGATACTTATAATCTGGCGGACAACCCGTGAAAGATCCTCTATATCCTCGCGTAATAATTCAGGATAAAGTTGTGTTGTCATCCTGCACCGCTTTTCTGTAATTCTTCCATCCATGACCCCATGACAAAATCACCATCAACAGCAGATCCGGAAAAAGTATAATTCCAGAACCTGCCCCTTATGCTGATATCAATACTTTCCGTAGTTTCGGACACCGTAAAAGTTTGTGTGTCGATCGCCGTTGCCGATCTTGGATATTGATATGATTTTACAACAAGGGTTATATCACCTTCCTGAATGGAATCAGGTATAATTTTAGTTAGTAGCGCGCTACCCTTCCCTGCGGAATATAGTGGCGTTGTAAAATTCCAGCTTAATCCTGAAGCATCATCGTTAACCCCTGAATCATGTCTGTACAGTGTACTTACGTTTATAATCCTTGGACGTATCAGGGAAACATTTGGATATTCTGCCCCTGTCCTGCTTATCGTGTCTGTACACCATTTCAGATTACCAAGATTGAGAATAGCTCTTCTGTCCGGCTCGTTGCTTCCTTCTGACGGATAATGAAAGTGAACCTCATCATATTTTTGATTATACCATGCGAATATCTTTGATTTCTGGCCTCTGTTTAAATCTTCAAAAACATAATTTTTAATAGAACACGGTATTTCTTCAACCCTGCCACCACGAAACATCCAAAACGCATTCTGCCCCATCCAGAACGCAATGCCCTTTGCCGCAACACGCGCTTGCGCGGAAATAATTCCAGATTGCGGGTCAAGAAGTTTGATCTCCCATACGCCTGAATCGCGCGGTATTTTTCTGAATGTAAAAACTTGCTGTTCTGTATGGAGAAGATTCGTCCCTGTCAAAGGTGTATGGGTTATAAGTTTTCCTGCGCCTTCGATATTATCATCAAAAACGCTATTCGTGCTGCTGCTTGTCCAGTTCGTAACATCGCCCTGATCGCTGGCAAAAACACGGTTTTCCGTACCGCCAGCACCAAGCGTCACAAGGATATTGTCAGAGACAAAAGCATAATTTACAGCCGTCGGAGCATTGGCAACCAGAACAGGGGCTGTTGTTGTAACGCCATTCCACGTATATACGCCCGTTTGGCCTCCTGCTGTTGAAATAATATTCGTGCCATATTTATCAAAGAACCATACTCTGGGAAGCGTCCGGCCTGATGATGATGTAAGCCCCGTTCCGTATAAACCTACGCCATAGCGTCCGGCGCCGTATCCTTGTCCAAAAGACTCGTTTACATTGCCGGATACTATCGGTTTTTGATATGTTGTCGACCCGCCACCGCCATTACTGACAGAGCTTGTCGCCGTACCTGAAGTCATAATGTCAAATGTGTCTGTGGCCTTGTTTCTTATGATATGTTCTACGTTTATTTCTGTTGCCGCTGTGAAGCCACCAAAATCAGTTGCATCATCCAGTTTCACCCTGTCACCGTCTGATAATCCGTGCGCCGTTGCATCTACAGTAATAAGGCCGCTTGTTCTTACTACTGATGCCCCACCGCCAGAGCCGGAACTTGTCGCCGCTGCTGTTGTACGCACAATAACGGTTCCGGTTCCAAAATCTATTACAGAATGAGCCTTGTTTAGTTGCGCTTGCGGAATGCCGTTTAAATCGCCTGGAAACCCTGAAAGAGTGTATGTGTCACCTACAATAAATTTATCATATTCAGAATCCGTTATTTCAACAAATGTGCTTCCATTTGTGGTTGTCGCCGGATCACTTCCGAGCGTTGCATAATGGCTATCCAGACTATCGGCAATCGCCACTGTTGACGTTTGCACAGGGGTAATATTTGTAAGCTGTGTACCGATAATAGAATAAAGCCGTGTATGTGTTCCAATTGTCGTATATGTCTTTGTCCCGATAATTGTAGAAAACAAACTTCTGCTTGTACCACTGATTGTTGCGGACGAGTCAAACGTGATAGGCAACCATCCCCTTGTTTTTTCAAGACGGCCATTGTTAAAATGTATCCCTGACGCTGATGTAAGAAGGCGTGTGAAAAAAGCAGGGCTGTCCGTAGAAGGCTCAACCCCTGATTCAAACTGTATAGGCCTTTGCTCTGCTACGCTGCTTGACATTTAACATTTACCTGTCCCTTGATTTCCTGTCATGCCGTCCTTTCCCAGACGTAAACAACAATATAAGGAGGAAGATGGGTTACCGCCGTTCCAGAACCTACAGAAGAAAAAGCAATGCTTTTTGAACCTTGATTATTAGCGTCCGATGTTCTTAAAAAGTTTCCGACCCCGCTATCACCAGTCCCCACAGAAACAGTTAAATTTGAAGGCAGGTTTGTTTCAGCAAGCGTATGTGTTGCCGCGCCGCCTGTTGTCCCCGCCGTATAAGTAGACCCCTTGGCGAGCAAAAACATATCTTCAATAGCAACCCATGTCCCATATCCTAAAAGTGTGCCAGGATTCGTAGAAACAGATTTATTTATATAGATTGATCCAACAGGAAGCCGACCCGATGTGGCAGCCGTCGCAATATCAGCCACAAGATCATCAAGGTCTTCATCAATTAAATCAAAATTGTCATTAAGATAACCGCCCCACAAATCCTCATCCGTAGCATCGTTCACCGCTGGTTTGTTATATCCATAATTTGTGGTTGTTGCTACCATTTATGCACCCCTCTTTTGCCAGTCTTCCCATAGGCTAAATACAGCAGGAGATGGCCTGTAATTCGCAGCTTCCGGTGTTCCCATTCGTACACCAGCCACTTTGCATTTTTCTTCCCAGCGCTTCATCGGATCAGGAAGATATTCGCCCCTGAGCCGCCCAACTTTTACGCCTTTTGAAATACCGTTTCCCTTTACACGGTAATAAGCACCTTCAAAAAACCGCCATTGAGTTTCATTTTCATCATCAACAACAAACTTGCTTTTTTTAACATCAAGTTTTTTGTTGTCACGTTCTTCCCGTGATTTTAAAACCCACAGATTTTGCTTGATAAAATCATCAATGATTGTCATTTCCTCCGGTGTTCTCTGTACCGGAGGCTTTGCGTTTATAGCTTCAATAATGACCGATTTTTTCATTCCGTTAATCCACAGACGCAACTGCCGAACTGAACAAGACTGTATCCTCACCAACGCTTTCAAAACGCAACGCTCCATCAATATGGAACGCGCTGTCTTCAATAGAAGCAATCAGGACAAAGTCCCCCCGCTCTGTGTTTCCTGATGTGAATGTCATCGTATCGTCTTGCCCGAACACACCCGCGCTATTGTAAAAAAGCCCTCCATCTTCATCAAATGCAAGAATAGAGCCTACAAAGCTTGAATTATCCCCAGAGGGCACAGCAACTGTAACGCTGTAGTCTCCGGCAGGAGCGTCCGCACCAAATGCAAGCAAGTATCGCGCCCCCGTTGCTGTGCCGCCATCAGGAAGTGTAATCGTCTGGTTACCGCCTGAAGCTGATACAAGAACAATCGTGTCACTATGCGCCGCTTCTGTAATTGCAACTGTATTATCAGTCACAGAGACGATACGGCCAGAAACATCCAGCATACGATTCACTTCCACTACTGTTGCCGTGATACCGTCAAGCGCATTGATTTCTGCACCTGTTGCCGTAATAACAGTTCCGTCAAGCGTGATCTGGTCAAGATCAAGCCTCTGGATATCGCCTTTGCTAACCCTTTGCGCATAAGCGTCAGGCGCAATAATCATCAATGCGCCCATAATTAAAAGTAGTTTTTTCATCGTAATATCTCCTTATCCGTAAACTGCGATTGTACCAGTAGAATTATTCCTGTTTGTTCTTGAAATGAGTTTTTTTTCCTCTTCTCTCATTCTTGCCGTAAAGTAAGTCTCCATTTTTTCATCCTGATTTCTTTCTGCGGTTAAGCGGGAAGCAGCATCATACAAAAGAAGCAGGGGCGCATTATTTGAAAAATCATTGCTCGTATTACTGTCGGAAAGATCGTCATAATCTTTTATGTAGCGGACAATTCCCGTATAGGCTAAATCAGGATAGGGATAAACCTCATAAGCATCATTCCGGTAAGTGTAATATCTTGGTCTTCCAGAAGTTTCATTGTTCATAGCGTCATATCTGGCAGGCGCTATCTTCCGAACCTCGTAACGTCTATCCTGATAATCAAGAACAAAGCCGCCGTTTTTTATAGTGTATAAAATGTTTGTCGGCATGTCTGAAACTGCTCCCGTACCAACAACCAAAGTAACTGCAGCGTCTTCTTCTTCGTTGAACCAGAACCGCTTCTGCTTCCAGTAATCAAGGCTGTCATTGATGGCCAGATCAAGATCAGCAGAAGAAACGACCGTGTTGCTCGGGTCTTTAATGAGTTTTGAAAGTCTTGTTCTCATCTCGCTAATTAACACGGTCGCCCCTAATTAAGTTCTGAGGTTATAGGCTATCCCTAAGTTACAGATCACGTTGGCTGTTGCGTCGGCGTTGGCTGTATTGATCGTCATTGCGACCCATCCATCTGCCTCCGTAACGAAGTCCAGCCATTCCGGCTCATCAAGCGTGACATAGCCACCGGATTGCGGAGCCGTGGAAGCAGACGCAAACAGATCAACATCGTTCGTATATGTCGAATTGTCATCATAGACAATGCCAAAGCTTGCCGTTGTCGAACCGCCGCCAAAATCACCACAATAAAATGTTGGTGCATGAAAGCTTGCGCCCTTGCGGAAGGGAACAAGGCCAACAACTGTGGTAAAAGCCGTCCCATCTGGCACGGAGACGGTTTCCTGTACAGGCTGTACAGATCCGTTGTTTTTCCCCGGAGCCTGATAGTAATCAGCATCAGTCCCGAGATAGCGTGTTGGTACAATACTAGGTGTAGTCATTTTCTAATCTCCCTTAGTGTGCAGCGGAATAAACTGAAATAACGTGCGTCCCTACGTCCTCAGGAGTCGAAGCCCCGCCTGTTGCAATGACTTTTTTCAGGCCATACAAAAGCTCGAAGCCAACGCCTTTCTGTTTGCCGTAGTCGGATAGCTGTTCGATAATTTTCAAAGGAACAGTGTTATCTGTAGCTTTGCCGCCATAAGGCGAACCGTAAGCAACCGCGTTTTTACCGATCAGAACACAGCGTCTTGTTGTTGTAATAACAGCAGAACTGGAACTGTTCTGGCCATACGGAACGTCTTTACAAGAAAAGATTTTGACGTTTTGATAAATACCGCAATGAACCATACGGGATGCGCTGTCCATAAAACGATCTTCAAGAAGATTATCCCTGTGCCCCGCCTGAATTTGAGAAAGCGCCACGTTGCCCCATTGTATCGGGCTGGTAACATCCCTCTTCAGGTTTGTAAAGCTGTACGGGTCAATGTAAAGACGGAGATAACCATCATCAAGCGCCATAATAGGCTGAAGGCTTATATCGTTCTTTTCAAGGACAGTATCAAGCAGGCCGTAGTTGAACACATCTGTTGATCCAAGCCCTTCGTCAGTTGTTACGCTCGATCCGGCGCGTGTAATCCGGTTTGTTGACGGCGCAACAGGTGTGTTGTGTCCCTGAACGTGCAACTTGTGACTGGTCGTTGCATAAGTCACGCCGTCAGTTGTTGATGTAAAGCTTGTCGGGTTTGATCCGGTTACCTGATTGAAAAAAGAGGATTGTACAAGCTCTCCTGCCCTTTGTGGAATCAGATCCCGAACAACGCGCTCGAATTTAATATTCGTACGCTGAGGTTCAATGCCCCGATCCGGGAATTTAACCGCTTGACGCGTTTCGTTAACAACCATCTGGAAGTTTTTAATATCCAGAGCTTGTTCATTACCGTCAACGGATTCCCCTTCACCAAAAGGCGCTCCGGTTATACGTCCGATATAATCAATATTAAGATGGTCTCCGACTGCATCTTTTCCGTTGAATTTTTCAACGTGATAAAAAGCACCGTTGTCAGCAAGATCACCGATATAGGTTTTTTGCATTGTTTGTAACCATGCAATTTTTTCCCACAATTCTACAGCTTGCGGATCGCTGGTTAACATTTGAGTTGTAGCCATGATAAAAGCTCCTGTTGAATGATTTAAAACCAATTCAACCGTCGCTCAGAATTATTAGGTCTGAATACCCTGCGTTTTATGACCGTGCGCGACCACGGATTGACGGATGGGGACTTACGTTTCCCGGATCGTCAGTTGATTTCCAGCCTACTGATAGCCTGCCTGTTTTTATAGTCCGGCGAAGACCTCACTATAATTAGTGGTATCTATAGTAGAACATGAAAAAATTAATAAATCAAGCGTGTTAAATTATTTTTTAGATGCCCCCATGTATCTTTGAGCCTCTTCCCTTGATAGCATCCCCACTTGCGCAGTGGTTAATTCCTTCACTGTCGGTAGAACGCGGTCTTTTGAAGAGCCGCCGTTCAAAGACGTAGCGGAGCGTTTCCTGTTTTCAACAACTGTTTTTACACTGGCGTTTTTCGGCGCTTCTTTTGCTTCCGGTTTATGTACATATCCATATTTTTCAACAGCTGTCAGATAAAGCTCTCTTGACGGGTTCAACCCTTGTCCGGCAAAAGAATCAGCCATATTCAAAAGCTGTGTTTCCACAAACTTTGCAACCTGAATTTCATTAGCAGAAGGATAAATATACTTAACCCCCTCTTTCATTTTATTAATCATATGAGACGTAGCGCCATCATACTCCAACGGATCTTTAAATGTAGACCTAAATTCTTTTTCATTTTCGCCCAAATACGTTACAGCACGGCGATAGTTTTCGTTATGTGTCCGTTCCTGCTCCGCCTGCGTTTTCCATTGCTTTACTTCCGAAACTTCCTTACGAAGCTGCTTGTTTTCCCACAAAAGCCAAGCCTCGGGATCAATATCCTTGTCTGGTTCAGGATCGGAATCCTCTTTCTTTTCCTGTTGCGGAACAGACTGGCGACCTGAATTTTCACGACCCTCCAAAGCTTTAAGAAGCGCTTCTTTCTCGCGCTCGAGCTTACGCATTTTAGAGAAAATATGCCCGTTATCTTCAGGCTTCTCTTCCTTGTCCACCGTTACGGTATCATCATTAGCAGTAGCCTCTACATCGTCATCAGCACTTTCTTCAGATACATCCTGATCTTGTGTGTCCTGCGTATCTTCAGCCTGTTCGTCCAGAGCCTGATCGTCTGTATCGGTTACAGTTTCGTCAGATTTGTCCGCAATTTCGTTTTTTAAATTTTCAATATCCTGTACTATTCCCATGTTTTTTCCTATTCTCTGATTTTTAAGAAGTTCTCTACGGCATATCGTATAGCTTCTTCACTTTGCATGAACGAAACGCATTCCTCTTCGTGCCCAAGATATCCCTTTCTCCTGCTTTTTTGTTTTTTCAAATGAAATGTTCCCCGTCTCTTTTGAACTCTTATTCTTGTCCCGGAACGCCATTTGCCCTGATTTTTTATATCCCTTACAAGGTGATAAAGAAAATCAAGACGGTCTTGTAATTGTAGGGAAGCCGCCTTTATGCAGTCTGCGTTTCTTTGGCGATCTGTCGACATCAATACATCAAAGCTCCTCTGCATAAAGACGTTAGGCTTAAGTGTGGATAACCATCTTCCCCAGTTTTGAAGAGGCCGAAGCCTCGCCTGCCACACACTCGAAGTCTATTATTTTTCTCACGTATAAATATTCACTTCTTTTTGACCTGTCTTGCTTAAAATCTCGTTCTCGATACTGGTCTGTTCCCCCTCTTCAAGAGATTTTACCGTATCCGCTGCCTTTTTATGAACGTCGGCCATCGTCTGGTCTACCTTGGCCTTATTCAGGTGCGTCTGAGACTTCAACAAGTCGATATTAGCCATTTGAACATCATTTTGCAATTGTTGAATTGTCTCCTCTAGCTGCTTGACATAGGCCGGATCAATATCACCCTCTTCCGGCATCAGGGCTTTTATAATCTCCCGCGCATCTTCCCCGTCAATCGCCATATTCTTGATGGCCTTGGCAAGCACAACCTTTCCGACTGGATCACCCAATTGTAAAAGAGGCGTTGCAATTGACAATAGAATATTCGCATTCTCCTGCTTCTCGTCCGCTGTTTGTGGCGCGTCTTTCACATCAATACTGTATTCCAGAGATACAATTTCAGGATTGATCTCCGCGTACTCCATTGCGCCGTCAGACCCCAGAATATGGAACAGCGCCCCTTTATTATTTTCTGCAAATATACGCAGAAGATCAAGCATAAGCCGGGCATGATCCTTTGCGTAAAGCGTTATGCTATCAACATAATTCGCAAGAACCGTAAGAGATTGCCTGATCCTCTGGCGTTGTAATGACGCAGGCTCCATACGGTTTTCAGAAGAACCAAGAAACGTTCTGTCAATCCCGACAACCTCACTGATTGTTGCATCCGAAAACCCGATAATCTGCTCGTATCCCGTGGGCTGGAACGCCTGTTTTTTCGACTGTACCTTGCCATTCTGCAATGCGCCGGAGCGAAGGACAACAACGGCATCAGTCCTTGCATAACCTTCTTCAAATTCCTGAATGTCATCGACGGCATCCTCTTCAATCATCGCGCCGCCTTTGGAATTGGCGGCAATCACAAACATTAATTCTGTCAAAGCTTTATTATAATAAATCGTCGGCTCCATCATGGAATTAACCATTCCCGCCCAGATCCCCTGATTTTTATATCGCTTGCCTGTCTTGAATTTTATAGGGAACCCCTGCTGTGATTCCGAAAGTGTGTTTACAAAAACTTTTTCGCCAGAAACAACGGCGCTATAAAAAATCTTTTTCTTAAACGGGAAAAACTCGACTCCTTCAAACAGCGCCGCTTCAATCGCTGCCTTTCCAGCCGCGTCTGTCTCTATCTGCTCTGATCGCGCATCAAAGCCATGCTCGCTTGCCAGCAGATCCAGAGACGCCGAGAGATTTAACGCCAGCATCGGGTCTTCCACCGAAAACAACGGGTTATCAGCGCGGTAATATGTATCAACCTCATACCAATGGTAAAAATGAACATTAACCATATTTGATTTTTCGTCATGATAATCGTACCGGATACGGTCGTAGCTTCCACCCAACGCCGGATCATATTTATAACCATCACCGCCCTGCGAGCTACTCGCCGCCTCAAAATCACCATCTTCTGAATCACTGAACAGGGCAAGCGCCTCTTCAAGCTCATACTGCTTTGTTATGCCACAATACCGCGCATCCAGCAGGTTCGGGGCACAGGCCGCCGGATCATAAAACACAGCCAGATTGTCCAGCGCGCCCATAATAATTTCACCGTTCTTTTCCTTCGTCGCATATCCTTCCCCATACGAAAGCGCCGTTTCAACTGCCCCGATCCCGCCTATCAGCATATCTCGGTCACATTGACTTTCAGCCTGATCTGCATTTGCATTGCGACGGCAGTAATCAGAAAGAGCTGTGGTATATTTGCTGAAAGCCTCCTGTACCTCCGAATCCTCCAGTGTCGCAACATAAGCAGGTTTGCGCCTGTTTTGCGCAAAAAATCCCGAGACGGCATCAATATAAACCTGCACCTTGCTGATCTGCACCATCGTGCGCTTGGGGTTGCCGCCCTGATCCTGAAATTGCAGATTGTCAATATAATCCATAAAATCTGCTTCGTAGAAAGCATTGCACTTTCTGATATTTTCACGCTGTTTTGCCAGCGCCCTGTCGGTTTCTGATTTATGTTTTTTAATGCGTGCGGCAAGCTCTTTTGCCAGCGCCCTGTCGGCTTCTGATTTATGTTTTTTAATGCGTGCGGCAAGCTGTTTATCTGATATCATATATCAACACTCCATCCAGCCCTGAGCCGCTTTGCGCTTGCGTCCCGAACGATAATCTTTTGTTATACTTGGCGATTTTATCGCCGGAAAAATAGAGTCCATCTCAGCGTCATAAATTCTGCTCATCGCATCCAGCATATCATCGTACCTCGCTTTTGGGAAGGTGGGCATTTCAGATTTCGTCAATTCCCTGACAAGATCAATTGTACGCCCCATGTAATCAACAGTTGTCATGGATTGCGGAAACCACCAGCGCCCATGCTGCATATCAGGAATCATCTTACGGATGCGGTCATTCTTGCTGATTTTGTTTCCTCCCAGCTTTATAATCGGAAAGCGGTATGTCGTGTCCTCCTGCTTTTTTTCGATATAATGGATATCGGACATCAGCGCATACTCTTCGTAACCGACTTTTATTCCCTTGCCTGTAAGGCCCGTCCATTTACGGTGCAGCTCAAACAGGCGGTCTATTCTTTCGGTCGGGTTGAGGCGGTCGCAGATTCCATCCAGCCAATAATAATTTTTATCACTTGCCAAACCAACCACCATAAAGGTCGTCCTGTCCGAGAGCTTCTTCTTTCTTTTCTGACTTTCTTCACCGCCAGCCGGATCGCACAGAATATAAACGTTCATTTCACGGGCGTTTATACCGCCCTCCTTATAATGCTGCGCCCAGTTGTCCTTGAATTCACCGCCGCCGAGCGCAACAGGCTCTTGGAGGTACTGCCCTACATAGTTATAGTCCAGAAGATTCGTGCGCTGGTCATCCAAGACCTCTTTTGTTAAGCGCTGCGGAAAGAGAAGTTCGCCCTCTTCCATCGCCCAGAATTTATCACCAAGCGTTATCAGTACAGGCTTCTTGGCCTCGGCTGGAAGCTTTAAGTGATGATACCCGCCGTCTTGCAGCAGGTGTCCGGTCGGATCATCCTCATGTAAACGCTGCATAATGAGGATAAACCGCCCGTCTCGTGGATCGTTAAACCGGGAAAAAGCCGTGTTACGTATGGCTTCGTTCGTGCTGCTCCGGATCGTATCAGACAGCGCCTCGTCGGGCTTGACAGGATCATCAAGGAGAAAGTAATTACAGCCATGCCCAGTTATGGAACCTAATATACCCGCCGCGTAATACCCGCCGTTGTACTCGTTTTCCCAGTCTCCTTTGTGGTTCTGATCCCGCCGAATGGCTGGCATACTCGGAAAAACTGAATTAAACCAAGGGCTTTTGACAATATCGCGGCATTTTGTACTTGCTTTTTCGGCAAGTGTTGCGCCGTAAGAAGCACTTATAAATCTGCTGGCGGGCTTCTGCCCCATGACCCATGCCGGAAAAGCTACGTTGACTTGGAAGGTTTTCAGCGATCGCGGTGGCTCATTAATTATTAATTTCTTAATCTCTCCGCGGTACACAGCCTCGAGATGCTCGGCGATACAGCCAATGTGCCAATTATATTCATAATGACTGGCTGGCTCAATTATCTTAAATGCCCTGTGGCAAAATGCGTCGAAGCTCTGCCGACACAGCGCCTGCGCGAGCTGCTCTATATTATTATTTTCTCGGCTGCTGCTGCGGTCATTAATGGCCATCACCCCCGCCCTGGCACGTCCTGATCGTCTAAATTTGGCGTGACGGCTGCGCCGCACAGCTTAGTCGCGCAAGCCACGATTGTATGCAGAGCCTGACGCATCGTGCCAGAGTCCTCGCGGACTCCAAAACAGAAATGCCAGCTTTCCGCGTCTATATTTTTTATGACCAGACCTCGCGCAGTATGGTTGACCAGCACAATGCGTACATCATCTGGCGTTACGATAACGGGCGTGGCCTCAACCACAGCTTGGGGCTGCGCGGCCTTAGGAGTCGCGGCCACGAATTGCCCATTGTCCGCGTCCGCCTCGGCAAACGGCTGTTTTTCAAAAACGTTTTTTGCCTCAAGCCCCGCGTCTTTTGGCACTTCGACCCCAGCCATTTTGGCTGTGATCGCCTTTTTCAGGGCAACTTTTCCCTTGCCCTTGTCATCAATTTTTAACTTCTGTGCGATTTCCCGTAACGAAGCAACAGATAAATTATTTAAATTCATTTTTCGTCCTTTTCCATTTTTTTTAAGTCAATCCCGTACCGCTTTAAAATTGCAAGATCGGTCTCCGTACCGACCGGATCAGTTGGCTTTCCGTGCCGATCCAGCGCCTGCTGCTCCGTTCTGGCGAGCAGGGGATGGCAAAATTGCGCAAATTTATATACATGATCCAGAGCTTTGCCCTTGTCGTTTTTTGCTATTTCTTCCAGCCACTTAACCATATCCGGCGCGGCATAATTAATAAAATTAGTGCAGGCCTCGCGGAACTGAATCGTAGATTTATTTGGCACGCCTTTTGGGCGACCTTCCGGCACAGGTTGACCATTTATCGGGCTCACCGCCCGACTCTTAGGTTTTTCGCCGATTTTTTCCCCATCTGCCATAACAAAAATTATATATATAAGAGCGTTAAAATACAACCCCCTATTATTATTTCAACTCACAACTAATCTACGCAATAAAATTACAAAAATAAATCTGGACAGAAGCCGTATTTTACGGCATAATTAAATCATGGAGACGGCAATCACGCCGCTCGAAACGGAAAAGGAACCGAGAAGATGGCAAAATTTATATTAA
>Ga0210044_10007561_pt1 | contig 13812 bp, 10 predicted proteins | sample CryGey13umfilter_2_FD_183959 | JGI IMG/M metagenome (GOLD analysis project Ga0210044, IMG submission 183959) | Groundwater microbial communities from aquifer in Utah, USA - Crystal Geyser 4/9/14 3 um filter (SPAdes) (version 2) | ecosystem: Environmental > Aquatic > Deep subsurface >... | reverse complement strand
CCCGTGGCGGACCATCCCCGGCCTCCGCGTCGACGGTGCCCCGCGACGTCCGCGCCATACGGGTCACCGTGGGCCCTCCGCCCGCCTCGCTCAGCTGCTGGGTGCTAGATCCATCACGGGGCCATTCACACGCCACGGTGCTGGTGCTGCACGGGATCCGCGACAGCGCCTGGTCGCAGCTGGGAGTCGGCCGCACCCTGGCCCGCCGGGGCTACCGCGCGGTGCTGGTGGACCTGCGAGGCCACGGGCAGTCCAGTGGCAAGTGGCTGACCTACGGCGTGGTGGAGGCCCGCGACCTGTCCCGGGTGCTCGACGCACTGCACGCCCAGGACCTGCTGGTCGGGGCAGTGGGCGTGGCGGGCTTCTCCTACGGCGGCGCGGTGGCCCTTCAGCTGGCCGGACGGGATCCGAGGATCAGCGCCGTGGCATCGGTGGACACCTTCACCTCACTGCACGACGTCGTGCCGCTGTATGTGCGACGCATCGTCCCGCTGCTGGGCCGTCTGATCACGCGGCGACAGATCGACGATGCGCTGGCCCGGGCGGGCCGGACGGCTGGCTTCGATCCACGACAGGCCAGCCCACTGCTGGCGCTGCCACACACCCGGGCCGCTGTGCTGCTGATCCACGGCACCGCTGACCGCCACATCCCGCCGTCCCACGCCCGGGCGCTGTTCGCCGCGGCCCCCGCCGCTCGCCGTCGTCTGGTGCTGATCGCGGGTGCAGACCACGATGGCGCCCTGGGCCACCCGCGCACGGCGCAGGCGATCACGGACTGGTTCCGACGCTGGCTCGGACCCGCCGCGAGGTAGTCGATCCGCCAGGAGGCCCTCGCTCCCTACACCCGGTACGGTTGGCGAGGTTCGACGGCCTGATGTACCCTGAGATCATGGGCTCTGACGCCAAGCAGGACCTGGACGCGCTGGTGGCCAAACTGAAGGCCAAGCAGAAACAGCTGATCCGCGAGCTCCCCGACATCGATCCCGAGGAGCTGTTCCAGATCCTGCACAGTCTACTCCGCCCCATCGGCAGCGGCCGGCGGTTCTTCCTGCGAAAGCAAGCGGACGGAACCCATGTCTTCTGACGAGGCCTTCCTCGAGCAGTTGCTCCGGGCGCTGAACGCCGCGAACATCGAGGCGATCATCGTCGGAAGCGTCGCGGCGGTGCTCCAGGGCGCACCGCTCATGACGCAGGATGTGGATCTGCTGATCAGGGACACGCCGCTCAACCGTGAGAAGCTATCCCGGCTCTGCAGCGAGCTCGGCGGGGTTCAGCTCGTCCAGCCGTCCCCCTGCTCACGGACCTTGAGCACCGTGGGCACGGCGATCCAGGTCGACCTCCTGTTCGATGAGCTCCCGAGCACACACGCCCGCTTCGAGTCCGTCCGTTCGCGGAGCATCAAGGTGCCCATCGGCGACCAGATCGCCGTGGTCGCATCGCTCGAGGATGTCATCGATTCCAAGGCGGCGGCGGACCGCGACAAGGATCGCGCCCAGCTGCCTGTGCTGCGGAACACGCTCCGGGTGAAGCGCAAGCTCGACGAATCCGACTGAGGGTCGAGCTCAGACCCGGCCCGACAGCAGCAGCAGCCCCAGCTGCACCGCCCCCATCGCGAACCCCAGCAGCCCGCCGTAGATCACCAGGTACAGCTCCTCCTGCTTGAACAGCCCACGGATCATCCCCTCGAAGCGCAGCTTGGACAGCGCGGCCACCTTGTGGTTCAGGATCGTCCGCAGGTCGAGCTGGTCGGCGGCGTTGCGCACCAGCGCGTCGGCCAGCTGCGGCATGCGCTTGGTGTAGTTCACCGCCAGCCGGCTGCGAAAATCGTCCAGCTGCTCGGGCGAGAGCATGGACTCCAGCATGGCCTTGATCGCCGGGAAGCGCGCCGTCAGCATCGCCTCGTACTGCTCGAACACCGAGCGATCGGCCGGCTTGGGCAACATCCGCTCCGAGAGCAGGGCGAACACCTCGTGGGCCACGACGAAATCGTCGGCCGCGATGTGCGCCAGCTCGGTGGCGATCTCCTCCTGCCGCTTGGGGAACAGCCCCTGGATCTGGAACAGCAGCAGCCGCCAGGGCTGGCGCGGGTAGAACAGCATCTGGATCGCGAGGTAATTGGTCACCGTCCCCACCACCAGACCGACGATGGGCAGCGAGTAGCGCACGGGGAACACGCTGATCACCGCGAACTGCAGCAGGCCGATGAGGAAACCGAACACCCCGCCGTAGTACTCGATGAACTTGAACTCCTTGCGCCCCACACGGTAGATCAGCTCCTCCAGCTTCGCCGGCCCGATGGCCACCAGCTTGCCGGCGATGAGCTCGGTGAGATCCACCAGCGAGTCGGCCTGGAGCTGCACCTGCTCGGCGAAGGCCGGCAGCTCGCCCTCGATCTCCTTCTCCACCTGGCGCCGCACGGAGTCCAGCACGGCGTCGCTGAACAGCGCCCGCTGGGGCTCGGTGAGCTGCTCCCGCAGCTCCCGCACCCCGTCGTCGAAGGTGCTCTCGATCAGCGGCTTCAGCGCCTGGTACAGCTGTGTCACGTCGATGCGCGACACCATCTCCGAGGTGGTGATGAAGTCGGTGGTCACCACCTCCCCCATCTCCCGCGCGAAGTGCTCCTGGTGCTTGGGCAGCACGCCCTGGAACTCCAGCCCCAGCAGGCGCCGGGGCTGAAGCGGGCGGAAGATCATCTTCACCGCGATGACGTTGGTGATCCAGCCGATCACGGCGCAGGTGAGGGTGAACAGTCCGAGCAGCACATACCAGGGGAAGATCATCGAGCCCCATTGTAGCGGCAGGCGGGCGACCTGTGCCACTTCCCGGCGCTAGCCGAACGTCACCCACATCGCCCTGGCGTGTCCTTCGGTGTTGATTCGTGCGCGCCGGATGGCGTGCGGCACCAGCAGCGTGTCCCCCGGCCCGCAGGACACACCCTGCACCTGCAGCCGACCCTCGAGGCCCACCAGCACCGCGGGGCCCTCGCCGTCATACGCCGTGTCCGGATCCTCCAGCAGGTCGATGGAGAACAGACCCATCTCCACCCTCCCCTTGCGCACCGGGGACGCGGGTCGAGCGTCGAAGTGGATGCTCTGCATCGCCTGCTCCACGTGCAGCTCACGCGGCTGGCCATCGAGCCCCATGCGACCCCAGTCGTACACCCGATAGGTGGTGTCGGATGGCTGCTGGACCTCCGCCAGCAGCACACCAGCGCCGATGGCGTGCACCGTGCCCGGCGGCACGGGGAACAGGTCGCCCGGGCGGACGGCCACCCGGGAGACCAGCCGCTCCACCTCCCCTGCCTCCAGCGCCGCCGAGAGCGCCCTGGCCGTTGTGCCGGGCTGCAGTCCGAGGTACAGCGCCGCGTCGGGGTCGGCGTCCATGATGTACCACGCCTCGCTCTTGGGCCGACCTCCCAGACTAGCCGCGACCGCGGCGTCGGGGTGCACCTGCACCGAGAGCGTCTGGCTCGCGTCGATGTACTTCACGAGCAGAGGGAACCGGCCGCCGTCCAGCGCCACCGGCCCCAGCAGCCGCTCTCCCAGCTCCCCGACCAGCTGCTCCAGCGTGCGCCCGGACAACGAACCCTGCCGGACCACGCTCTGGTCGTCCGGCAGATCCACCAGCTCCCAGCTCTCCCCGATGCGCTGACCCGCTGGCAGCGTCTTGCCCAGAGCGGCCAAACGGCTGGCACCCCACACCTGGGGCTTGAAGATCGGCTCGAACGACAGGGGGTACAGTTCTGCGTCGGTCATGATCCGCTCCCCTCGATACAGGCCAATTGCCTGCTATTGCATGTGTTGTCGGAGTCCAGGGCTCCTGGCTTGACAATCCCCCCCAGATCGGTGGTATGACTCACTGTGTCAATTCACTGGACTTAGTCGATTTTTCCAAGATTCTCCCCACGCCCAAGAGGAGGGATCATGGCTCCCAAGATCAAACGTGTCGCTGTGCTGGGCGCCGGTGTGATGGGAAGTGGTATCGCCGCCCATCTGGCCGGTGTCGGCCTGGAAACACTCCTGCTTGACATCGTTCCACCCGAGCTTTCGGAGGAGGATACCAGCAAGGGTATCACGAGGGACCACAAAGCGTTCCGCAATCGGTTCCCCACAAATGCGTTGAAGTTGGCGCAGAAGTCGAAGCCGCCCACGTTCTACAACCCGGAGGACGCCCAGCTGATCAAGGTCGGCAACTTCGACGACGACATGGCCCGCATCGCGGACTGCGACTGGATCGTCGAGGTCGTGACCGAGCGCCTGGACATCAAGCAGCGGCTGTTCGAGAAGGTGGACCCGCACCGCAAGCAGGGGTCCATCGTCACCTCCAACACCTCGGGCCTCAGCATCAAGTCCATGACCGAGGGGCGGAGCGCGGACTTCGTGAAGAACTTCTTCGTCACGCACTTCTTCAACCCCGTGCGCTTCATGCGCCTGCTGGAGCTGGTGCCGGGCGAGCAGACCGACCCCGAGGTGTTCCAGTACATGGCGCGCTTCGGCGCCGACGTGCTGGGCAAGGGCATCGTCTTCGGCAAGGACACGCCGAACTTCATCGCCAACCGCATCGGCATCTTCGGCATGATGTACACCCTGCACAAGATGGTCGAGGACGGTTTCACGGTTGAGGAGATCGACGCCGTCTTTGGCCCCGTCTCCGGCCGGCCCAAGAGCGCCGTGTTCCGCACCGCCGACATGGTGGGTCTGGACACGCTGGTCCACGTGGCCAACAACTGCTACGACAACCTGCCCGACGACGAGTCGCGGGAGTACTTCAAGATCCCGGCCTTCCTGCAGGAGATGATCAAGCGCGGGTGGCTGGGGCAGAAGACCAAGGGCGGGTTCTACAAGAAGGTGGGCAAGGATATCCACGCCCTGGACTACAAGACCTTCGAGTACAAGCCCAAGGAGAAGGTGCGCGCCGACTCCATCGGCGCCGCCCGGGGCCAGGAGCAGGTGGGACGCAAGATCAAGACGCTGCTCGCCGGCACCGATCGGCTGGCCAAGCTGGCCTGGGACTCGACGGCACGCACGTTGATCTACTCCGCCCGGCGGATGGGCGAGATCGCCGACGACGTGGTCAACGTCGACAACGCCATGCGCTGGGGCTTCAACTGGGAGCTGGGCCCGTTCGAGACGTGGGACGCCATCGGCGTGCCCGAGAGCGTGGCGCGCATGCAGCAGGACGGGATGGAGGTCCCGGCCTGGGTCACCGAGATGCTGGCCAGCGGCAAGACCGCGTTCTACGGCGGCACCGCGGTGAAGCCCACGTACTACGACATGGGGCGCAAGGACTATGTCGACGTACCGCTGGACGAGCGCAACATCCGGCTGCCGGCGCTGCGCGAGGCGAGCGAGGTGGTGAAGAAGAACGCCGGCGCGACGCTGTTCGACATCGGCGACGGCGTGCTGCTGCTCGAGGTCCACACCAAGATGAATGCCGTGGACAACGACGTGGTGGCGATGCTCCACGACTCGATCAAGCTGGCCGAGGAGCAGGGGTGGAACGGCATCGTCATCGGCAACGACAACCCCCAGGCCTTCTCCGCTGGTGCCAACCTGTTCGCCGTGCTGATGGCGATCAACCAGCGGATGTGGAGCGCGCTGGAGACCCTGGTCAAGGGGTTCCAGGACGCCAACATGCGCATGCGCTACTCCGACATCCCGGTGGTCGCGGCCCCCGCTGGCCTGGCCCTGGGAGGCGGCGCCGAGATGGTGATGGGCGCCGACGCCGTGCAGGCCTTCGCCGAGAGCTACATCGGTCTGGTGGAGGTGGGAGTCGGCGTGATCCCGGGCGGCGGCGGCACGCTGGAGCTGCTGGAGCGGTTCTGCGGCAACATGCCGGACAACCCGGGCTTCGACCCGATGCCCTTGATCCAGGGCGCGTTCCAGAACATCGCCATGGCCAAGGTCTCGGTGGGAGCGGAGGAGGCGCGCAAGCTCAACATCCTGCGACCGCACGACGGCATCACCCTCAACCGTGATCTGCTGCTGCACGACGCCAAGCAGCGGGTGCTGGGCATGGCCCGCGCCGGCTACCGTCGGCCGCGGCCGGTGCAGTTCCGGCTGCCGGGGTCCAGCGGGGCGGCGGCCTTCCGCTGGTTCCTGGACGGTATGATGCGCGGCCATCAGATCACCGAGCACGAGAACAAGATGGCCTCCAAGCTGGCCTGGGTCCTGTGCGGCGGCGACACCTCGACCCGGGTCAAGGTGTCCCAGCAGCAGATCCTGGATCTGGAGCGGGAGGCGTTCCTCTCGCTGTGCGGCGAGCCCAAGAGCCAGGAGCGAATCCAGTACATGCTGACCAACAACAAGCCGCTGCGGAACTAGCCGCGACAAGGAGCTGAGCATGCGAGACATCGCAATCGTTTCCATCGCCCGCACTCCGGTCGGGCGTGCCAACAAAGGGAACCTGAGGGACACCCGGCCAGACACCATGGCCGGCCTGGTGGTCAAGGAGGCCCTGAAGCGGGCCACGGGCCTGGAGGCCAAGGAGGTGGGGGACGTGGCCCTGGGCTGCGCCTTCCCCGAGGCGGAGCAGGGCATGAACGTGGCCCGCATCGCCTCGTTCATCGCCGGCCTGCCGGTGGAGGTCCCGGCCATCACGATCAACCGCTTCTGCTCCTCGGGCCTGCAGGCCATCGCCGTGGCGGCGGGCCGCGTGGCCCTGGGCGGCATCGAGACCGCCATCGCCGGCGGCGTGGAGTCCATGAGCATCGTGCCCATGGGCGGGGTCAAGCCTTCGGCCAACCCCGACCTGCTGGACCGCTGGCCCGAGGCCTACGCCAACATGGGCATCACCGCCGAGCTCGTGGCCAGCAAGTACGACGTCTCCCGGGCGACGCAGGACGAGTTCGCCTACAACAGCCACATGAAGGCCGTGGCGGCGCAGCAGGCGGGCAAGTTCGTCGACGAAATCGTCCCGGTGACGACCAAGGTGTTCACCGATGACGGTCCGCGCGAGGTGACCGTGAGCCAGGACGAGGGACCCCGGGCCGACACCACGATGGAGGCGCTGGCCAGGCTGAAGCCGCCCTTCGACCTCACGGGCACCGTCACGGCGGGCAACGCGTCCCAGGTCTCCGACGGCGCCGCGGCCTGCGTATTGATGACGCTGGAGAAGGCCGAGGAGCTCGGTCTGGAGCCGCTGGCGGTCTTTCGCCACTTCACCGTGGTGGGCGTACCGCCGGAGATGATGGGCATCGGGCCGGTGCCGGCGATCCGCAAGCTGATGGATGTCAGCGGGCTGAAGCTGGACGACATCGACTGCTTCGAGGTCAACGAGGCCTTCGCCTCGCAGTCGATCTACTGCCTGCGCGAGCTGGGTCTCAACCCGGCCCGGGTCAACCCCAACGGCGGCGCCATCGCCCTGGGACACCCGCTGGGCGCCACCGGCTGCGTGCTCACCGCGAAGCTGCTGTACGAGATGCGGCGGGAGAAGCAGCGCTACGGCGTGGTGAGCATGTGTATCGGCGGCGGCATGGGCGCTGCCGGACTGTTCGAGCGCATATAGGATCCCCCTGAACGTCCCCGCCCGCTGCCCCCGCGGACGTCCCGTTCGTTTTGGTCACCGCAGCAGGTCGGCCCGCAGCACGCCCGGCGGCAGCGTCGACGCCGTGTCCTCGGCCGAGGCCCCCGCCGCTACGATGGTGATGTCGTCGTACTGCAGTTCGTGGTCCACGAACTCGCGCAGCGCTCCCAGCACGTCCGAAACCATGCCCGTGGCGAAGGGCACGCTGGAGGCGATGGCACCCGCCAGGCCGGCGATGCCGAACATCCGCCGCTGAGGGCTCATCGCCTCGGTCACGCCGTCGGTCACCAGCAGCAGCACGTCCCCCTGTTCCATGGCGATGCGGCGCTCCTCGTAGCTCGTGTCCAGCACCACCCCCACCGGAAGACCGGTCCCCTGCTCCACCACCTCCACCCGGCCGTCGCGCCGGCGCAGCAGCGGCGGCACGTGGCCCGCGTTGCAGAAACGGAAGGTCATGGTCTTGCGGTCCAGGATACCGTAGATCAGCGTCACGAACAGGTCGTCCTGGTGCACCTCGATCAGCGATTCGTTGACCCGCGCCAGCACGTCGGAGGGGTTCGTCTCCTGCAGCGCCGCCACCCGCAGCTGGGAAGCGACCCAGGCCATGACGATGGCGGCCGCGAAGCCCTTGCCCGCCACGTCGCCGATGACGATGCCCAGGTTCCCGCCAGCCAGCGGGATGAAGTCGTACAGATCGCCGCCCACGTCGCGGCATGGGTCGTAGTGCGCGATGAAGGAGAAGCCAGCGAGCTTGGGCACTCCGCGGGGCAGAAATCGCTTCTGCACCTCGTGCGCCGCCGCCAGCTCCTGCTCGGTGCGTGACTGCCGGAGCACGCTCTCGCGCATCTGAGCGCTGTGCAGCGCCAGCGCCACGTGCGCCGCCATCCCGGTCAACACCTCGAGGTCCTCCTCCTGGAACGTGCGGGAGGCAGCAGACAGTTGATCGATGTAGATCAGCCCCAGCATCTGGCCCTGGGAGATGAGCGGCGCCACCATCACCGGTCCCCCCTCCTGGCCTGGCAGCTCGGCGGGCGCCTTGGTGATCACCGCCCGCCCCTTGTACAACACCTCCGACATCACGGACCGCGAGAGGGCGAAGCGCGCCTCCTGCAGGTCGCGCCGCTGGGCCATGGATTGCACCATCAGGCTCTGCTTCTCGCGATCCGGCACCGCCACCAGCGCCCGGTCAGCCTGGGGAAAGACCTGCAGGCAGTGCTCCATCACGCTGTCCAGCAGACTGCGGGCGTCGACGCTGCGGCTGGCGGCCTGCCCCACCACCAGGATCGCGTTGAGCCGTCGCGCCAGCCGGGTGACGGTCTCCCCGTCGGTCGAGGGGGTGACCGGCTGGGGGCGGGTGTAGCGCGCCGCGTCCACGCTCACCACCCGGGCCCGGGACTCGTCCATCACCAGCGCGAACTCGGACGTGCTCAGGTGGTCCAGCGGTCCATCGATGAACCGGAAGCGGAAGCTGCCGATCACGATCTCGTCTCGCGGGCGCAGGTGAGACACCGTCACGTAGTGATCGTTGACCAGCGTACCGCTGGCGCTCTCCAGATCCTCGATGATGAAGCTGTCCCCCTGGTGCGTGATCTTCGCGTGCTGCCGGGACACGGCCAGGTCGGGCAACCGGATGTCGGCGTTGGAGCTGCGCCCGATGACGGTGAGCTCGCCCAGCGGAAACTCGCGGCCGGTGGTGAGCCCGGCGATGCCCTTTAGCTTCGCCATGTCAGTGCGGACGTATCCCAGACCGGGTGGATTGGCAAGCCATGCTTGACGGGAGCGCAACCATGCGATTGTCTGACGGGTAGGTTATCATAGTCGCCACACACGGACAGTGCTCAAGGAGGTCTCCCGTGCGTCGAATGACCCGTCCACCCTCCCGCCCCGGCGGTCTGCGTGCCCTGCTCCTCGTGATCGTGCTCTCGATGGCCCCGAGCTGCGGGGAGAACGAGGGCTCGCCGGTCATCCTGCCCGAGGCCGGGAGCAGCTGTGGTCCGGGCCGCTGCAACGGCTGCTGTGAGGGCGACAGGTGCCAGGCTGGCACCGACAACAACGCCTGTGGCGGCGTGGGGATGCCCTGCGTCCAGTGCCAGACGGGAGAGGTCTGCGTCCAGGGCCAGTGCCTGACCACCAGCGGCAAGTGCAACCCGGGCAACTGCCCCACCGGCTGCTGCCAGGGCGACAATTGCCTGGCTGGCACCGACAACGCGGCCTGCGGCACTGGCGGCATCCCGTGCATCGCCTGCGCCGCGAGCCAGACCTGTGAGAACCAGAGCTGTGGCTGCGGCCCGAGCACATGCAACGGCTGCTGCGACGGCGCTGGGGTGTGCCGCTCCGGGACCGAGCCCGGCGCCTGTGGGACGGGCGGGAAGGCCTGCGCCCTCTGTATCGGCCCCGACAGCTGCGTGCTGGGGAGCTGCACCAGCTCCAGCTGCAACGCCTCGAGCTGCGCCACCGGCTGTTGCTCCGGATCCACGTGCAAGGCAGGAACGGACACTGCCGATTGTGGACAGGGCGGCCAGACGTGCAAGGCCTGCAACACCGGCGAGAGCTGCGTCCAGAGTGTCTGCGTCAACACCTCCCAGTGTGGGCCCGGGAGCTGCAATGGGTGCTGTCAGGGCAGCCAGTGTCTGTCGGGCCTCAGCACCACGGCCTGCGGGACCGGCGGTGACCCGTGTCAGATCTGCTCCAGCAAGGCGCTCTGCACCTCGGGAAGCTGCTCTCTGGACCCGCTGTCCAAATGGGGCATCGTGATGCAAGACGCCAGCATCGACACCTCCAAGAACTGGGACACCCTGGTCTACACCGCACCCGATCCCTACGTGAAGGTCACCGTGGGCACGTTGTCCGGCACGACCACTCCGATCAACGACACCTACACCCCGAAGTGGGACGAGTACCTGTTCAGCGCCACCGCGGCGTCCATCACCGGGAGCGGCCTGTCGGTGGAGATCTACGACGACGACTGGCCCACCGCCGACGAGCTGATGGGCGCCTGCAACGTGACGGTGTCGGACACTGCGCTGATGGCGGGTGGGGGCTACATCAGCAGCTGCGGCGCCGACGGCAACATCCTCAAGCTGTCGTTCAAGTTCACCAACTGACGCACCGTGCTGACGCCGCGGTACATCCTCGCCACCCTGGCCCCGATGCTCGGCCTCGTCGCCTGCGGCCACGCGGGCTCCACTCGACCCACGCGGGTGGCGGTGCTGCCGCTGGACAGCATCGGGCTGACGGCCCACGACGCCGAGCGCCTGAACCGCACCATCTCACGGCAGATCGCTCAGGTCGCCGATGTGCCCCTGGCCGACCGCGCGGTGGTGCAGCGGGAGCTGACGCGGTGCAAGGACGACCGCCAGTCCATCCGCTGCACCACGCGTGTGGGACACCAGAGCGGAGCGAGTCACGTGGTGTTCGGAGCGGTGGGCCGTCTGGGCCGGACCTATGTCCTGCGGCTGAAGCTGCTGCGGGTCAGCGAATCCGCCGTGACCCGGGCCGTGGAGGAGACGCTGTTCGATCCGCGGGCGGAGCTGAACCGGTCGCTGGCCACCGTGACCCAGCGGCTGTTCGACCTGCCAGGCCCGTCGCCGTGGTACACCCGATGGTGGCTGTGGACCGCGGTGGGGGTCGCCGTCACCGCCGCCATCGTGCTGCCGCTGACCCTGACGGGCTCCGACGACCCGTACCAGCCCATCCCTCTCCCCTAGACGGAACCCAGGAGAGCTGCGTGAAGCCGGCCCCTGATCGATGGTAGTCTCGCGCTCCATGGAGCCGACGCGCACACTGGGCAAGTACCGACTCGTGCGCCGCATCGGCGTGGGCGGGATGGCCGAGGTGTACGAGGCGCTGCTCGAGGACGACAGCGGCTTCAGCAAGCGCGTGGCGCTGAAGGTGCTGCTCCCCGACCTGCAGCGCGAGGCCGACCTGGTGACGATGTTCATCGACGAGGCGACCCTCGTCGCCCACCTGGACCACCCGAACATCGTCAACGTCCACGACTTCGGTGAGGCCGACGGCTGCCACTACATGGCGATGGAGTACGTGGATGGCTGGGACCTGGCGCGCCTGCTGCAAATGTCCCGCGCCGCCGCAGGGCCGTTCCCCGTGGAGGGCGCGGTGTATGTCGTGCAGCAGCTGTGCCTGGCGCTGGACCACGTGCACCACGCCAAGGAGCAGGTGGTCCACCGCGACGTGACCCCGCACAACGTGTTCGTCACCCGCCAGGGGCAGGTCAAGCTGGGGGACTTCGGCATCGCCCGGTCGGCGGCCCGCCTGTCCCGCACCCGGGATGGGCTGATCAAGGGCAAGCTGCCCTACCTCGCCCCAGAGCAGGTGACGGGCGAGGCGATATCCCCGCGCACCGACGTCTACGCCGCCGGTCTGATCCTGTTCGAGTTGCTCACCGGGCGGCGCTTGATCCAGGCGCCGCGGGAGGTGGACCTGCTGCAGGCCGCGATGAACCCGCCCGCCGTGGAGCTCGGCGAGCGACCGGAGGGCGCGGTCCTGCTGCCGGTGTTGCAGCAGGCGCTGCAGCGGCACCCCACCATGCGACACACGGGCGCCGGCGCGCTGGCCGCGGACCTCGCGGCCCGCGTCTCCCCGTGCACACCCCAGGCGCTGGCGCAGTTCGTCGGCGATCTGGCCCGCGCTGACACGGCGCCACCGGAACACACCGCCCCCCAGGGCCCCGCCCCGGCCTCCGGGACCCGGATGCTGTCTCAGCCACCGGCGCGCGGAAACCGACGCACGGCGACCCTGCTGCCCATCGCGCTCCTCCTCGGCGGGGCGCTGGCGCTGGCGCTGCTCCGACCCTGGCATGAGACCTCGCGTGGGGAGGGTGCGGAGCGAAGCCCACGCGACGCGACCGCGGGAGCGCTGGATCGGTCGATGCTGTCGCGGTTGGATGGGCGCGTGCCCGTGGCCGACAGCGCGGTCGCAGACCTTCGCCCCGTCGACCTGCCGCGCCCGGACCACGCCCGCAAGCACCGCCCGGTCCGACCTCATCCCGTGGACCGCCCGCCTCCCGATGCGGCCGCGCCGGCCGCCGCCGTGGATGCCGCGCAACAGCCCTCTCGCTCCGACCTGAAGCGGCGGCTCGAGGCGCTGCAACGGGAGGCGCGATCACGGGGCCTGTGGCCGGGCGACGACGCCGAGCTGGATCGGCTGGTGCAGCAGGTGCAGGCCGCGATCGCGCAGGGACAAGGCGACGCGGCGGCGACCCTGCTTCGCGGGCAACGGCAGCGGGTGGATACGTTCCACATCAGTCGCGCCTTCGTGCAGGCCAAGATGGCCCGACTGGAGCGGGCCATCGTTAGCGCCCGACTCGACGCCTCGCGGCAGCGGTTGATGGGGGCCACCTCGCAGCGGATCCTGGTGCTGATCATGGAGCGCCGTCTGGTGCAGGCCAGCCGGCTGATGAGCGAGGCCCAGGCCGCGCTCGGGGGCAAGTAGCTCAGCGAAACAGCCGCTGGTACTGCCCGTATCCCTCGCGCGCCAGGGCCTGCAGGGGCACGAAGCGCAGGGCGGCGCTGTTGATGCAGTACCGCTTGCCCGTGGGTCGCGGGCCGTCGTCGAACACGTGGCCCAGGTGGCTGTCGCCGCGGCGGCTGCGCACCTCGGTGCGCCCCCGATCGTCCCGCGCCACCACGTTGCCCGGCTCCAGCGGGCGGGTGAAACTGGGCCAGCCGGTGCCGCTGTCGAACTTGTCCCGCGAGCTGAACAGCGCCTCACCGCTGACGACGTCGACGTAGATCCCCGCGGCCTTGTTGTTCCAGTAGCGGTTCTTGAACGGCGGCTCGGTCCCCGACTGCCGGGTCACCCGGTACTGGAGCGGGGTCAGCCGGCGTCGCAGATCCTCGTCGGACAACCGGTCGTGGTGCGGCAACTTCGGCGCGTCGCCCCAGACCTGCTTGAGGTACCCCTGTCGCCCCGAGCCGATGCGGTAGCGCAGGTACTTCCCGGGGTGCTTGTCGTGATAGTCTTGGTGGTACGTCTCGGCGGGGTAGAACGGGCCGGCCAGCAGGATCGGGGTCACGATGGGCCCGGGGAAGCGGCCGCTCTTCTGCAGCGCTCGCTTCGAGGCCTCGGCCAGCTCGCGCTGGCGCCGCGAGTGGTAGAACACCGCCGCCTGATACTGGCCCCCCCGGTCGGCGAACTGCCCACCGGCGTCGGTGGGGTTGATCTGGCGCCAGAACACGTCCAGCAGCTCACCGTACGAGATGCGCCGGGGATCGTAGCGCACCTGCACCGACTCCCGGTGACCGGTCTTGCCCGAGGAGACCTGTTCAT
>Ga0210044_10007559_pt1 | contig 13816 bp, 13 predicted proteins | sample CryGey13umfilter_2_FD_183959 | JGI IMG/M metagenome (GOLD analysis project Ga0210044, IMG submission 183959) | Groundwater microbial communities from aquifer in Utah, USA - Crystal Geyser 4/9/14 3 um filter (SPAdes) (version 2) | ecosystem: Environmental > Aquatic > Deep subsurface >... | reverse complement strand
AATAGGCCGTGTCGCCAATGTAAAAATTTTTCAAAAAATTATTTTTAAGATTAGCCAAATTTGACAAAAATCAAATAAAATTATTTTTGCTAATTTTAGATAAAAAAATTTAATTGGCGACAGTACCTAATATTTCCTCCTTAATTCATTTAAGGATAAAATTTAAAAGGACATTATTTATATCTAAATTTTAACATATTTAAAATTATTTTCAATAGATAGCGTATTAATATAATTTAAGATTTCCAGAAATTTGGACAAAAAGCAAATTTTATGTTAAACATAATAGTAAGGGATAAGGATGATCTTTCTATTAATTATTAAAAAAAGGGGTAACAAAATGTTAAATTTATCTTTTACGAGAAAAGAGAAACCGATGTCGCAAAATTCATCTCGGAAAAGGCATTTTGCTTTTCCGGCCGGAAAAGAGGATGCGGAATTTTTTGTAGAAGCATTAAAACAGCGCCTGATAGGAATTTTCCCCAAAAGCGGCCAAGAATTGGATTTAACCATGCTGATTATTGGGGAGATGGAGGAAAAAATAAGACGACGTAGAAAACCAGAAGAAGAAAATTTTAATAAAGTTTCTATAGATTTGAGCAATCTCCAAAGCTCCTCTCTTTTTGGAGTCGGAATGGGTATGCCGACCTTTGGCAAGGTTTGCGGCATAATTGAAAGAGAAGCAAAAGAGGTGTTTGCCTTAATGAATATTCCCGGATTGTTTTGAAATTGTCATTTTATGATGACAAAAAAATAAAATGGCTGGAATATTATGCGAAAGTAAGGCAAAGCCAAAGCCGCTTTTCTAAAGATCAAACAAAAGTACAGCCATAATTAGCTGTGCTTTTTTATTATTTATTTAATTCATTTTTAAACCAATCCACATAGGGAATTTTAACCGGATCAACTCCATTGAGCATAGCCAGATAAAAAGTAATCCAAGTGCCGATTTGTAGCATTTCAAAGGCTTGTTTAAACTTTGTTTCTCCGGTTAATTTGTATTCCACTGTTTGAATTTTATATTTTTCAACCGCATTCTTGGTAATTTTTAATCGTTTTTGGTTTTTAATATGATAAAAATCAGAATTTAGAAAAAGAAACAGCAAATTATTTTTATTGCTTTTAGGATAAGCCAAGCCCTCTAAAGCATAATGGTTGGCATCCGGCAGAGTCAGATAACTGGCAAAGTTCTTGCTGGTTTCATTTAATTGGTTGCGGAAAATTCTTAAATTCCCCTGCAAAAATTCCGCCCCGACAATTATCGGAATTTTATTTTTCAAGAGTCCGGCTATTTTTTTTGCCCGGTTATTCTTGGCGCTTATTTCCGGCCTTAATTCCCGGTCCCATATTTCCAGGCTGGCGATAATATCTTCTATTTCTTTGATATTTATTTTAAAAAGTCCGACCTTGGCCATCATCACCGCCAGGCCGAAAATGGAATAGCCCAAGCCCAGGCGCGGCTGGCCGGAAGGATTAAATTCGCAATCAAAAATATAGCCGGGGATATTGTTTTTAATCATTAATTTTTCCAACTGGCCGCCGCCTTTGGCCGTAATGCCTAAAATTTTTGCTTTTCTTTTCACAACTTTTTCATAAACGCTCAACGGCTCTTCGGTTCCGCCCGAATAGGAAGAAATAATAAATAAAGTATTTTTATCAACGCTTTCGGGCACGCCGTATCCCGGCACAATGCTTATCGGCGTTTTTAGCTGGTCGGAAAAAACCGCTTTAATCAAGCCGCCGCCGATATTGGATCCGCCCATGCCGTTAATTACTACTTGGTTTATCCGGCTGTATTCGCGCGGAATTTTAATCAGGCGGGAATCTTCCAGCACCTGCCTGACTTGGTCTGCCAGCACTTTTATGGAATCGGCCACTCGGCCCGAATCTAATTTTTTAATTTTGTTTAAATCGTCCAGTATCATAATTACATTATAGCATATTTAAGCCCTCTTTATGTAAATGGGATTGGTGGAATTTTTAGTATTACTTTAATTAACATTTTAAATTAACATTTTAAAACCCCCTATCCCCCTTATGCAAGGGGGACTTTCATTCTACCCCCTTTGTATAAAGGGGGATAGGGGGATTTTCTATACCCTAACAATGCCCGTTTCATCATGGCTTTAGCGAGACGAGGGAGTTAGAGTTGATTAATTATCATCATCATTCTCTCTTGACATTATTTTAATATTAGATAAAAATTATAAAATAGGAGGGTTGATCTTTTTATAAAATTAATTTGGCGGAAGGTTAACCCCGTTAGAAAACTTTTCTAACGGGGTAAATAGCATTCAAACTTTCATTAGCTGAAATATATGTTTTTCTTTTGGGCTATCGACCAACTCTTAAAAAGAATTAAATTTTTTATTAATTTATAGAGGGGAATATGGTGTTTTTTCCGCATCTTGGGTTGCAGAAAAAACGAATTAATAATTTTATAAATAAAATATGACAAATAAGCAAAAAAACAATCTTAACAAAACTCAGAACCCATACACGAAAATGGAAGAAGAAATTTTGGATTTTTGGCAACGAGCAGAGATTTTTAAAAAATCTATTACAAAAGACGCACTAAAAGGAAATTATATTTTTAATGACGGCCCCCCTTTCATTACAGGTCTACCTCATTATGCGACTTTACTTCCTAGTATCGCCAAAGATGTTGTGCCAAGATATTGGACAATGAAAGGATATAGAGTCGAACGTATTTGGGGCTGGGATTGTCATGGATTGCCAGCGGAGAATAAAGTTGAAGAACAGCTAGGATTAAAAAATAAAAAGGATATTGAAGAATTAGGAGTTGATAAATTCATTGATGCTTGCCGAACATATGTTAATAAAGGAACTGAACAATGGGAGTGGTATATTAATAGAATTGGTCGATGGGTTGATATGAAAAACGCCTACAAAACCATGGATATAAAATTCATGGAAAGTGTTATTTGGTCGTTTAAAAAATTATATGATACTAGTTTTATTTACGAGGGTTATCGCACCAGTTTGCATTGCCCGCGTTGTGCTACACCTTTGTCGAAGTTTGAGATTACAATGGATGCGGGTTCTTATCGTGATGTGACCGATAAATCCGTCATTGTAAAATTTAAAATTAAAAATTCAAGTAATGCAAAAAAAGATATTGGCATTAATGATAATACCTATTTGCTGGCATGGACGACAACACCCTGGACGTTGCCGGGAAATTTAGCATTAGCAGTCGGGGATGAAATTAATTATTTTATTTTAGAGACAAACGCATCGTTTAGCAGGGGTCTTGCTGATGGAGAGCTGAAAATAACCCCGGGTAAATATATTGTCGCTTCTGATAGGTTTGAATATTTAACAAAAGAAGGAAATTATTTTTCAGATAATATAAAGAAGATTAAAGGAAGAGATTTAGTCGGCCTGAAGTATGAGCCGTTATATGAATTAAACAGTAATGAGATAATAAAATCAGACAAGGTTTATAAAGTTTACGCTGCTGATTTTATAACGACTAAAGATGGGACTGGCATTGTCCATATAGCACCAAATTTTGGCGAGGATGATTTCCGACTCGGAGAAAAGGTTAAATTGCCGATGATTGACCTGATGGATGAGAATGGAGTTTATTTGGAATCGTCCGGAAAATGGAGCGGGTATTATTTTAAAAAAGCTAACCGCGATGTTTTGCTTGATCTGGAAAAACGTGACATTATTTTTTCCAGTTCTGATTTTATGCATACCTACCCTTTCTGCTATCGTTGTGACACTCCTTTAATCTATAAGACTCAAAGGGCCTGGTATTTGGATGTGCAAAAAATTAAGGCAAGAATGCTGGAAACGAATCAAAAAATAAATTGGGTGCCGGAATATTTTAAAGAAGGTCGGTTCAAGAATAACATTGAAAGCGCACCTGACTGGTGTTTGTCTCGATCTCGTTACTGGGGGTCGCCAATTCCGGTTTGGAAATGTTCTGATTGCAATAAAATAAAAGTTTTAGGATCAATCAAAGAAATTGAAAAATTGAGTGAGAAAAAGATAAAGGATTTGCATAGACCGGATATTGATAAACATGAATTAAAATGTGAATGCGGAGGCGTAATGAAAAGAGTTAAAGAGGTATTGGATTGCTGGTTTGAATCCGGTGCCATGCCCTTTGCCCAATTTCATTATCCTTTTGAGAGACGAGATGATTTTAAAAATATGTTTCCCGCAGATTTTATTATTGAATATACCGGTCAACTTAGGGGTTGGTTCTATTATCTGCACGTCTTATCAAATGCTTTGTTTAATTCCGTTTCTTTTAAGAATGTCATAGTTAGTGGAGTTTTAGCGGGAACAGACGGCCGAAAGATGAGTAAATCATTCGGTAATTATCCTGATCCACGGGCTACATTGGAAAAATATGGCAGTGACGCCTTGCGCATGTATTTTATGAATAGTTCGATCATGCTTGGAGATGACATTAGCTTGTCTGAAATCGATATTCAAGATGCACTACGGAAGAACGTGATAATACTTTGGAATGTAGTTAAATTTTATGAATTATTCATGTCATCAGGTAATAAAATTTCTACGATAGATAAAAATGAAAAAGAAAACATTTTAGATGTATGGATACTAATAAGATTGAATCAATTAATTAAAGAGGAAACAGAAAACTTAGAGAAATATAATTTGCCCGGGGCATCTCGGCCGATCGGTGGATTTATTGATGATCTGTCAACCTGGTACTTGAGACGTTCGCGCGACAGATTTAAGGGTGGAGACGTTAGAGATAAACAGGCCGCACTCGCGACAACCAAACTTGTTCTGACTGAGTTGTCAAAAGTAATGGCACCTTTTACTCCTTTTATCGCTGAACAAATTTGGCAAAAGTTGACAGGAAATGATTTTAAAAATGAAGATAGATCGGTGCATCTTGAAAAATGGCCGAAAAATATTAATTTAAAAACTGAGAGACATGGTAATATTTTAGAAGAAATGGAACAAGTCAGGAATATTATTGAACTCGGTTTGTCAAAAAGAGATGAGTTCGGAATTAAGGTGCGGCAACCCTTACAAGAATTAAAGATAAAAAACTATGAATTAAAAAACGATTTTAAATCATTAATTTTAGATGAATTAAACGTTAAAAATATTGTTTGTGAAAAAGGAGATGAGGATATTTCAGTCGAACTTGATACAAACATTACGGATGAATTAAAACTGGAAGGCATCAAGCGCGAAATTGTGCGGCTCGTAAACGCGGCGCGCAAGGGTTCCGGACTCAACCTCAAAGATCGCACAGAAATATTTTATTCTACGGATAGCAAATTAATTCTTAGCGCTATTGAAACTTTTAGAGAAGAGATTCTGAAAGATACCTTAAGTAATAAAATAAAAAATATTGAAAATATTGCCGGCTTAAAGGAGGTAAAAGTTGATGACGATTTCTTAAAACTAGGCATTAAAAAAAGTGATTTATTATGAAAAATATTAAAAAACAACTAGATAAGTCGGTTATAATAACAGGTGCGACGGTTACAGGCAAAACAACGCTGTGCCGTCGCTTGATTGTGCATTTCGGGCTAGACCCAATGCCTGTGCACACGACAAGAAAATTGCGGGATGGCGAGATTGAGAATATCGACGGAATTTTTATTTCCGAGCAAGAATACAAAACCCGTTTTGACAATGGCGAATATTTGCAGGAATCTCTTGAGTCCGCCTATTTTAGTGGAGCGTATTACGGTTGTCCCAGAGAGTGGATTAATAGTACTAAGCACGGCAATTACAGTTGTTTTGTTTGCCCGACGGTAAAAATGGCCAAAGAAATAAAGGAAACACTCGGGTTGTCATATACCCTTTTTTTAGGTAGATTGTCTCACTGCGATTCCCTGGTTAATTAGCAAGTATCATAATTACATTATAGCATAAAAATCAAAAAGCTTGACAATATAATAATATTAGATAAAAATTATAAAATAGGAGGGTTGATCTTTTTATAAAATTAATTTGGCGGAAGTAAACCCCGTTAAAAGAAAGCTTTCGATTTCAGCAAAGGCTTTCTTTTAACGGGGTAAATAGCATTTAAACTTTCATTAAGGAGAAATAATTATGCCAGTTAATACAATAGTAGATGTGGATTTTATAAGAAAGTTATCTGATGTTTTTAAAAAGCCTTTTGGAAGATCAGGATATAATAGCCATTTTTTAGATGTGTTAGATGAAGAGAATTTAAGATTTGAACCGATTATTTGCGAAGAATGCAGGAATACTTTAGGAATCAAGGTAATTTCTAAAAAGAATAACCAATTTAGCGCTGTAATTATTTCGGAAATAGGAAGCATAATGATTGTTTTAGGAATTCATCCTGATAGCCATTCTATCATTTGTAATAAATACGGAAAATCCAATACTGATATAATGTTTCAGACAAGATTATTTTTATGCAATAAATGTAGAGTCCCCAGTAAAGATTTTCTTATTCCCATCGCTCTTATATCAAGCGCAGTAGCCAGTGATTTAAAAAATACGCCAATTATTACCACCAATATGCCTAATTTTGATCCTGATTTAGGGTGCTGGATAACAATTTTAGTAGCAAAAGAAAATGGCGACAATGGCATGAAAATGTTTTTAAATTTGCAGACAAATTATGAAGAATTCAGAATAATTCTTAGTATTCCAGCCCTAAGAGAGCATATGAAACGATTTATATAATTAATAAACAAACCATAGTCAAAAAAGATTATGGTTTTTTTATTTTTTACCCTTGATTTTTTTGCTGTTTTTTGTTATCTTAAGGGTATAATCAGGCACAACCTGATTTTTTATCAATAAAAATATTTTATAATTTTATATTATGTCCGGGCATTCAAAGTGGGCGACAACTAAAAGGCAGAAAGCTACCGTGGACGCCAAGCGGGGAGCGATTTTTACTAAGCTGGGAAACTTAATCGCTATGGCCGCCAGGGAAAAGGGAGGCGATCCGAATGCGAATTTTTCTTTAAGAATGGCGGTAGGCAAGGCCAAGCAGGCGAATATGCCCAAGGAAAACATTGAACGGGCGATAAAGCGCGGTACTGGCGAGTTGGCCGGCAAGGCCATTGAAGAATTAATTTATGAAGGTTTTGGGCCGGCGAAATCGCAGTTTATAATCAGATGCTTAACGGATAATAAAAATAGAAGTGCGTCCAATATCCGCCATATCTTTACCGAATATGGCGGTTCGCTGGGATCGGTTTTATGGAATTTTTCCCAGAAAGGAGTAATCAGGATTGTCAAAGATGAATTAGACAAGGCAAATTTAGACAAAGAAATTTTTGAACTGGAATTAATTGATGCTGGCGCTGAAGATTTTTTAAGCGAAGAAGAAGGATTGATAATTTATACTAAAATAGAAAACTTGCAGGCAGTCAGGCAGTTTTTGGAAAATAATAATCTAGCGGTTGAGTCAGCCGGTATAGAATATGTCGCTAAGGAAAATTTAACCGTGAGCGAAGAAGAAAAGGATAAAATAGAAAAATTTATAGAAGCGCTGGAAGATAATGAAGACGCGGCCGACTATTATACTAATATTGATATTTGAAATAAAATAAAAATTGTGAAAAATAAGAAAGCAAATATTATTTTAGGCATAGATCCGGGCTTGGCGGATACGGGCTACGGGCTGATTGAAAAGAATAACAACCAATTAACCTGTTTGGCCTATGGTTCAATTAAAACAAAAGCCAAAATAGAGATGGCTGGCCGGCTGGAAATAATAAATAAAGAATTAAATAAAATAATTAAAAAATACCAACCGGATTTAATCGCCGTGGAAGAATTATTTTTTTGCAAGAACGTAAAAACAGCTTTAATAATCGGGCAGGCGCGCGGAGTGATAATGCTTACGGCCAAGCAGAGAAAAGTTCCTTTGGCTGAATATACGCCTTTACAGATTAAGCAGGCGGTTTCATCTTACGGCCGAGCCGGTAAACAGCAGGTGCAAGCTATGGTAAAATTGCTTTTAAAATTGTCGCAGACACCGAAACCGGACGATGCCGCCGATGCCTTAGCCGCCGCTATTTGCGCCGCCAATTCAACAAATTTTAAATTATAAGGGACTGCCGCCAAATGCCATTTTGCCAATCTCGCTTCAAAAGCGCATTCGGCGGCAGTCCCTATAAATATGGATTATGCCAAAAATATTTAAAATCGTTTCTATAGCATCTGAAGTAGCCCCTTTTTCCAAAAGCGGCGGTTTGGGCGATGTGGTCAGAAGCTTGCCCAAAGCTTTAAAAAGATTGGGCAATGAAATAATTGTTATCACTCCTTTTTACGGGCAGATTATTGATAAGAGAAAGCATAAGTTGAAGTTGATTTATAAAGATATTAATGTTTATCTTAATTCAGAAGATACAGTTAAGGTAAATTATTGGCAGGGTTATTTAATGAAAGGCCTGCCGGTTTATTTTATAGAAAACAAAAAATATTTTTCCCGGAGAAAAACCATCTACGGCTCCAGCCATGAAAACGCCCGTTTTTTGATTTTTGACATCGCCGCTTTAAAACTGATCACTTTATTGAAGTTTGAAGCCGATATTGTCCATTGCCATGATTGGCAGACAGGACTGATACCTTATTATTTAAAAACAGATTTCCGCTATTCTAAAACTTTAAGAAAAGCCAAAACTATTTTTACCATTCATAATTTAGTTTTTCAGTTTGGCAAGAACTGGTGGGAGGCGCCGGCGCGTAAGAAAGATTACGGCAAAAGCAGAATTCCCCATTTGGCTGATTCTAAAATTGAATATGTTAATTTTGTCAAACGGGCCATTCTTTCCGCGGATGCTATTACCACCGTCAGCGAACAATACCGGGAAGAGATTATGACTAAAATATTTGGCCAGGATTTGCATAGAATTTTGCGCAACCGCGAAGACCGGCTATTCGGCATAATTAACGGAATAGATTATAACGCCTATAATCCGGCCAAAGATCCGGGGCTTTTCAAAAATTATGATTATAAAAAAATCCATCGGAAAAAAATAAATAAAGAATATCTTCAGAAAAAGTTTAATTTGCCTGTCAATAAGGACATCCCTTTAATTTGCACTACTTCGCGCATAACTTTTCAAAAGGGTTTTGAGCTGATACTAAAAATTTTAGAACAGCTTGTCCTTTTAGATATCCAGTTTGTTTTTATCGGTTCCGGCGATAAGATTTATATCAGAGAATTGCAAAAATTATCCAAGAAATATCCGCAAAAAATTATTATTATGCCTTCGCATGAGCAAAACCAAAAATATGAGACGCTTGTTTACGCCGGCTCCGATATATTTTTGCTCCCCTCCCACCATGAGCCGTGCGGCATTAACCAGCTGATAGCCATGAGATACGGCTGCGTCCCGATTGTCAGAAAAGTAGGGGGCCTTTACGACACGGTGGAAAATTTTAATCCCCTGGAAAAGGAAGGCACCGGATTTATCTTTAACCAATTCAACGAATTCTCGCTTTATGGCGCTATTGTCAGGGCTCTGGAAACTTATAAATACAGAAAGGCGTGGCGGGATATAATAGTCAGAGCCATGAAAGAATCAAACAGCTGGGAAATTCCGGCTAAAAGTTATATTACTTTATATAAAAAAACCATAAAAATAAATAATGAAAAATAATATATGCTTTGGATTAATTTTTTGCATTTATACCAGCCGGCTAATGCCAGCGCCCATACGATAAAAGAGGCAACTAAATTAAGCTATTGGCGCTTGGTCAGGGCGTTGGAAGAAAATCCTAAAATAAAATTTACTTTGAATATTACCGGCTGTTTGTTATTGCGTTGGGATGAATTAGGTTTTTCGGATTTAATTAAAAGAATTAATAATTTAATTAAAAAAGGGCAGATTGAATTAACCGGAAGCGCCGCTTACCATCCTATCTTGCCCCTTATTCCCTCGGAAGAAATTAAGCGGCAGATTGAAGAAAACGAGTTTATTTTAAAAAGATATTTAAGCAAAGAAATTAAGCTTAGAGGTTTTTTTCTACCAGAGATGGCTTATAGTAAGCAAGCGGCAAAAATAATAAAAAAAATGGGTTATGAATGGCTGATTTTAGATGAGATGGCTTATAGCGGCAAATTAAACCAGGCGGATTTAAATAAAGTTTATTTAGATTACGCGAGCGGCCTTAAGATCATTTTTCGCTGCCGCGCTTTATCAAAAAATTATGTGCCGGACAAGCTTTCGCGGATAATTAAAGACGGCGGAGACAATGGCAAAATATTTATAACCGCCACTGACGGCGAATTATACGGCTTAAGGCATAAAGACCCCACCGGCGAGTTTGAAGAATTGCTTAAATATAAAAATTTAACCACGGCGACAATTTCAGAGTTTATAAGCAAAAGTAAAAAGTTAGAGAAAATAAAACTGCTAGCCAGTAATTGGGAAACAACAGCAGATGATTTAAATAAAAAATTACCATATGCTTTATGGTTTGACAAAAGAAATTATTTGCAGTTAAAATTATGGGAGTTGGCTAATTTGGCTTATAAAACTGTTGTTAAAAATAAAAAAGATAAGAATTATTACTGGGCGTGCTGGCATTTGGTACGCGGTTTGTCCAGTTGCACCTTTTGGTGGGCGAGCGGCAAGGATTTAGGGCCGTTTAGCCCGATCTCATGGGGGCCGGATGAAGTCATCAGGGGAGCCGATGATCTGATTCGGTCAATTCGGACGCTGGCCAACATCAAGACTTTAAAAAATAAAATTAAAGGAGAAAAAATATATTTAAGAATATACCAAATGATTTGGCAGAAACATTGGATTTATTATTGGAAAAAATAAAGACAATGCCAGTCGGCGAATATATGCAAAAATTGTAAATTGTATTGGCTATATTCGCGTTATATTATATGAATATAATAAATAAACTTTTTGACGAACAATTTGTAATTAATCTTTTTAAGAAAAGAGTATTGCCCGAATACCCTAATTTTAATAACATTAAAAGGGTGGAGATTATCCCCTGTAAAAAGTATATCTGGGAAGAAACCTACCATGTGGTTATTGAATTTAAAACTTTTTTTACGAATAAGGAAGGAAAGGCCAAAAAATTGTCTATTTATTGCTCGGCGCACAGTAATGAGCCGAGGAAAAATGTTTATGATGGCTTAAAATTTTTATGGAATCATGGTTTTAATAAGGGCTATCTTTCCATCCCCCACCCCTTGTTTTATTCTCATCAATTCAAGGCCACTTTTTATCGGGGAGCCAATGGGCGCAATCTTTATCGTTTTATTCGGGAAAAAAATTTAAAAGAAATTAAAGAAATTATTCCCAAAGCCGCCGCTTGGTTTGCTAAGTTGCACAAAATTCAAACAAAAAATGCCCATAATTTTAACAGAAAGAATAGCCGCATTGAAACTGTCATCCCCGGGATAGAGCATATTTTAGAAAGAATTAAAGAGCATTATGAGGAATATTATGAAGATTATAAAAAAATGCATGAGATATTTAATAAAAAAGAAAAAGATTTTTTCGCGTCCACTGCAAAACGCTGGTTAGTCCATGGCGATGCTCATCCGGAAAACATAATTAAAATGAGCAAAAGAAAAATAGCGATGATTGACTTTACCGATCTTTGCCTTTCTGATTTTGCCCGCGATTTGGGCGCATTCACCCAGCAAGTTGAATTTATGTGCAACCGCAAAATCGGCAATCCGGAGTACGCGCGAAAAATAAAAGATTTATTTTTGGAAAATTATTTACATTGTTCTAAAATAATACTAAACAATTCCTTAAAGGAGCGCATAGATAATTATTATAATTGGACTGCTATCCGTACCGCCACCTTTTTTCTTTTAAAATATAACCCGGAGCCGGAACGAGCTCGGCCTTTAATAGATAAGGTGCGCCATAATTTAAAAATATAAAAAAATAATTTTATTTAAAACTTTATAAATTTATTTCTATATGCTAATTGATCTTCAGTTACATTCTAATTATTCCGATGGTTATTTAACGCCGACGCAGGTAGTTAAGTTTGCTTTTAAAAGAGGCATAAAAATAGCGGCTCTTACTGACCACAATACGGTTAGTGGTTTGGGTGAGTTTCGCCGGTCATGCAAGAAATATAAAATAAAGCCGATTACCGGCCTAGAGCTTTACGCTAAAGTCGGCCATAAAAAAATAAATTTACTTTGGTATAATTTTGACGATAAAGATCCCGGCCTGCATAAAATTTTAAGGAACAGCCAGATAAGAAGGCGCAGCCGAGTGAGAAAAATTTTAAATAAGTTAATAAAAAAATATAAATTTGTTTTGAATGTTGAAAAAACATTGGATAAATACAATCATTATATACCCTTAAACCACATCATTGATGAAATTTGGGAAAATGGAAGAAATAAAAAAATTATTAAAAAAGCATTAGGCAATAAAAATCCCAGAGAAGAAGAAATAATAGGAGGATTTTTTTATAATCGCGATATCGCCGTTCTGCATGAAAGCTATATAAATATTGAAAGAATATTGCGTTTAAGAAAAAGAATCGGCGGGCAGATTATTTTAAATCATCCGGGGAAAAATAACCAATTAGGCAGGGAGTTTATAATTAAAGTAAAAAAATTGGGATTTGACGGCATAGAAGTTATGTCGCCGCACCATTCTTTGGGAGGGGTAATGTACGCGCAGTTTATCGCTCGCGAGTTTGATTTTATAGCTACCGGCAGCTCCGACTTCCATCGTTTTGAAGGCGGTAATTATGCTATTCAAAATTCCTGGGACTATTTTAAGGTTGACGCGAAATTTTTAAGAAAGATTAAAAAAATAATAGGATAAAATAATGCTTCACCATTTAATATTTGAGGGGGCGGAGCTCTCGGGCAAAAGCTGGCTCATGTCCCGAATCTATGATTACCTTGAGCCGAAATACAATCAAAGCGACCGTATTTTGGACGGCTGCCATTGGTTTAATTGCGATGTCGGCGTTTACGGCACTAAGCACGGTCGGCCAATAATAAAAAATTACCTGAGAATTTTTAAAACGCTGGCTAAAAAAAATTTATTAATAGAAAAATTGCATTTATCAGACATAGTTTATAACCGCCTGCACAACCAAAAAGAAATTAATTACAGCGCTATTGAAAAAGATCTTGTTAAATTAAATTTTAAAATTATATTAATAACATTTCCTGAAGATAAAAAAATATTAAATAAAAGGATTAAGGACCGCCTTAATTTATATCCCCATTATGAAAGAATCTTGCAGAGTCCGGATTGGTATTTAAACCAGCAAAGGCAGTATCTGGCAGAAATCAAAAAAACTTCCATTCCCTATTTAATAATAAAGACCGATAAATTGCCGGATAATAAATTAGTTATTAAAATATTAAAATGGATGGGAGAGAAATAAAAGGGGACTATTTTCAGTCCCCATAATGCGTTTGTTTGGCGATGTTTACATGGTGATAATTCCCAGTTTGATAAGATCATGATATGCATACAAAAAACAAATAACTCCACTTGCCAGCCAGGCAAGAGCTACAAGACCATCATCTCTTTCGTTCCTAATAGCATGAAAAGTGAAGTAAACTAATGATAAAACAGTGAAGAAAATTTCAACAATTAATAATCCCATGAGTTCCTCCTTTCATAATGGTTAATGTTTTTTATAACAAATAAATAAAATGAACAGTTATAACATTTTATATTAACATAATATTAAAAATTTGTCAATAGTTGTACTGTTGCAGAGTCAAAGCTACCTTCTGTGGATAATTAATATTATTTAAAGATAAAAATAATGTAGACGCTATTTTTTCTTGAGGCGTCATTCTGTTCATTCCATATCCCCCATGTCTGCGTTT
>Ga0210044_10007556_pt1 | contig 13824 bp, 13 predicted proteins | sample CryGey13umfilter_2_FD_183959 | JGI IMG/M metagenome (GOLD analysis project Ga0210044, IMG submission 183959) | Groundwater microbial communities from aquifer in Utah, USA - Crystal Geyser 4/9/14 3 um filter (SPAdes) (version 2) | ecosystem: Environmental > Aquatic > Deep subsurface >... | reverse complement strand
GGGTTTTATATGTTCCAATAAATTATTATAGCCGAGTGCATTTAATCTTTTTCCAAGTCCAAACAAAGCATCAATCGTACCGGCATAACCGGCAAACTTGCCAAAGAAGACCAATCTTTTTTCTGTATTGTCCTTAATACATTCGTAATCAATTAATGTGCAGCCTTTATTAATCATATCTTTCAGCATATTCATGTTATATTGCTGTCCCTTGATTACATGCGAAAAGAATGTATAAATTTTATTTGGAATAATTTTTCCGATTGGCACTTCCTTCACGCCAAAAATCGCTTTGCATGATTCAAGATTATCGTTTAATTCGCAGCCCGCAGCACTAAAATCATCATCACGATAAGCTCTGCGGTCAAAACTCTGTACAAGCGTTTTTATTCCGTACTTTTCTGCAAGTTCTCTTGTATGCTCAGGAATCAAAGGAACACGGACTTCCCAAATATTTTTATCTTCTTTTCTAACTCCAATAATTTTCTCCATCAAGTCTCCTATATATCAAATTTAATTCCCTGTGCCAGGGGTAATTGAGTTCCAAAATTTATTGTATTTGTTTGTCTTCTCATGTAGGCTTTCCAAGCATCAGAACCCGATTCTCGTCCGCCGCCGGTTTCTTTTTCACCACCGAAAGCACCTCCGATTTCAGCGCCGGATGTACCAATATTTACATTGGCAATACCACAATCAGATCCCCAATGCGATAAGAAATTCTCTGCTTCGCGCAGGTTATTTGTAAACATTGCTGAAGACAATCCTTGCACAACTTCATTATGAATCTGAATTGCATTTTCAACTTCACCTTTGTATTTAATCAAATAAAGAATCGGAGCAAAAGTTTCTTCCTGAACAATCTTGTAATTGTTTTCTGCTTCTGCTATTGTTGGCAGTACGTAACAACCGGATTCAAATCCTTTCCCTGTCAGTACTTTTCCGCCATAAATTACTTTTCCGCCTTCTTTTTTCAATTGTGCAATAGCATTTAAGTAATCATCAACAGCAGATTTATCAATAAGCGGACCGACATGATTTTTTGCATTTAATGAAGACCCGATTGACAGGGATTTATATGCTTTAATCAAAACTTGTTTTACTTTTTCGTAAATATTTTCATGGACAATTAATCTTCTTGTAGTTGTACACCTCTGTCCTGCAGTTCCTACAGCACCAAAAACAATTGCAGGTAATGCAAGTTTCATATCTGCATTTTCAGTAAGTATAATTGCATTGTTCCCGCCTAATTCAAGAATATATTTCCCGAATCTTTTTGAAATGACCTGAGCTGCATGTCTTCCGACAGCGGTTGAACCGGTAATCGAAATTAAAGGAACGTTTTTGTCATTGAGCATTCGTTCACCAACAGAAGAGCCTCTGCCAATAATCAACGAAAACAAGCCTTCAGGAAGTTTATTTTCTTTTATTACTTCACCAAGAATATTCTGAACTGCAATCGCAGTCAGCGGAGTTTTAGATGATGGTTTCCATAAATTCGCATCACCACAAACAGTAGCAAGCATTGCATTCCATGACCAAACCGCAACAGGGAAATTAAACGCCGAAATAATTCCTACAACGCCAAGCGGATGATATTGATCATACATCCGATGCATCGGGCGCTCTGAATGCATTGTGAATCCATAAAGCTGTCTTGACTGACCGACTGCAAAATCACAGATATCAATCATTTCCTGCACTTCGCCTAATCCTTCCTGAAGTGATTTTCCCATTTCGTAAGTAACAAGTTTGCCAAGCGGGTCTTTATACTTCCTGAGTTTTTCCCCGACCAATCTCACAATTTCTCCGCGTTTAGGAGCAGGGATTTTTCTCCACTGTAAAAATGCTTCGTGAGCTTTTTCAGAAACTATTTTGTAATCATTTTCACTTGCCTGATAAACTTTAGCAATTAATTTCCCATCAATTGGAGAAACAACTTCTAACTCCTCAGCATATTTGGAGCCGTACCATTTCAATCCTGTTGAAGCTCCATAATTCTTCTGTTTGATTCCTAATTTTTTTAAGAAATCCATATTTACCTCATATTGTTATTGATTTTCGTTGTAGTTTGATTTTATAGATAGTCTTTCCATTATCGATTTGATTGAAATATTCTTCATCATATCTTCTATTTCCACTTGAACTTCTGAAAACAAATTAAGGAAATAATTATTGAAATCATGAATTCTGTCTTGTTTCTTTTCTTTTCGTCTTGTAACATCAAGGTGAAACGCTTTTCTATCTTCGATAGAACAATATATTTCCTGTAAATGAATAATTCCCGGATCTTTGCTTAATGTAAATCCACCTGTCTTTCCCTGTGTACTGACGACAATATTCTGCTTTGCTAACATTGAAAGCAATTGTCTGAGTTTTGATGAATTTACACCTATATTTTCAGCAATTTCTTTGCTTGTTTTTGGATTGGGATACGACTCGGCAAGATAGCAAATTGCCTTTACTGAAGATGATAATTTTGTTGAAGCTGACATATTTTCCTTAAATGTTACAGATAGTGTAACATTTTAGAAAATAAAAAACAAGTCTTTTTTTTGTAATTCTATTTAGAATTTTTTATAACTTCACAATATTCAATTAGAGGAATAAATGTCTGTTTTATATGTAATCTCAACACCAATAGGAAATATGCAGGATATCACTTTGCGAGCAATCGAAACTTTGAAAACAGTAGATTTTATTATTTGTGAAGATACACGAGAGACCTCCAAACTTCTTCACCATTTTGAAATCAAAAAGGAATTAATCTCGTCGAATGCCCAATCCGAAAGCAGAAAAATCGGGATAATTCTGGATAGAATATCAACCGGACAAAAAGCTGCATTGGTTTCTGACGCAGGCACTCCATGCATTTCTGATCCCGGAATTAGACTAGTAAATGCAGCAATCCAGAAACAAATTAAAGTTGTCCCGATTCCTGGTGTAAACGCTGCAATAACGGCACTGAGTATTTCAGGTTTACCCACTGATTCATTTGTCTTTGAAGGTTTTCTGCCACAAAAAAAAGGTCGGCAAAAAAAACTAACGGAGCTTTCGCAGGAAACAAGAACAATTGTTTTATACGAATCAGTTTACAGAATTGAAAAATTACTGGACGAATTAAATCAGTATATGCCAAACAGGTTTGTTTCAGTCTGCCGAGAATTGACCAAAATGTTTGAAGAAGTCTGGCAGGGCTATCCATCAGAAATAATTTCAAAGCTGAATGTAAAAACAATTAAAGGTGAATTTGTTGTTGTTATCTCCCCTGTCGATTGGAAAGATTCGCATGACAGAATTGATAAATAAACAAGATTAAATAGATGCAAAATTCCTTTAAATAAATAATTCCCTACCTTTGGTTCGATACACAAGCAGAAGAAGTTGCCAAGTTTTATACTTCACTTTTTCCAAATTCAAAGGTTGGAAAAATTTTAAGATACGGTAAAGAAGGGATTGAAATTCATCAGAAACCAGAAGGCTCTGTCTTAACAGTTGATTTTACATTGGACGGAATACCCTTTGTCGCTCTGAACGGCACACCAGCTTTTACACACAACGAATCAGTTTCACTTTTTGTTTATTGTAAAAGCGATGAACGAATAAATTTTTGGTATGAAAAACTTTCTGAAGGCGGCTCTGTTAATATGCCGCTTGGTAAATATGATTGGTGTCCGAAGTATACGTGGGTAAGAGATAAATTCGGAGTTTCGTGGCAGCTTGATATTGAAAAAATAAATTCGCCGCAAAAAATTGTTCCTTCATTTATGTTTGTGAATGAAAAATTTAATCTTGTAAAAGAAGCTATAAATCATTACACATCAATCTTCGCAAACTCAAAAGTAATTATGGAATATCCTTATGATAAATCAATGAATCTTCCCGAAGGAACTTTACTGTTTGCTCAATTCAAGTTAAACGAATATTTAATGAACGCAATGAGCGGTGGAGCAATCGAACACAACTTCGATTTCAACGAATCAATTTCATTTATAATTAATTGTGATACACAGGAAGAGGTTGGTTATTACTGGCAGAAGCTGACTGAAGGCGGCGAAGAAGTTGAATGCGGCTGGTTGAAAGATAAGTTCGGAATATCCTGGCAAGTCGTTCCAACAATTTTAAATGAGTTATTGCGAGACCCTCAAAAATCAAGCAAGGTAATGGATGCAGTTTTCACGATGAAGAAGTTTAATATTAACAAATTGATTGAGGCGACTAATGAGTGATAAAACAAAAATAACAGTCGATTTGCGTCAGGTGATTGGTACTGTCCATCAGCAGAAAATGATTTGCGCCTTGGCGGGAAACTCAATGCACGAATGGAAGCCAAAGATAGAAGTGATGGATTTAACTTCGAAGCAATTTACACTGAAATAATTCCTTACAAAAAAATTGCTTACAGAATGTTAGATAACAGAAACGCAGAAATAAATTTTAATGCTATTGGAAATCAAACAGAAGTTATTATCATCTTTGAAGCCGAAAATGTCTATCCGATTGAAATGCAAAAAGCCGGCGGCAATCAATTCTTAATAACTTCAAAAAATATGCTGAAACTGATAATTAAGACATTTTATTAAAAAGAAATCAGAAAACTTACCAAACTGATTCTTTATAATACTAAACCAATTCATTTTTGTTACTTCTTCAATAGTATATATTTTTAACTATTGGAATAAAATGAATTGGAGATTTAATGAATCAAATAATTTTTAAGAAACAATTATCAAAAGATGTATTTATGATGAAAATTCATGCATCTTTGATTGCAGAAGAAAGACAAGCAGGACAGTTTATTATTTTACAGGTTGATGATGATTACGGCGAAAGAATTCCGCTTACTATTGCAGATGCAAATGATAATGAAGGTTCAATCACGATTATTTTTCAGGTTGTCGGTAAAACTACACTTGCTTTATCAGAATTAAACGTAAATGACAGCCTACCCGCTCTTGTTGGGCCATTGGGGAAACCGACGCACATTGATAATTTTGGAACGGTTGTTTGCGTAGGCGGCGGAATTGGAGTCGCACCGCTTCATCCAATTGCACAGGCATTAAAGAAAGCCGGCAATAAAGTAATTACAATCATAGGTGCACGCACAAAAGAATTGATTATACTCGAAGAAGAAATGAAATCCATTGCTGATGAATTTATTTTATGCACCGATGATGGTTCCTACGGGAGAAAAAGTTTGGTTACTGTCCCATTAAAAGAAATTTGTGAAAGAGAAGTAAAACCTGATATGGTAATTGCAATCGGTCCGCCGATTATGATGAAATTTTGTGCTGAAACTACTCGCCCTTATAAAGTTTTTACACAGGTTTCGCTGAATACAATTATGGTTGACGGAACGGGAATGTGTGGCGGATGCAGAGTGAACGTAGGTAATCAGGTAAAATTTGTATGCGTTGACGGACCCGAGTTCGACGGACACTTAGTTGATTTCGACAATATGATGCTTAGGCTAAATTCATATAAAGCAATAGAAAGAAATTCGCATTCCTGTTATCTCGAAAAAGAAATTAAAGAGAAGGAGATAGCAAAATGACGTACGTTTCTCCTGAAATTTTATCTGAAGAAGCAAAAAAAATTGTTGTTGATTATCTCACAAGAATTGATGACTTAAAACCAAAAGAAAGGACTAAAATTCCATCGCAGGAAATGCCTACTCAGGCGCCGGAAATAAGAATTCATAATTTAGATGAAGTTGCTCTCGGTTATTCGATGGAACAAGCGAAGGTTGAGGCGATGAGATGCCTTCAGTGTGTTAAAAAAAACTGTGTTGAAGATTGTCCTGTGAAAATTGATATTCCGCGTTTTATTAATCATGTAGCACACGATGAATTGGACAAAGCTGCCGGAGTAATAAAAGAAGCATCTCTCCTTCCATCGATTTGCGGAAGAGTTTGTCCACAGGAATCACAATGTCAATCTAATTGTACTGTTGGGAAAGCACTAAAAGATGTTGACAAATCAGTGGCAATTGGCAGGTTGGAAAGATTCATCGCAGACTGGGAAAGATCGACCGGAAAAATTGCTATCCCTGAAATAAAACCTGAAACTGGTAAAAAAGTTGCGGTTGTTGGCAGTGGTCCTGCAGGATTAGTAGTAGCAGCAGATTGCAGACGTGAAGGTCATCAAGTAACCATTTTTGAAGCTTTCCATAAACTTGGCGGAGTGCTAAGATACGGCATTCCTGAATTCCGTTTACCTAATGAGATCATTGACCGTGAGATTGAAACTTTGCGATTAATGGGTGTTGAAATCAAAACCAACTTTGTTGTTGGCAGGACAAGGAAACTTACCGATTTATTAAACAAAGACGGATATGATGCAATTTTTGTCGGGACAGGTGCCGGGCTTCCAATCTTCATGGGAATTGAAGGAGAGAACTTTGTTGGTGTCTTTTCTGCAAATGAATATTTAACACGTGCAAATTTGATGAGAGCTTTTGAAAAAACAAAAGCTGACACTCCAATTTATCCATCTAAAAAAGTTGCTGTATTAGGCGGCGGTAACGTAGCAATGGATTCGGCAAGAATGGCAAAAAGATTAGGAGCTGAAGAAGTTTATGTCGTTTATAGGCGTACAGAAAATGAGATGCCTGCGCGAAAAGAAGAAGTTACTCATGCGAAAGAGGAAGGTATCAAATTTTTATTTTTACAGAATGCAAAAAGAATTTTAGGCAACAAAGAAGGCAGAGTAAACGCTTTGGAATGTCTCCGATATGAATTAGGTGAGCCGGATCAATCGGGAAGAAGAAGACCTGTTGAAATTCCAAACAGTGAATTTATTCTTGATGTTGACACGGTAATTGTCGCTATCGGAAACGGCAGCAACCCGCTAATAAGTCAGACTACTCCGGATATGCAGGTTAATAAGAGAGGAAATATTATTGTTGATGAAACTCAAAAAACTTCAGTTGACAGAATATTTGCCGGCGGTGATATTGTACTCGGTGCTGCAACCGTAATTTTAGCAATGGGAGAAGGCAGAAAAGCTGCAGCTTCAATAAATAAAATGCTCGCTGATGAATTAGCAAGTTAAGCAAATTAATTTTGTGATATATGTAAAAAATATTTTATCTGAAACTTCTGAAACTTTGCTGTCAGACTTATTCGTCATGGGCTTGATGTCATCCTGCTCCGTCAACTGACGGAGTCGAGGATGAAAGTTGGATAATTTTTCAGAAATCTCTATTTAATATTTACCGGCACGTGAATGCGGACAGTAGTTCTTGCATCTTTTCCGTCAACTTTGGCTGGAATAAATTCAGTGACATACAAAGCAACTTCAACCGAATAATCAGCTCCATATCCCAGACCGGAAACTATTTTTGTATCTCTGACTAAACCGTATTCATCAACATCAACGTCAACAGTCACGATACCATTGATATTTAATCTTTTTACCTGTTCAGGGATTATCAGCTTATCCAAAATATCCTTCAAACCGTTTTGCGGACGAGGACAAATATCAAGGTTGCATTCAAAATTCTTTGATAATATTAGCCTTCTCTTTTCAGCAAGTGTATCTTTTTGTTCAACAATTTTTTTGTCTGATGGTACACTGATTTTATTTATTGATTTTTCATATTCAGCAATGATTTTATCTTTATTTTCAACTTCCTTTTTTTCTTTCAGTCTGAACTCAACATTAAAAATAACATCCGCTTCAACAGGTTTTCCCTTCTGAAAACCGGGGATGAACTTAGTTTCTTTAATAACTCTTTCAGCTTCTTCATCACATCCGAGACCAATACCACGAATAACTTTCACGCTTAAAACATCACCCAATTCGCTCACTCTTGTCAAAACATTCACTTTGCCCTCCAAGCCGTATAACTCAGCAAATTTTGGATAAACAATTTTGCTTTGAATTTCTTCAATGCCACCTGCAGGTTTTGGGCAATTTTCAATTTCACAAATAAATAAGTCTATATTCTTTTTGACTTCATTTTGTCTGTTACCGAGATAAGCTTCTATCGGTGGATTGTAAGTTGAATCGAAATCCAACTCAACAGAATTAATAAGTATTCCCCGTTTATATTCTCTGATTGATTTTAAAGCGCCATTTTCATAATAAATTTTATTGGCACCTTCTCTGACTCCATCAACAATATAAAACTCCTCTTTCACAAGACCATTTTCATAAAAATCTCTTTGAACACCGCTTAATATTCCAAGACTATAATATCGTTCTGATTTCAGATTACCATTTTCATAAAAAAAATAACTTGTGCCATCAAGGATTTCATTTACATAGGAAATACTTTCTTTGATTTTTTTATTCGGGTAGTAAGAATTTATAACTCCATTCTGCGAATAAATCTGACTGCAATCAATAAAGAGAATGATAAACAAAAATGATTTCTTAAAAATTTTCACTAAGGGAGTCACGAATTATTTTTTAACTCATGCCAAATAAGAGCAGATGCGCCTAAAATTGCCGCATCACCTTCAGGCAGACCGGATAATAAAATTTTTACTTTCCCTCTGAATATTGACAACAAATTATTTTCAAGATGCTTCCTTGTCGGTTCCAGCAATAATTCTCCCGATTGAGCCAAACCTCCAAAGAGAACAAATGCTTCGGGACTTAAATAAGCAACAGCATCAGCCATTGCTTGTCCGAGAATCTTCCCGGTAAATTTGAATGCATTTGTTGCAATTTTATCGCCTGATTTTGCAGCTTCAAAAATTTTCTTCGAAGTCAATTCATTGTAGCAAACATCCCGCAAAACACTTGATTCTGTTGAATTGGCAAGCAGTTCAAATACTGTTCGTTTTAATCCGGGTGCCGAAGCATAAGTTTCAAGGCAGCCTCTTTTACCGCAGCCGCATTTTCTTCCCTCAGCGATAACAGATGTGTGCCCCATTTCCCCTGCAAATCCTGAATGACCGTAAAGCAAATCTCCATTAACTACAATTCCACTTCCAAGCCCTGTCCCTAAAGTTATTTCGATAAAGTTTTTCATTCCCCGTGCTGCACCGAATTTCAGTTCGCCCAATGCAGCAGCATTTGCATCATTTGTAACAGCAACCGGCAAATCATAATATTTTTTGATTAATGTAATCAGATTAACCATTCCCCAGTTTAAGTTAGGAGGATTTTCAACACTCCCTGTGTAATAATTTGCATTTGGAGCGCCGACTCCGATACCGATAATCTGAAATTTTTCCGTGTATTCATTGTAAATCGGAGCAAATTTTTCGAATAAACGCTTGAACAAATCCTCTGCAGGATTCATTGCATTGGTTGGTATTGATTCTTTTGATTCGATCTTTCCTTTTTCATCCACAAGACCAAAGACGGTATTAGTGCCACCGATATCGATTCCAAGTGCCACTTTTGATTTTGCCATTTTTACTCCAAAATTTAATTTCACTATGCAAAACTATAAATTTTTGTTTTAATTTTTTGATAAAAACTTTATTGCAATTGTTTTTACTCATAAATTATTTCAAATTGTATATTCTACACTTTACATTATACATTTTCAAAATTCTTTCCTATATTTGCACACAAATTTTGAAACTTTAGCATTCATACGGAGAGGTGGCCGAGTGGCTGAAGGCAACGGTTTGCTAAACCGTCGTAGTGGGTAAACTGCTACCGAGGGTTCGAATCCCTCCCTCTCCGCCAACCTGCGCTAAAGCTTCGGTTGGCAGGCCATACGTATTGCTTCAGTTGGCAGGCCATACGGTTTACTTCTGCAGGTAAACTTTTTGATAACTTTCTATTAAAATTTTATGTGGTACGTTTATTTCTTAAAAAGCAAGGTTAAAGACTTTGTCTACGTTGGTTCTACTAATGATTTAGAGAGAAGATTAGAAGAACATAATTCCGGTAAGTGCCAATCTACAAAAGCTTACTGTCCTTTCGATTTAAATTCTTTCATTGCTGTCCATACTGAAATTAAAGCCCGTGATTTGGAGAAGTATTTTAAGACCGGCTCCGGTAAAGCTGTTCTAAAGAAAAGAATTTTAACTGACGAAGCTACGAAGTAGCGGAGCGGAACTTGTCCATCAAGTCAGAATCTTTTGTCATGTCATCACTCAAATCGAATCATGTATTAATACTTTATCGGAAAAATTGGCTCTTTCTTGCTTACCATAGTGAATTAGTTCCGAATTAGCCTTGCGGTGGATGATTTTATATGTTTCATACATCTGATATATCATTATTGAGTAAAACACAGCTTTATCAAGCATTTTTTTATTGTTTACCAGACACCATTTAATCAGTTTCCAGAAATATTTCCGCTGACTGTTAACAATGCCAAGCTTGATGACAATCATTAATATCATTATAATCTCACTTGCAGAATATCTGGTTTTAATTTTTACAACTGTCTTTGGAATTTTATAAGTCTCAAAAAATTTTATTAAACGTTCATACGATTTTGAAGGTGTATAAATATTATCTATGACATCTAAAAATCCTTTATATAGCAAGTACTCGCCCATTACCGGAATGACATTTGTATCGCCTTCAGAAAAAGCAAATCTTTTCGACAAACGGTTTTCTTTTTTTAATCTTTCATATAAATCAGTTCCCGGCGGTGCTTTCAGTATGTTTACAATTGGTAAAGGAATTCCACTCTCCTGGATAAAATCAACCTGCCGTTTGAAAATATCCTGCGTATCAGTATCAAAGCCAACAATGAATCCACCGGAAATAATAAATCCTTTGCTGTGAAGAGCGTAAATAGTATCAAGCAATTTTCTTTTCATGTTTTGATTTTTATGTGATACTTTAAGGCTTTCTTCAGACGGCGTTTCAATTCCAATAAAAATATGTCTGAAACCTGCCTCTATCATAAGGTGCATCATTTCTTCGTCATCTGCGAGGTTTACAGTAAGTTGTGTTGCGAAGTAAAAACCGGGATTTGCCTTTTTCCGCCATTCTATAAGTGCAGGCAGCAGGTCGGATTTTAATATTTTTTTATTTCCAATCAGGTTGTCATCTGCAAAAAGCACAAGCTGAACATTGCCAAGTTTCGCAATTGCTTCCAATTCTGTAATAATCTGTTCGGATTTTTTTGTGCGAGGGTGTCTGCCAAAAAGTGCTGTCACATCACAAAAATCACACATGTACGGACAGCCTCTTGAATACTGAACAATTGCATACAAGTACTTGTTCATATCTGCCACCTCAAAGGCGGGCAGAGGTGACTTTTCAACATCAGCAAATTCGGTGGTTTGGTAAATATGCTGCAGACAATTATTCTCCAGATCTTTTAGGAACAGGGGTAATGTTATTTCAGCCTCATTCAAAATAAAATGATCGACACCATCAAACCTGTCGTACTCATGCGTAAACAAAGGTCCGCCAGCAACTATTTTAATCCCATATTTATTACAACTACTTATTATTTCCCTGACTGAATCTTCTTGAACATTCATTGCTGAAAGAAAAACATAGTCAGCCCAGAGCAAATCTTTTTCAGAAAGAGGTTTTATATTAAGGTCAAGCAATCTTTTCTCCCATTCAGCGGGGAATAAAGAGGCAATAGTCAACAATCCCAAAGGAGGATAAGTAGCTTTTTTGCCAATAACTTTCATAAAGTGTTTCATGGCATAAAATGTATCAGGCATTTGTGGATAAACCAGAAGTATTTTCATTTATTTATAACCTATTACTTTATTTTAAATATCATTGGAAATACCGGGCAAACTAACCCGATAAACCTGCATTAAACTATCAAACAATTTATGTTGAGTTTTCCTTTTTTGTATTTCTCAATTGTCGGTTTGATTAAACAAACTGTAAATCGAACCTCAAAGTTCACCTTCTTGTTTTTAATTGGAAAACTATTCCAAAGTTTTTTGTTCTCTTTCACATAAGTTTCTTTGTAGCCGGCATCGGAGCCTGTCAATAAAAATGAGGCAAAAGCTTATCAGCCTTTGAATCTGGAATCTTTTATTGACAAGTTCTGGTAAACCTAATTTTATATCAACCGTTAAAAATTTATTTATTCTTATCAGAAAGTTCTTCAAACATTTTCGTCATTGTTGGGTTGCCATGCGTTAATTTTTTTATAGTCAGCTCTTCGGATTTATTATTAGCCAAGCGCAGATTATTTTCAGAAGATAACAATGCGTCTTTTGTTTTTTGAAGATGATCAATGGTTTTATCAATTTCCTCAATCGCAGTTTTAAATTTTCGGCTCGCTATTTCATAGTTCCTTGCAAATCCTTCCTTAAACGAGTTTATATTCTCTTCAAAATTTGTAATATCAATATTTTGATTTCTCATTACAGCTAATTCGGCTTTATACTTCAGTGAATTCATAGCAGCATTACGCAGGAGTGTGATAATTGGTATGAAAAATTGGGGTCGAACAACATACATTTTGTTGTATTTGTAAGATACATCTACAATTCCTGAATTATACAATTCACTTTCTGCTTCTAAAAGCGAAACAAGAATTGCGTATTCACAATTCTTTTCTGTTCGGTCTTTGTCCAATTCTTTAAAAAAATCTTCATTTCTTTTTTTTGTAGCAGTTTCGTCTCCCTCATTTTTCATTTCAAACATAATTGAAATGATTTCATTCCCGGCTTCATCTGTTTCTTTATAAATATAATCACCTTTACTTCCAGACTTAGCATCGTTGTCTTTTTCAAAATAAGCTTTTTGAAAAGCTGTTGCCCGCAGCTTGTTGAATTCAGTTTCGCAATGTTGTTCAAGAGTTTCGCCAATCATTTTAGTTGAAAGTTTTAGCTTCATATCTTTACGCAGAGAAATTTCATCATCTTTCATCTTAATGATATCATCTTTTGTTTTGAGTTCAGCGAAAAATTTTTCCTTCAAAGATTTTTCCAGTAATTGCTTTTCCGTTTCTTTATTCTTTAGATTATTGGCAAGTTTGTCACGCTCTTTTTCGATTTTTTGAACTGCTTCTGTAACTGTAAGTTTTTTGTCAATCTCCGCACTCTCAATTTTTGATTTCATTTCAGCAATCTCGTAGTCTTTCTTAGCCAGCTTTTCAGAAATTTCTTGTTTGTTTTTGGCTTTAAGCTCAATAAATTTCTTTTCCAGTTTTGATAACTCTTCTTGTGCTAAAATTTTCAGATTGGCTTCAGCTATCTTAACAGCATTTTGCTTTTCCTTTTCCGCAAGGCTTAATCGATTTTGTAATTCTTCTTCAAATTGATGATCCCGGACTTGTTTTAGAATCTCAGCGAAACCGGCTTCATCGATTTTAAAAGCCTTTTTACAATTTGGGCAAATTATTTCTTTCATATAGATACCATTGTTTTTATTTGAGTTTAATCATTCTGTCCATTTTTGGCAAAGCCGCTGACTATTATATAGTCATCCCTTAAACCCAAATTTCTTTTTGGGAGTAAATAACTTGATTGAAAAAAGAAATAATCGGCGAAATAAAATAGCGATAAAAAAACAGCCAAAAAGATGATCTCCATTTTCTCATCATCCTTTTGAAGTTAAATGCTGCTGCTGATAGCATTACATTTATTGCATCACCAGTTATTCCCTTATAAAAGTTTCGTTTCTTTCTGTGATCTGACTTCAGATGTCCAATCACTGGTTCTATTGCCGCTCTTCTGCCAAATTGCTTCTTCAATTTGTTCTGTTTGTACTTTGTCTGCGTTTTATTGTTAAATCTTCTTTCTCCGATATTGCTTTACATTTTTTAATGATCTTTCTGTGTAATTTATTATCTCTCGGGAAGGTGATGTTTTTTTCTTGAACTGTTGTATCTATACTTACATCTGGATCAAATCTGTCATCTCCGTTTATCCGAATGCTTTCCTTCAATATCAACTCTACACCATCCTCGCCTATTCGATT
>Ga0210044_10007552_pt1 | contig 13829 bp, 12 predicted proteins | sample CryGey13umfilter_2_FD_183959 | JGI IMG/M metagenome (GOLD analysis project Ga0210044, IMG submission 183959) | Groundwater microbial communities from aquifer in Utah, USA - Crystal Geyser 4/9/14 3 um filter (SPAdes) (version 2) | ecosystem: Environmental > Aquatic > Deep subsurface >... | reverse complement strand
TCACGTTGTTCAATAGCGATATGGCATATTTCCGGTGGTACCCGGTCAGTTCGCAGAATTCATCCAACACGCCGCTCCTTTCGCTTCGATCTCCCGCCCGGTATCGTTTCCGGTATCGTTTCAGGGTATGTTCCAGTCGTTCGCCTGCCATGAAATCTTCTCCTTCCCGGTAAGATTCTTCATGGCTTGACGATACCTCGTTGGGTAAGATTTTATATGGCTTGATTCGCTCTCTGTACAGCGCCGGTTTCGTGTGATAGAGTCGGGATGAATGAGCGGGCTGGTGGCCTGCTCAAAACTGATTTTTAATTTAAGGGAAGAAGACACTTTGAGACCTTTTCGCATGGGGTTGGCTCTGGGCGGTGGCGCGGCCCGTGGCTATGCCCATCTCGGCATTCTGAAAACACTGGAATCCAACAATATTCCAATTGATTGCATCACCGGTACCTCAATGGGAGCGGTAATGGGAGGGTTGTACGCCTGGTTCGGCAGTGTCCGTGAAACGGTGGATCATATGCGTCGTTTTCTGTCCAATAGCAAGGTGGTGAACCTCGCGGTGTACCAGCGGATTGTTGAGTCGGAGAATAAGAAGGCAAATATCGTGGACAATCTGACCGCGTTTATCCGGAAGGGCATCCTCTATGGAAAGGCAATGACCTCCAAATCGGTGGTGGATCCGGAAATTTTCAATGAGGCCTTCCAGGCGCTGGTTCCGGATGTGGACATTCGGGATTCACAAATTCCGTTCGGCGCCATTGCGTCAAACCTGGTGACGGGAGAAGAATTGATGATTACCGGCGGTTCCCTTCGAACAGCATTGATGGCATCCAGCGCGATTCCGGGAATCTATCCACCGGTGGTAAGCGGTGAAATGATTCTCATTGACGGTGGCTGGACCAATAAGATCCCGGTGGATCCCTGTTTCCAGCTAGGGGCGGCACAAGTTATTGCCTGCTGCGTTTCCCGGGAGATGGAAGATACCCGTGACTTTGACAAGGCCATGGAAATTATCGCCCGCTCCAACGCGGTGTCTACCAATCGATTGGGCGAATTGCAGAAACGGGGCGCCTCGCTGGTGCTGGAACCGGAGGTATCGGATATTCACTGGGCGGATTTCAGCCGGTTCGACGACAGTATGGACGCGGGGTTTGCCTGTGCCGAGGAAAATCTGGAAGAAATCATGAAAGTGGCAGCGAGGGCAAAATGGCAAAGATGGATCAAATCGAAGAAAAAATTTATCAGGGAAATTACCCTTTAACGGAAGACGAAGCACTTTTTCTGCTTGAAAAAGGCGATCTGCTGACAGTTGGGACGCTGGCTGATCGCGTCCGGTGGCAGCTTCATCCGGAACGGGAAGTTTCCTTTGTTGTGGACCGGAATATCAATTACACCGACGGCTGTGTCACCGGCTGTGGATTCTGTGGTTTCCACACAGAACCAAAGGATGCTAAGAACCTTACGTTCGACGAGCTACAGGAAAAGGTGGCGGAAACAGTAGCGCTGGGAGGAACCGGTGTTCTGCTCCAGGGCGGAATGAACCCGGAACTCCCCTGGGACTACTATCCCGGTATGTTGAAGTCGATGAAATCAGCCTTCCCGGAGATTCACATCCATGGTTTCTCTCCCCCGGAGATCCACTGGTTTTCAGAGTTTTTCCATCGGCCGGTAGAAGCCGTCATTTCGGAACTGATGGCGGCGGGGCTGGACTCCATTCCCGGCGGAGGAGCGGAGATTCTGTCGGACCCGGTTCGGGATCGTACCAGCCCGAAGAAGTGTAATTCCGATCAGTGGATTGACGTGATGCGGAAAGCCCACGGACTGGGATTGAAAACGACGGCTACCATGATGTTTGGCGTGGGTGAGACATTATCTGACCGTGTGGAGCATTTCCGTCGTGTTCGGGAACTTCAGGATGAGACCGGAGGATTTACGGCGTTTATCCCCTGGCCCTATCAGATTCACGGGGGACGGTTCATCCAATATGAAAATACCGGTGTAGACTACTTGAAAACCCTGGCGGCAGCCCGGTGCTACCTCCACAATATTCCCAATATTCAAGCCTCGTGGGTTACCCAGGGAAAGAAAATGGGACAGGTGGCGCTAATGTTTGGCGCCAACGACATGGGCTCCACCATGATCGAAGAAAACGTTGTTCGGTCTGTGGGAGTAAGCCACACCATTTCCCGGGAAGAAATTATTCAACTGATACAAAGCGGTGGGTTCGACGCGTTTCAACGCACGAACGTGTACGGCCGACTGCGGGATTATCCGAGGGAGACACAGTGAAGCTGTATCAGATTACCCAGTTCATTACCCGTTGGGGGCTTCGCCCTGAACAGGCCATAGAGCAGGCTGCGGGGAAATACCACGTGGATGAAGGGAAAATCAGCATCCGCAGGCAGGCTCTGGATGTCAGAGGGAAGCGGTCCCGAGCGGTCTACACCATGGAAGTGCCGATGGAAAGCAGTACGGTCCATTTGAGCGGACAGCCCAAAATCAGGGAAATCGAACGGCCTGATTTTATGGAAATACTGAGAGAAATCCCATCAAACACAATGGAGCGTCCCATCATTGTCGGATTTGGCCCCGCGGGGCTGTTTGCGTCGCTGGTCTTTCTGGAAAAGGGCATCAAGCCGGTTATTCTGGAGCGGGGAAAGTCGGTGGAAGAGCGGGTGATAGATGTAAATGCCTTCTGGGCTCAGGGCGAACTGGACGAAAACAGCAATCCTCTTTTTGGCGAAGGCGGTGCCGGGACATTTTCCGATGGGAAATTGACCACGCGAATCAATGACCCGATGTGCAGCTTCGTGCTGGAGCAATTTGTCCGCTTCGGAGCAAAGGACAAAATCCTCATGGACGCAAAACCCCATGTAGGAACAGACAAGCTCATCAAAATACTCGCATCTGCCCGTGAACATCTCCTGTCGCGGGGTGCGGAAATTCATTTCAATACACGATTCACCGGTTTTCAGGAAGACGAAAGAAAGGTGCTTGTTCAGACTGCCGGTGGCGAAACCTTCACCGGTGACAGCCTGATCCTGGCCATCGGACATTCGTCACGGGACACCTACCGGCTTCTCATGGAATCCGGCATGGCAATGGAACCGAAACCCTTTGCTGTGGGTGCCAGACTTGAACACCCCCAGGGCCAGATTGATGACATCATGTACGGGAAAGGCAACCGGAACCGGTTCGGCCTGCCACCGGCCACTTACCAGATGGCGTGGAACGGGGAGAATGGTACCGGTTGTTACACCTTCTGCATGTGTCCCGGTGGACAGGTGATCCTCGCGGCGAATGAGCCGGAAACCCTCTGCGTCAATGGCATGAGCGGGTCCAAACGAAACAGCCCCTTTGCCAATGCCGCCCTGGTGGCGAAGGTGCCGGTTACGGCCTTTGACGGCGATGACCCGATGGCTGGTGTCCGTTTTCAACATCGGATCGAACAGGACGCTTATCGCCTGGGTATGCCGGGCTGGATGGCACCGAGCCAGCGGGTGATGGATTTCATGGACAGCAAGATGACGGCCCGTCCCCTGGCAACCAGTTTCACCGGCCAGACCTATCCCTATCCGCTCCACGAGCTGCTGCCGGGATTTGTGGTGGATCAGATGCGGGCCGGATTGCAGACATTCAGCGGGCGCGTACGCGGTTTTATAGACCCCTCTGCAAATCTGATTGGCGTGGAAACCCGCACATCCGCGCCGCTGCGCATTCTCCGGGACAAGGGCAATGGCCGATCCCTCTCGCATCCAATGGTTTTCCCCTGCGGTGAAGGCGCCGGCTATGCCGGCGGCATCATGAGTGCCGCAATCGACGGCATCAAGACCGCCATGGCGGTGCTCCGCAGCGCTGAGGAGTAGGAAGAGAAAGAGGAACGAACCGGCAATTTTCATGACTAAGGTTGGCTTGCTTCAATTGCAGTCCCCGGTGGCATGCTACCACCTCCCGGATGAATACAGCCCGGCGGTCTTTCACGCGAGCGTGAATCCCTTGTTCTGTATGCATCCGACACACAGGGCGTGGGAACTTCAACTGAAGGCAATAGCAAAACAACTCCGTTATGAAAGCCTCTCCCTCCTTCCCCCATTGACGCTCAAGTCTCGGACCATCTGCACGCGTTCGCTCCCTGCACTCCTCATCACGTACGCATGTACTGCTCTTCGTTCGCTTCAGTCGTGAACGCATGCATCTGGTCCAATCCGTCGCGTCTCGATCCCCTGGTTGGTGCGCTCAACTGAAGTTTCGCTCCCGCCCGGGACCGAAATAAGGAATTGTATACTTTTAATCTAAAAGTTAAAGGCCTGGCTGCTTCGCAGACCAAAGGGAAGAGAAGTTTGAGTCTGAGTCTAAGTTTAAGTGGAGAAAAGAGGGTGGTGTTCGCCACCCTCGCGCACAAAATCCACTTTCTCCTTTTGTGCACAAGGCCTATTCATAATTCAAAGAAAATGAACCATCCTCCTCCTTGACGGGGTGAAAATCCGGGAGTATGATGAATCCAAAGCAAAAAGGAGGCACAATTTTGGGAGACCGAGCACGGACCCAACTGTCGATTTCATCCGGTATAACTGGAGTTCCTGTTGAGAGAACCGTACACATATCATGGCCATTCATCGGGTTGTGCTGCAAAAAAGACCATGCCAAACGTTGGGCGAGGTGAGGATCACAGGAAGGAGACATCCCATGGCAGTAAAGATTAAGATCGTCACCGGAAAAGATTTTGTTGAGGTAACTCCTGACGGAGCCATTAACCTCACCACAAGTAAACAACTTCTTACAGCTATAGCAAAAGCTGAGAACCAACCGGTAGATTACGAGCTCCTAATAGATTTCCGTGACACAGAAAGCGACCTGTCAATATTTGATATCTATCAACTTGCAGCGGAGCTTGTCCTATATGGTGACACCTTTCACAGAAAAGTGGCTCTTCTCGTTGTTCCGGGAATCAATTTTGATCAAGCCAGGTTCTTTGAGACATGCTCACACAACCGTGGTTTTTCAGTTAATGCGTTCATTGACTATGAAAATGCTCTGCGCTGGCTTCTTTCTCCGGGTCTACCAGAAGACGATGTCCCGCCAAACAAGGCGGATGCAGGCAACGACAAATAATCGCACCTGGAAAAATTCATGAGGCATAGAACCTGAATTGATGTTTTCTGATTCTCTCTACTTAAACTCGACTTCAAGCTTCTCTTTCCTGTGGTCTGCGCAGCAGCCCGGATTGAAACGGGATTCTGGTGATATTTGACATGAAATGACAGGGAGTTGGTCGTATTGCATCAACAGCCAACTCCCTGATTTTACTAATCACTAGTCACAAATCACTAATCACGGTGCCGCAAAGCAGCACCTCAGTCTCCCCCGATCATGTTGAAAACGCCACCCAGCACGGAACCTTCGCCCACCTGTTTCCCGCCACCCTGGGGTGCCGCTGCATAGATGCGATCCGCGAGGCGGGAGAAGGGCAGGGACTGGAGCCAGACGTCTCCCGGTCCAGTGAGTGTGGCGAGGAAGAGGCCTTCTCCACCGAAGAAGATGGATTTCAGCTTTTTTACCATCTGAATGTCATAGGCTACGGAGGGGGTAAATCCGACAAGGCAGCCGGTATCTACACGGAGAGTCTGGCCCGCGGCCAGTTTCCGGTTTACAACGGTGCCACCAGCATGAACAAAAGCTTTTCCGTCTCCTTTCAACCGCTGCATGATGAAGCCTTCTCCACCGAAAAATCCGGCACCAATCTTTTTGTTGAATGCAATGCCGATTTCGGTTCCCATGGCGGCGCAGAGAAACGCGTCTTTCTGGCAGATAAATTCTCCGCCCAGTGCTTTCAGATCCAACGCCACAATTTTCCCTGGATAGGGGGCTCCGAACGAGGCGTGGCTCTTTCCTGCTCCCTGGTGGGTAAACCAGGTCATGAAAAGGGATTCCCCGGTGATCTTTCGTTTGGCCCCGGCCATCAGTTTTCCCATGAATCCCTGATCTGGCTGGGAACCGTCCCCAAAACGGGTTTCCATGTCAATACCGTCTTCCATGAACATCATTGCGCCGGCTTCAGCGATGACAGTTTCCCCGGGGTCCAGTTCGATTTCGACAAATTGCATTTCTTCGCCAAAAATCTTGTAGTCGATTTCATGGGACTGGATCGTGCCTCCGGTGGTCGGAACCGGCGGTGCTGCTGGTGCTGTCGGGCTGATTGCTGAAGCAAAATCAGCGATCTGCGCAGCTGGCGTCCAGCTCTGGGTTATTCCGTTGGCAAACACCAGTGTTTCTCCGGTTATTTCCCGGGTACGCAGTTTGTTAATGATATCTTCCCGTCCAAATGGCCCTTGCTGCTGTCCCGCGACTGCGATATACCACATGGCTGCATCACTCATTCTATCCTCCCCGTGTTTTTGATTTTATGTACGTTTACGCACAGATAGTATACATCAATTCATTCCAAATTTCCCGTGATTCCGCTCACTTCTTTCAATGTCCAATCTCTCTTATTGAAACCTTTTCTCAACAAAAATGGTATAGATATTTGTAGAAAAAGAGGATGGAAATGATAAAGAAACAAGTACCAATGATCATTCTGCTGATTTTGTCCACGGCCTGCATGAGGGGTCCTGAACAGGTGGTTTACACTCCGGACGGATTTCGTCGGGAAGTGTCGGATCGACTGAGCCACCAATTCGCGGGAATCGGCACAATCTCCGTTCCGGGAGGCAAGGGTGTAACTCAGGTTGTGACGGCGGGGTCACTGGTCACGCCGCCATTCGAGCTCAGTCTCCGTACGAAAGAAGGTCTCCGTCATTGCCTGAAAATGGGGGCCAGTCAACAGGAACGGTTCAATTTTCTGTACAATTGCCTTTTTGGTCACTCGGAACGTTTTGCCTACATCGCAGACAGCACCCTCAGTGCGGATGCCTGCTTTCAGAATCACCAGGGAAACTGCTTTGCGATGACCAATTTGCTCGTTGGTGCGGCGCGGTTTGCCAAGATTGATGCTTACTACATGCTGGTTGAAGACATTATTGGCAATCAGGCCCAGGGAGATACGGTGATTCATACCAATCACATTATCACCGCGGTTCAAATTGGTCCGGAGCGGAGACTGGTTGATTTTATCCCCAATTCAAAGCGATATCACTATGTGATGTTGTTGTCTGATGTGGAGGCTACCGGACTCTACTACAACAACCTGGGTGCCCGTCTTTTGCTCGAGAGGCGGGACAAGGAAGCCGAAACGCTTCTCAGAGTGGCGGTGGCGTTGTATCCCAATTCCTATCAGATTCACAATAATCTTGGGGTGCTCGTATTGAGGAAGGGGATTTTTTTGGAAGCCAGACAGCATTTTCTTACAGCACTCAAAACGGCCCGCTTTCCAGATCTTGTGCTGGGTAACATGATGAAGACATTTGAGAGAAGTGGAAATATGAAGGCTTTTGAGCTGTTGAGAAAAGATCTGGATAAAGCCAAGAAACGAAATCCCTACTTCTATCTGAGCCTGGCCAGTCGTGAGTACAGGAGACATAATTATGCTGGAGCGTTAAGATTGTGCCATATCGCAAAGCGGATCAGCGGGGACGTTGCGGACATTTACCTGCTGGAATTCAGAATTTACGGTAAACTTGGACTGAAGAAGAAGCAGGAAAAAGCATACAAGAAGCTTTTGAAATATGAACATTTTGATAAGGATGCGTTACCCATGCCGGAAGTCGTGGATCCCCTGGAAATACCGGTTGGGAGTGTTGGAGGAAACCCATGATTATGGCTATGGACATTGGTGGGACAAAGATAAAGTATGGAGTGCTGAATCCTTCAGGCCAGTTTGTTTCGTCTTTTCCCAGGATGTTTTCAACGCCTGAAACCAACCTTGTACCGGAACTGAATTCTCTTATTCTTGAGATTCAAAAGGACTTTCCGTTGAAAGCAGTGGGAATCTCCATTGCGGCCAATGTGGGACGGGACGGGACGGTTTTCCATGCGACCAATCTCCCGATTTCGACGCCGATTGAGCTGGGGAGAATACTGACTGAAAATCTGGGAATTCCTGTGAAGATAGAGAACGATGGGAATTGCGCGGCTCTCGCTGTTTCAAAGTCTCCCGGCATTCCTGAAAATGACACTTTTGTGGTGTTGACACTTGGAACGGGAGTGGGGGGCGGCATCATTTACAATGGTGAACTGATGGACTCCGACACCGGCGCGGTGGCCGAATTGGGTCACATTTCGCTGGACCCTGAAGGTCCCTTGTGCGGTTGCGGCAAACAGGGATGTCTGGAGGCTTTTATCGGAGAATCAGCCCTTGTTGAGCGATACAATAGAAAAGCTTCCCGACAACTTCATTCGACACTGGAAATTTCCAGACTACTGGAAACGGAGGACGAGGGGGCTTTAGATGTGGCTCGGTTCGCAGGGGAAACACTGGGCAGGGGCATGGCCATTATTTCTGATATAATAGCCCCACGGTCATTTTATGTAGCCGGTGGTGTTGCCGGACTGGGTGTGCCATTTCTGACCGCGACAAGGGAAAGCCTGTCCCGGCAATGTTTCCTTCGATTATTTACTCGAACACCATCAGTTGAACTTGTCAAGGACGCTCATTTACTCTCCTTGAAAGGAGCATGGGTACTGGCTTCATGAATCGTAACTTTCATTTAACCGGTGGGCTGATTGCTTTACTCCTGGCTTTCCTGAGCCTGTACGATCTGAGCAGAGTTCAGATCTATGACGGGATTACGCCTGCGATTACGGGGAAAGGAGTTCTGGTGCAGAGCGTGACCCCGGATTCCCCGGCACAGCGCGCCGGAATTCGTCCTGGAGACCTTTTACTGGGAGTCGCGCATGAGCTGGTGAAACAACCTTTTCCAATCCCCGAATTACTGCGGAATGGCAAGAAATCTGGAATTCCCTACCTGCTGCAAAGGGGAGAAGATACGCTGACAGTCTCTGTTTCACTGGAGCAGAAACGTGCCATCACACCTTTCCATATTTTTGCGGGTCTGCTGATGATTCTGTTTTTTTTGATCGGGCTGATTGTTCTGTTGAACAATCCGGTGGGAAGTGAGTCCCGTCTCTTTTATTATCTGACCATGGCGCTGATGTTGCTCTTTACATGTTTCTTGAGGCCCCATTCATACTCACTCAGTCATCTGATCATCCGGTCGGTAGGGCAACTTGGATATGTTCTTCTGCCTGCCTTTTTCCTCCATTTCTTTCTGATTTATCCGATAAAGAATCCGATCCAGAAGAAATGGCATTTTCATATCTGGCTTTTGTATGCGATTCCAGTTACTTTACTTGTTATCAGTACTGTTCATACATATATGACAGAAATGCCGATAAATTTCGACTGGCCGTGGGCGCTGTATCTGGCCTACAGTGGAGCCACACTGGCGGTTCTTTTCTTCAGTACCAAACGGGCGGCCCAATCCTCTGAAAAACATGGCTTGCTGAGGATTTACAGCCTGGGAATGCTTCCCTTTGTTCTGGTTGGGATCCCGATGGGAATTGTAAGGAATCATGCCGATATCGCATCCATACTTTCTGCTCCAATGGTGCTGATACCGGTTTATCTTTCCTACCGTATATACAGGTTCGGTTTTTTCAATATCCGGATACTCCTGAAGAAGAGTCTGCTCTACTCCTTCATCCTGTTGATCGCTTCTGTGCTTTACGCGATTCTCCTTTTTCTTATCAACACAATGCTTTCCGACTACAATCTAACTGATCCCTATCTGTATTCCATGGGGTTGGCCGTGGCCATTGTTTTTCTGTTTAATCCACTCCACTCATTTCTTCAGGCACAGCTGGAGGATGTTTTTCTTGAAAAAGAAAAACGTAGACAGCTGGACGTAACAGCCCGTGCGGAACAGATGCTCACAGTCAAAAACCGGGAAGAATTGAACAGCAGGGTAATGGCGCTGCTGACGGAGATCATATCGGATAGTTTCGCTGTACTGGTTCACACTGAAAACAATTGTTTTTGCGATATTGAATCGAATCGACTGGTAACATTGTCGGATCAGCCTGGAAAGTCGAGGTTTTTCCTGCTTGAAAACACCCTTGAAAGTGAGTTTTATCCCTTTTACCAGAAAGGTTTCAGAATTGGATTTCCTTTCCGAAAGGCCGGTCAGATCCGGGCATTTGTTCTGGCGAGAAGTGTATTGTTTGAAGAGGAACTTGAGATTGTGCGGCGAATTCTGCTCCACTTTGTTACAGCCCATGAGAATGAGCGATTGCTCGCACGCCTGTCCCAGCAGATTGAATTGGAAAGAGATATCAAGATTGCCGGCTTCATTCAGAAGAGCCTGATTCCTTCAGTGCATCCGGATAATGCCATGTTTCGGGTTTACGGCGTGTCTGTCCCTTCCAAGGTAATTGGCGGTGATTTTTTTGATTATTTTTCGGTTTCGGGTTCCAACAGAACGGGAATTCTCATTGGAGATGTGGCTGGAAAGTCCATTCCCGCAGCGTTGATGATGGTTGCAGCCAAGGAAACCATTAGTTCTCAGGTTACTTCATTGAACATGCCGGAAGAAATTATGAGTACTGCAAGTGAGCTTCTGGTCCAAAAGAGCAGCGCCAATATGTTTGTGGCGGCCTGTTACTGCTGTATCAACATAAAGGAACGGAGGATTGCTGTGGTCAATGCCGGGATGCCTTCTCCTTACCTGGTCCGGGACGGCAATGTAAGCCAGATTCCCCGCCAGACACCGAGGTTTCCCCTGGGCCTTGTGAAAGGAGTTCAGTACAAGCAGCATGACATGGAATTGAAAGGAGGAGACCGGATCATCATGTTATCAGATGGTTTCACAGAAGCCCTTGATTTTGAAATTGAGGAACTCTTAAGACGATGCGCGTTCGAATCTCCCCGGAATTTTACCCAGAACATTTTGCAGCAATTACAGCGGAAATCCGGAGAGGGACTTGCGGATGATGCAACAATTGTGACGATTGAAATAAAAAACGACCCATTTATGGAGGAATAGTATGGTAAGAAAAATAGCGATTGCCCTTTTTGTATGTGGAGTAATTGCCGCCAGCTACTTCACATTGACCCGTGAACGGTTTTACAGCGCGCATTCAAGGAAGGCATTGGAGTACTATCAGGAAGGTGTGGACAATGTGATGAAGTATTACCTGCCGGAAGGGAAGAGGGACATGGAACTGGCTGCAGAGGAAGACCCTGATTTTCCCCTGCCCCACCTTTTTCTTTTGCAACAGCCCTTTTCCATGGAAAAGAGAAAGGACCAGACTGAATGGTATAAGAAATTTGCTGTCCCTGCGCCGGAATGGACAAATTTTGAAAAGGGCCTGATTAAGCTGGCAATAGATAAGCCGGGTCCGGAGGGTCTTGAAAATTTCGCCGACGAAATTGAGACTTTTCTTAAAAAGTACCCTTCCCGCATGGAAGCTTTCTTCCTGTTGATTAACAAATACCGGCAGATTGTGGAGAACCCCGAGAAACTGGTCAAGTTTTATGAGGCAATGCACCGGCGATATCCCAACAATGCCCAGATTCTTAATATGATGGGATATTTCTATTCGGCCCTCGGTCAACCGGATAAGGCAAAGATGATTTTTGAAAAATATGTGTATATTCGGCCTGATGAGGCGAATCCTTACGATAGTTTCGGCGAGTTTTATTACAACTATGGACAGTTCGGCAAATCGGAGACATACTTTCGCAAGGCATTGACTCGAAAGCCCGATTTTGAAGCGGCCAAACTCCATCTCGCGAGGACCCTGCTTTATTCGGGAAAAGTGTCAGCCACTCTGGATCTTGTGGACAAGATAGAGAAAAACAGGGCCGAAGCTTTCACTGTGAATTCCACCGTTTCCCTTCGTTTTCTCTGCTATGTGTTTACGGATAACAAGGCGGGAATGAAAAAGCTTGTGGATGAGTTGCCTAAGAAACAGCTGATGGATTCTGTTCGCCAGAACATTACCCTTCAGTACTGCATTCAGACCGAGAATCTGGAGTGTGTAAAAGAAATGCTCGAAAAAGAAAAAAGTGCCAGTTCATCGCGGCACAATTACCACTTCCTCCTTAATCAGGCCAATTTCCTTCGCATCACAGGGCATCCAAAAGAGTCTGCAGCGCTGTTGAAGGAAAATGTTTCTGACCATATCCTGAACAGAAGTTTTGACATGCGCTATTATGTGTACTATATTCTCATTGAAGATTACATGAAACTGGGGGAGTTTAATGAGGCCGAGAAATTGGCAAATAAATTACCCTCAGGATATCGAGCGTATTTCTTGATGAAGATTATGGACGCAGCCGGAAAGCCCGACAAAGCGAGGAGCTTTGCCAGAGAAACGCCTAAGGGTTTTCCCGGAGCAGATTCGAACTTTTATGTATTGGCGGAAGCGAGGAAGTATGCAAAACAGGGAGATCGCAGGTAAAATATTGAAACGGGTGCGACTATTCGATGGACTTTCCGAAAGCCAGCTGTCGCAGGTGGTGGGCATGCTGGAGCCGGTAAAGGCGAAAAAGGACAATGCGATCCTGACTGAAGGGGAAGAGGGGCTGGATCTTTACGTCATCCTCCGGGGACAGGTTCGAGTCAGCAAATACGTTCAGCAGGAAGAAGAAGCCATAGCCATGCTCAAGGCAGGGGCATTGTTTGGTGAAATGGCCATCCTGGGTCAGACAACACGTACAGCTTCCGTTATCGCCCATACCGACGTCCTGCTGTACAGACTGGACGGGATACGGTTTATTACATATCTGGAAGAGGATAGAGATGCCGGGTTTAAAATTATGAAGGAAATGTCTATTCTCCTTTCCAGACGCCTCCACGAATTGAATGAGCGGTATCGCAATATGTTATCCATTGCCTCAAGCTGGTGATGCCCACTTTGTGGCGCCGCCCACAACGTGGGCCGTGACTCGTGACCTGTGACTTGTGATTCGCGGGAAAAGGGAAAGAATCGCCGGGAGTGGCGAACGCCTTCTTTTCTCCACTTAAACTCGGACTCAAACTCAAACTTCTATTTCCTGCGGCTTTCATTTGTAACTTTATGCCAATTCCATTATCATATGAACGGTTGATGAAATAGAACCAACATTCAGGAGGAACATAAAATGGCAGACAATATTGTATATCTGACGGATGAGACATTCAAAACGGAAGTACTGGAAGGGACCGGGGTAACGGTTGTGGATTTCTGGGCACCCTGGTGTGGTCCCTGCCGGATGATTGGGCCGGTTCTTGAGGAATTGGCGGTGGAATATGACGGGAAACTCAAAGTCGGGAAAGTGAACGTGGACGAGCATCAGGATGCAGCCCGCCAGTATGGCATTGCCAGTATTCCCACTCTCCTGCTCTTCAAGGATGGGCAGCTTGTGGACCGGGCAATCGGTGCCATGCCGAAGCCTCATCTGGAACAATTCATCAAAGGCGCACTGGAAGACTGAGCTGCAATTCTTTTCGGGAGGTTTGCACCATGCCCATTTATGAATACCATTGCAATAATTGCAACATGGACTTTGAACAGCTGGTGTTCAGCAGCTCTCAGGCAGACAACGTTCCGTGCACCGAATGCGGAAGCAGCAACGTTGAACGGAAGGTGTCATCCATCGCGTCCGCGGGAACGGCATCCGGTTCAACCGGCGGGGCGTCGTCTCATAGCGGTTGCGGTTCCAGCGGATTCGGCTGAGCTTAAGATCAACTAGGCGGTGCCTGCTTAAAAAAAGACAATAAAAAAACCCGCCCAAACGGCGGGTTTTTTTGTAGAAATTGAAAGTTAAACAGGAATCAGGTTCCCTGTGCGTAATCATTACTATAGGCAATTTGTTCGTCTGTCAGTTTGTCAATGGAAAGCCCCATGGTTTC
>Ga0210044_10007548_pt1 | contig 13833 bp, 12 predicted proteins | sample CryGey13umfilter_2_FD_183959 | JGI IMG/M metagenome (GOLD analysis project Ga0210044, IMG submission 183959) | Groundwater microbial communities from aquifer in Utah, USA - Crystal Geyser 4/9/14 3 um filter (SPAdes) (version 2) | ecosystem: Environmental > Aquatic > Deep subsurface >... | reverse complement strand
TTGAAAATCAAGAAATGCAATAAAATCTCTGATAGATTTTTTTACATTATTTAATCCAATATAAGAATCTAGTTCCTTCATCAACTCTTCGAGCGGTTTGACACGAGAAACGATTTGCTCTTCTTTCTTTTCTTCCGGTTGCTCAGGTTTATTGACTATCTCAATTTTTTCGTCTTCCTTTTTTTCGCTCGGAGTAAGTAGATTTGTTTCATCAGAATAAAAATATTTTTCACAAACTTTATATCCCTCTGCATATAACTCAGCTTTAGCTTGTCCCTTTTTCAAAGCTTTCTGATTTAACTGCGAAAAAGTTTGATTGAAAATTACTGAATCCCAATCGCGATCAACTTTCAAAGCGAAGTTTGTTTTTCCGGAAACAATATCATTAATATAAAGAAGAATATAGCAGTCATAAATTTTATCTTCCATCCTAAAAAATGAATTGCTGAAAATTACTTCCACTCCTATTTTAAAGTTTGAGTGAACATTGAATTGATCATAAAAAATTTTTTCTTTTGTTTTTTCAAAAACGGAATAATCAAAAATTTTGATTGAGAAAGCATCAAGATAATCGTTAGGATAATAGACGGAATTTAATTTTTTAATAGGAATTGATTTGGGAGTCATTATTTTGTCATTAACGGAGTGGGCGTTCAATGATTCTATCTCTTTATTGTACAATTCCCGCTCATTTTCAATCCTATTAATAGTTTCAACTATTGCAGAGAATTTTTTGCTTTGCTTGAATTTATCCCTATTCAAGTCGGCAATTTCTTTTGCGGGTTTTATCTGAAACATGCTCACCAGAGCTTCCAATTCAAGCAACAATAAAGAGTTGTGTAAATCGTCACTCAATTTTATTTTTTTTACGAATGGTGAAATAAAAATTGGGAACCAGAATTCTTTATCAGTCAACGATTTGCTTGCCATTGAAAACAGTTCTTTAAATTTATCTTTCTCAAGTTTTGATTCAAATAGTTCTTCAGCATAATCATAATATTTAATTATAGTTTTCCAATCCTTTTTATTGGATGTATCCAATAACTGGCAAACTCTCAGACATAATTTTGCATCTTTAAATTTAGATAATCCGGCGTAAGCACGGGCTTTATTCAAATAAGACCAAGAAAGCAAATCTCTTTGGTTAACAATTGATTTATCCAAATCAGCAATTGAACCTTCAAGTGCCCCAAGACGCATTAACACATAGCCACGGCAAAGCATTGTCCTTACTTCATCGCCTTCAAGTTCGACGGCTAAATTTGCATATTCCAAAGATTTTGACGGAAATCCGTTTTCAAGAAGAGCCCACGAAAGTATTATTGCCGATTCGCTATCACTTGGTTTTTCTTGAAAGAGAGTTTGAGCACATTTTAATGCAAGTTTAAATCTGCCGCTCCATAAATGTTCGTAAGTTTCTTTTAACAAATTATTTAGTTCGATTTGATCCAACTATATCCTTTAATATAATTTATTTATTTTTATCGACTTTAATATATTAAAAATACATTTTGTAATTAATAATTGCTTCAGGATTTTGAAATTATTAATTCAAAAAATATTTTAGCAATGGGAATATAATTAAAAGGCAAATTATGAAAAAAATATTAGTGGGAATTTTAATGGGAAGTGATTCAGATCTTCCAGTTATGAAAAAAGCCGTTGAAGTACTTCGCGAATTTGATGTATCTTTTGAGCTAAAAGTAATTTCTGCTCATAGGACACCTGAATTATTGATAGAATGGTGTAAAAGTGTTAACGCAAAAGGGATTAAAGTTGTTATAGCAGCTGCCGGCGGTGCAGCCCATCTTCCCGGTGTGGTGGCTTCATATCTTACTTTGCCTGTTATCGGAGTTCCGATATCTTCAAAAAATTTTAGTAGTCTTGATTCTTTGCTGTCAATCGTTCAGATGCCCGCAGGAATACCTGTTGCCACTGTTGCAATTGACGGAGCCAAAAACGCTGCGATTCTGGCAATTCAAATGCTTGCGTTAGACAATGCCAAGTTAGCTGACAATCTTTTGGTCTACAAAAAGAAAATTGCTGAAGAATCAATAAAAAAGAACGAAGGACTTGAATATTAATTGTTTACTAAAACCCTTTAATTAGAAAATTTTGTTTTTCATTCTTAGAACTAAGAAATAACAATAAAAATCTCTTTGAATTTTTTATGTTTTTATTGAATTATTAGATAAGATAGTGGCATACAATTTGGGAGTTCTTTTATAAATATAAAATAAAGGAACTAACATGCCTGAAAAAATATTTGAACATTATCCTAAAAGTGAAAAAAGCAATTTAATTCCAATTCTGCAAGATGTTCAGGATAAATATGGTTATTTACCCGAACGACTCCTGCTCGAGGTTGCAGATTATATTGACATACCTTTAAGCCGCGTTTATGGAGTAGCAACTTTCTATAATCAATTCAGATTGAATCCGTTAGGCAAAAACGTAATTAGAGTTTGCAGGGGAACAGCATGCCATGTGAAAAACAGTGCAAATATTCTGCAAGCAATAGAAAATGAATTAAAAATTAAAGCAGGGCAAACCAGTCGCGATAAAATGTTTACGATTGAAACTGTTGCTTGTATTGGAGCTTGCAGTATTGCACCAGTAATTAGTATTAATGATGAATATTTCGGAAGACTAACAGTGAAAGAAATTCCTAAAATCATCTCGAAGTATAAGAAAGAAGTCAAATATGAAAAAAATGAATTAACAGTTGCGGGCTGATATGAAAAGTTTTTTGGAAATTCAATTTAAGAATCAGTATCACTCACCGGAAACACCGAAGAGCGATTTTCTTATAAAATGTTCTAATCCTTCTCTTTCTCCAACACAAGATAATGAGTTGAATAAATACGTTGCTGAATTAAAACATGAAAAACATGAAGTCCCAATAATATTTATTGGAGCTGATACAAGCGGTTTGGCTTCTGGTGCGGGAAAAGTTAAACTTGCAATTGAAACGGAGTTACAAAAATTAAACATCGATGCTAAAATTGTTCTTACCGGTGGGATGGGCTTTGGTGCCATTGAACCTACGGTTGACATAAAACTTCCTAATCAGGATAGAATTATTTATTGTGAGATTACTTATAAAGATGTACCGGAATTATTGAAGACTACTTTAATTGACAAAAGGATTTACAGTAAAAAGGTCTTTGGTAAATATGGAAAAACAGAAGGCTCAATACTTAATATTTATGAAACGCCTTTTTTCAAAAATCAAAAAAGAGTGGTATTAAAGAACTGCGGTATAATCGATCCTAATTATATTGATGAATATATTGTATCAGACGGATTCAAAGCACTTGATAAAGTATTGAGAAATATGAAACCATTAGATGTGGTTAATGAAATTATTGAGAGTGGATTAAGAGGAAGAGGCGGTGGAGGTTTTCCGACTGGATTAAAATGGAAATTGGCAAACGCAAAAATTTCAGAGAATAAATATATCGTTTGCAATGCTGATGAAGGTGATCCCGGAGCTTTTATGGATCGCTCAGTTTTGGAGGGTGATCCGTTTAATGTAGTGGAAGGAATGATTATCGGTGGTTATGCGATTGGAGCTGACTTTGGTTATATTTATTGTAGAGCCGAGTATCCGTTAGCGATACAAAAATTGGAAAATGCAATATCAGAATGCAAGCGATATGGTTTGCTTGGAGAAAACATTCTTGATTCAGGTTTTAAATTTGATTTAAAAATTAAAAAAGGTGCCGGTGCTTTTGTTTGTGGCGAAGAAACTGCATTGATAGCATCAATTGAGGGGAAGAGAGGAATGCCAAAGCCACGTCCTCCGTATCCTTCTGATTCTGGTTTATTTGGGAAACCAACAGTTATTAATAATGTTGAAACTTTTGCAAATATTTCTAACATTATAAATAATGGGAGTAAATGGTTTGCGGGAATCGGAACAGAAAAAAGTAAAGGTACAAAAGTATTTGCGCTAAGTGGAAAAATTAAAAATTCAGGATTAGTAGAAGTACCGATGGGAATTTCTTTAAGACAAATAGTTTTTGATATTGGCGGAGGAATTCCGGATGACAAAAAATTTAAAGCTGTTCAAATTGGTGGCCCATCAGGTGGTTGCTTGCCGGATGCGGTTCTTGATACTCCAGTGGACTATGAATCACTAAAACAAGTAGGTGCAATGATGGGCTCTGGTGGATTTGTAGTTATGGATGAACGCACTTGTATGGTTGATGTTGCTAAATTCTTTCTGACATTTATCCAAAATGAATCATGTGGAAAATGTGTACCGTGCCGTGAAGGAACTAAAAGAATGCTTGAGATTATTGAGAGAATTACTAAATCATATTCAAAAGAAGAAAGTAAGGCTGATGTTCTTCAGCGATTTAAAGGGGTAATTCATTTGCAGAGACTTGCGGAAGTAATTAAAGATACTTCGCTTTGTGGCTTAGGGCAAAGTGCTCCAAATCCGGTTCTCTCAGGGCTACAATATTTTAGAGAAGAATATGAATCTCATATATATGATAGAGTTTGTGAATCGCATGTTTGTAAAGAATTATTAACTTACAAAATTGAAACTGATTTATGCTCAGGTTGCGGCTTATGTGAGCGAAAATGTCCTAATGAGGCAATTGTAGGTGAGAAAAAACATCCACATTTTATAATTGAATCAAAGTGTATTAAATGTGGAATGTGTGTGGATACTTGCCGTTTTGATGCCATTTCAGTTAATTAAATCCAGGAGACGCAATGGTTGAATTCTCAATAAATAATATTAATGTTAAAGCAGAAAATGGAATGACTATATTGGATGCTGCCAAATCAGTAGGTATTGATATTCCAACATTATGTCACATGAAAGATTTATTCCCAACAGGGGCTTGCCGAATGTGTGTTGTAGAAGTTGATGGAATGCGTGGATTGACTCCAAGTTGTGCATTTCCTGTTGCAGAAGGAATGGTTGTTCAAACAAATTCTCCACGAGTAAGACGCGCAAGAAAGACTATTGTGGAATTATTAATCGAAAATCATCCACAAGACTGTTTGATTTGTGTAAGAAATAAAAATTGCGAGCTTCAAGATTTATCTGAAAAATATGCAATAAGAGAGCACAGATTTGCTGGAGAAAAGAAAAATCATGCAATAGATATTTCAAGTCCCTCTATTGAGCGAGATCCGGCAAAGTGCATTTTGTGCGGTAGATGTGTACGTACTTGCAATGAAATACAAAAGATAGGTGCAATTGATTTTACCAATCGTGGTTTTAGGAGTAATGTAACTACACCTTACAACAAAGGGTTGAATGTAAGCGATTGCATTCTTTGCGGACAATGCATTTTAGCTTGTCCTACTGCGGCACTTCGTGAAAAAAGTCATTCAAAGGAAGTCATTAACGCCTTAACCAACAAAGACAAATATTGTATTGTCCAAATTGCTCCTGCTGTAAGAGCTTCTTTAGGTGAAGAATATAATTTGCCTATCGGAACTAATGTTACAGGGCAAATTGTAACCGGATTGAGAAGATTAGGATTTAGAAAAGTTTTTGATACAAACTTTGCTGCAGATTTAACAATAATGGAAGAATCAACCGAGTTAATAAATAGAATAACTAGCAGTGGTGTTCTTCCCATGTTTACAAGTTGTTGCCCCGGTTGGGTTAAATTTGTTGAGCAAAATAATCCCGAAATATTAAATCATATTTCTACCTGCAAATCTCCACATGAAATGGAAGGTGCATTGTTAAAAACATATTATGCAAAAAAAATGGGATTACAGCCGGAAAATATTTTTGTGGTTTCAATCATGCCTTGTACTGTTAAAAAATATGAATCGGACCGACCGGAACTAACAGAAGAAAATATGCCTGATGTGGATGCAGTATTAACGGTTAGAGAATTAGTAAGAATATTTAACATGGCAGGAATAGATTTTAATGGTTTACCGGAAGATGAGTTTGATAATCCTCTTGGTGTATCAACGGGCGCTGCTGCAATTTTTGGCACTTCTGGAGGGGTTATGGAGGCAGCTTTAAGAACGGCTTATTCTAAACTTACAAATCAAATATTACCAACATTGGAATTAAATGATTTACGTGGAATGAGTGGTGTTAAAGAAGCCTCTATAATTATAAATGGAAAGCAAATTAATGTTGCTGTAGTAAATGGAATCGGCAACGTACGAGAGATAGTAAAAGATGTGCAAGAAGGAAAAAGCAAATATCATTTTATCGAGGTGATGGCTTGTCCCGGAGGTTGTATCAATGGTGGTGGGCAGCCTATTCATCAGAAACCGGAAAAAATAAAAAAACGAATGGATGTTTTGTATAATATTGACACTAAGTCGAGCATTAGAATGTCGCATGAAAATCCTATTGTCTTAAAAATTTATGATGAATTCTTTGGTGAACCAAATAGTCTTGAAGCACATAGAATTTTACATACAAGTTATATCGATCGAAAATCGATACTTAGAAATAATGCTTAAGTAATATTTTGAATAATAGGACAATAAAGCTGGGTTTAAAATCTCTAAATAAATTATTTGAGATTTATGTTTTATATAAAGATAGGATAGAATGGGGCTAAATAGTTTTAATTCAATAATTATAGATTATTCGCAGGAGATTTATGAAGTCGATAGATAATTATAAGAAAATATTATTAGTGGATGATGATATTGATTTACTTGAGCAAAACAAAATATTATTTGAATCATTAGGACTTAATATAATAACAGCTGATAGTGCAAAAGAAGGGTTAATTCAATTTATGAAAGAATTACCTGATGCAGCAATCATTGATTTAATTATGGAACGGCCTGATTCAGGTTTTGTATTAAGTCACAAAATTAAAAACACAGAACACGGCAGAAAAATTCCTGTTTTAATTCTCTCCTCGGCAACCTATGATACAGGAATTAAATTTGGGACTACAACTCCCGAAGAAAAAGCATGGATTAAATGTGATGGTTTTTTAAATAAGCCTGTTGTAATAGAAGAATTAATTTCAAAACTCGAAAAGTTTGTGAATTAGGTGCAAGAACTGAAACCTAAAATATTAGTAATCGATGATGAAAAGGCTTTGCGAGAGGGGATTAAAAGCTTTCTGGAAAACGAATCTTTTTATGTTGAAATTGCAAAAAATGGTCTGTCTGGAATTGAATTGGCTTTGAAAAATGATTTTGATATTATTATGATTGATATGAAGTTGCCGGATATAGAGGGATATGAAGTTCTTAAAAAAATTAAAGAATCTAAACCCAATTCAATTTGTATTGTTTCCACTGCATTTGCAAGTATTGAAGCAGCTGTCAGTTCAGTAAGATTAGGAGCTTTTAGTTATATACCAAAACCATTTTCGCCTGATGAATTATTGTTTCAATTAGAGCAGGGAATTAAACAAAGAAAGATTCTTGTTGAATCGGAATTATTACGAAATGAAAAAGAAGAATTTTTACTTGAAATTGCCAATGAAAAAAGCCGTCTGAATACAATAATAGAATCAATATCAAGCGGAGTCTTGCTGATCAATAAAATTGGGGAACTTGTTTATTTTAACCATGCCGCATTGAACAAACTTAATTGGAAATCAATACAAATCGGTGAGTATATTCTTGAAAGATTGCCGGATGAGTTGAAAAATATTTTAAAAGATTTTCTCAATGCCGAGACAATAATTAATAAATCCATAACTACTCAAATTGAAATCGTAACAAAAGGTGTGATGTTTTTGGATGCAACATGCTCTGCCGTTCTCCATTCTGACGGAAGTTTTGCCGGTGTTGTTATTATTCTGAAAAATATTACAGGGTTTAAAAAAAATGAATTTATTAAAAATCAATTTATTTCGATGGTGGCTCATGAATTAAAATCACCGGTACTCGCTGCACTAGGATTTCTTCAACTTATGCAAGATGAAAAAATTAAAATAACAAAAGAACAGGAAGTTGATTTTTTTAATAGGTCAGTTCAAAGATTAAAAGGAGCTCTTGAGTTAATTAATGATTTGCTTGATATTTCCAGAATGGAGATGAAGAAAAAATACCGTGAAATAGTTTGTGTAAATATTAATAAGATTATTTCAAATATTATTCCAATATTTGAATTAGAAATTAGCAAAAAAAATATACACTTAGCTCTACAATTAGGTGATAATATTCCGGAGATTAACTTAGACACAAGTGAGATATCAAGAATGTTTATGAATTTAATGAGTAATGCGATAAAGTATAATAGAAATGGGGGATATATTAATATTTTCACTAAATTAGAAAGCAATTATATTCTGATTAAAATAATGGACACTGGAATTGGGTTGAAGGAAGAAGACAAAGGATTATTATTTAACGAGTTTTTTAGAGCAAAAAATAAACTTACAAAAAACATTAGTGGAACTGGATTAGGTTTAACTATAGTTAAGCGTATCGTTGAATCTTATCAAGGAAAAATAGAATTGGAAAGTGAATTTGAAAAAGGGACAACTTTTATAATATGGTTGCCAATAAATAATTCTTCAAAAAATGGATAGGAGAACATAATGTCTCTGATTGCAATTATTGATGATGATCCCGATATCATCGAAGCCACGACGCTGGTATTAAAATCAAAAGGGCATAAAATAATAACAGCATCAAATCCGGAGGATGGTTACGAGCTTGTTATATTAAATAAACCTGATTTAATAATTCTGGATGTTATGATGGATGAACCCGATGATGGTTTTTTCCTTGCACAAAAGTTCAGAAAGGAAAAAGTAAAAACACCTATTCTAATGTACACATCGGTTTCAAAAGCAATCGGATTTGAATTTGGTGCCGGAGAGATGGTGCCCGTTGATGATTTTGTTGAAAAACCAATTTCTCCCGATGAGATTATTGAAAAGGTTTCCAGACTGCTGAATTAATTCGGAATCAAAATGACATTTCAATATTTTTTATTCTAATTGGATAGATTGAATTGATCAGGATTTTTTTATAGTATATGAATACGGTAAATAAAAATTTATAGTTTATATATTGCCGGGCTTTTTTAAGTCCGGCTTTTTATTATTTTTAATCCAAAGAAATGGAAATATTATGAGTTTATTAGTTCCTGATTGGACATACAATTATTCTGAATTTTGGAACACTATTCGCCGAAGAAATCTTTGGTTAATTAAAATTCGATATTTTGCTGCTATAGGACTTTTATCTTTTCTTTTTCTTGGAAAATTTCTTTTTCAACTGAATTTTACAAATGTTCAAATTACTTCAATTAGTGCAATCGCATTTTCAATTTTTCTATACAACGTTTTTTTTCAGGTAATCAGAAAATATATTTTATGTGATCCGGTTAAATTTAATTGTATGCATCTGTCTTTATTACAAATGCTAGCAGATTTAGTTTCTTTGATGTTGCTTATTTATTATACCGGATTAATAGAATCACCATTGTATGTGTTTTTTATTTTTCACATGGTTATTGGAAGTATGATTTTGCCCGGGGTTATAATTTATTCAATTTGTGCTGTTGTTGTTTTTGTTTACTCATTATTAATTCACTTTCAAAGAATTGATATTATCCCAACGCATTCAATAAAAGGCTTATTGGTAAATCCCGTTAATTATACTTTATCTTATGATATTATTTTTGTGTTAGTATTCGGAATGCTAATGTTTTTAACAGTAATAATTGCTAATAGAATGGCAAGAAATTTATTGAAAAGAGAAGAGCAATTGCGATTCGCGTTAGAACAATTAAATAATGCTGAAATCACAAAACAAAAATATATTATGGGAGTTGTTCACGAAATAAAATCACCTATTGCAGCCATAAAATCTTTGGTTGAGGTTATACTTAAAAAATATTTGGGACCGATCAACGGATCTGTTGAAGAAAAATTAATGAGAATTAATTTAAGAGTAGATGAAGGATTAGAATTAATTAATAATGTTCTAAGAATTTCTCGATTGAAATTATTGGAACAGACTTTCTTTGAATACTTTGACTTGAAAGAGACGTTTCGTGAAACCATAAAGCAAAAAAACGATTTAATCAGCAGTAAATTATTAGATGTCAAAATTGTTGAGAACTTTCAGAATGGAATGAATTACTATGGTGACAAGGCTCTAATTTCATTAGTGTTTTCAAATTTAATTTCGAACTCGATTAAATACACAGATAATGGCGGGACAATTTGGATTGAATTCGATAAAGATCAGAGTTATTATATTATTAAAATTATTGATGATGGAATTGGAATTCCTGAAAAGGATTTAAAAAAGGTTTTTGAGCAGTTTTATCGAGGATCAAATCTTAAAGATTATAAATCAGAAGGTAGCGGTCTAGGATTATCATTAGTTAAAGAAATCATTAGCTATCATAACGGTGAAATTGAAGTTGAAAGCCCGTCTAAATTATCATCTGACAATAGGCCAGGGGTCTGTTTTATTGTTAAACTACCCGCAACTCTTGGTGACAATATGCTTACTGAGAAAGTAAGTTTAATTCGCGGTAAGATATAATAATCTGTTGACAATTATAAGTCTTCATGCGGAATTTCGATATGGTGGAAATATTGTTTGGGTAATTTTTGTAACACTTCTTGAATCTGCGATTGCTTATTGAAGAATCCAAAAACTGTTGAGCCGGTACCGGTCATTTTTGAAAATAAAGCACCGGCATTAAACATTATCTTGCAAATATTTTTTATTTCCGGATACAAGTTGAAGATTGTGATTTCAAAATCATTTAATATTTCCTTTTGATAAATATTCAAATTTGTTTCGTTTGTAAAATCAAGATTATAGTAATTTATTAATTGATTATTCGGAGTGATATTTTCAAATGCAGATTTTGTTGAGATATGAATATTGGGATTTATCAATAAAATATAGTACGGAATATTTATTTTTATTTCCTCTAATAATTCTCCCCGTGAAATTCCAATTGCAGGTTTTGAATTTAGAAAGAAGGGAACATCGGAACCAATATTTAATGCTAATTGGGTTAAAATATTCACAGGTAGTTCCAGATTATATAACGAATTTAATCCAATCAATGTAGTTGCAGCATCGGAACTGCCTCCACCAAGACCCGCACCAATAGGAATTTTCTTGAATGTTTTAATTTCACAAGTAAATTTATTTTTGCAGAAATCCTCTATTAATTTTTTTGCTTTAAGAATCAGATTATTAGATTCATTAACATCACTAGGGAAATTACCACTGAATGAATTTATATCTGCCTTTGAAATATTTATACTATCATATAAACCTTTTATCGGATAGAATAAAGTTTGTATGTTATGAAAACCATCCAATCTTTTTTCGAGTACTTTCAATCCAATATTTATTTTTGCAGGTGCTTTAAGATTTATAAATTTCATCGAATGCTTCCTTTATAGCTTTTGTATGAGCCGGACTGGAACAACAACAAGATCCAACAAAAACCAGATTACTGGTTATATTCTTTTTTACAATATCTTTATAATCATTTTCTCTTATCTCACAGTGTATTATTTCATCGTGAATTTCCGAACCACAATTAAAATAATATCCATATTTATGCTTTGTAAATACATTAGCATTAATTTTTGAGAAAGTATCACTAGAAATACAATTGAAGCCAATTGCTACCGGGTTAAAATCTTTAATTATATCAACCACTAAATCAATATTTTCACCGCTCAATATTCTGAGATTATTGTTTAAGAATATGTTAATTACAAATGGATAATTATTCAATGAACAATATTTGCAAACGAAAATGATTTCATCTAAATGACTAAATGTTTCGTTCCAAATAATATCAACATCATTAAAAATTAATCGTTCAATATGTTGTATATGATTTTCAAAAAGCGCATTGTTATTTATAGTTCTCTCTTTTTGATAACAGTCTTCTGCCGGTGGATTTGAACCGGCAATTATGACATCACTAAAATCTATTGCAGCACTTTTACAAATCGAGACTGCTTTATCAACATAAAAATCAAAGTTACTTAAATTGGATAAATCAAAGACAAAAGGATTTGTCCGAAATGTATTTGTAGTTATAATATCCGCACCAGCACGTAAGTACTGTTGATGGATGTTAAATACCTGTTCGGGATGATCAATTAAAGCATTTGCAGACCAAAGTAAATCTTTATTCAAAATTCCTTCTGATTCCAATAAACTACCCATTGCACCATCTAGAATAAGCGGGCGTTTTTTTTTGTTAAGCAGTTCCTTAAATTCCATTAGCTTTTTTATCTGAAAAAAAATAGAGATGTAAACAAAGAATAAAGAGAAAAACGTTTTCGTAAATTTTAGCGTAACCAACCTTTATTGAATCAATAGTTCCAAAGCATCCACAATCAATATCTAATCCTCTCAAAATTGAAATAAAAATGAGAACTATAAAAAAGAATAATAAAAATCCAAAAATACCTGCGATTTCCTTTTTGCGAATACCATAAATCAGAAGAACACCGTTAATTAATTCAATCCATGGAAGAGAAATTGCAATAAAATTAATTGACCAAATGGGGAATACTTTATAATTGCTGATCTTAGTTGCAAATATTGTCTGATCAGAAATTTTTTCAATTCCTGCAACAATGAATACAATTGCTAAAATCAACTGCGAGATTATGATCAAATATTTTGAGGCAAGTATTTTAGTCATGGCTCACATCCTTCCATTGGAAGACCATTATTCTTCCATCCTTCAATTCCATCCTTCATTATCGCCAAATTCTTAAACTTAGCCCGCTTTAATTCTTTTGCCAAAAGGAAACTCAGGTCGCAATCTTCACTACTGCAATAAATAACAAATAAATTTTCTTTATTCAAGGCTAATAATTTTGGATCGTTGAGATCAAAACTAAACTGAGGAATATTTATTGAATTTGCAATCCTTTTTTTTGAATATTCCCAAGGATCTCTTGCATCAATAAAAACGATAATATGCCGATCATTAAGTTTCCAAACATCTTTTGAGATTAAGGAGAATATATCACTGTTTACTTTTGTTGCATTAATACCATGAAACAGAAGAGATGAAGATTCAAAATGTTTCTTGTTTGTGTGAAAAATATTAAGTCCAAAAGGAGTGATAGAATTATAAGCAAGCCCAATAATAATGGGTAGAATAATCAAAGTTAAAAATGTTATAATTTTAGATCTCATCTTCATTCCCAGTTTGAAGGCAATTTGTTGGAATAATGGGTTTTACAATTACAACTTTTTCATTCGTGATTTGCACTTTTCCTGGCTCCATTCCTTTCCGCTTTATAACATATTTAGCGAAAGTATATGAAACTGGAACAAGAGAAGCTGTCTTCGCTTTGCTATAAAATGCAGCTATCGAAGCAGTCTTTTTAATGATATCCTTTGGAATGTTTTCCTTTGTGCTCACTACTCTTAACAAAACATGTGAGCCAGGTACACCTCTTGCATGAAACCAATAATCATTCTTTTGAGAAAATTTCAGACTAAGTTCATCGTTACTTTTGCTATCCTTACCGACATAAATATTATATTTTTCTTCTAAAATAAACTCTCTGAACTTATTCATATTATTGTTTTTTGATTTAGCCTTATTATTTGGATTAATTTTCAGTAATTTAAAAATATTTGAAGCATCATCAAAGGTTGAGATCGAATCCACGCTTGATTTTAATTCTTGGAATGAACTGTATTTATTTTGAAATGAAGAATAAAGTCCAAGTGATTTACTAAAATTCTTTTTCTCATCTTTAGCTTTTTCAAAATACATATTCACATTTTCTGAGGGTGAATATTCTGATTTCAGCTTGATTTCAAATATTTTGTCTTTAACTATCAATTCTATTTTCATTAAACCGGTTTTTAATAATGAATAATTGCTTTTTA
>Ga0210044_10007547_pt1 | contig 13833 bp, 6 predicted proteins | sample CryGey13umfilter_2_FD_183959 | JGI IMG/M metagenome (GOLD analysis project Ga0210044, IMG submission 183959) | Groundwater microbial communities from aquifer in Utah, USA - Crystal Geyser 4/9/14 3 um filter (SPAdes) (version 2) | ecosystem: Environmental > Aquatic > Deep subsurface > Groundwater... | reverse complement strand
CATTTTTTCTACCCGCTTGTCTCATTTCATCTACTGACGCATCTGTAGGCAGACCAAATGATTTCATTATTGCGGCTCGACGTGTTGTCAGCTCTTCATTCGATTCTACACGTGCTGTAGCCATTGCTTCTGGTTGTTGTGTTTCGAGCACAACCGGCGCAATAGCAGGAATTGTATCCGCTATTGATTCACTCGTATCAAGTGGTGTTGGTACTTCTCGTGTAGTTTGTTTTAAACGAAGTGCTTCTCGAACAATGCTTGCCACCAAACCACTCGCAATCGCAGTAACTGCCGTTTGCTTTTCTGCTCCTACAGTATTGAGGCGTACATCAACTTTGTCTTTTATCTCACCCAGGGAGCTTGTGAGTGCAGTTTCGTAATCGCCTGCCATTATTCCTAGTTCCTCGTCTGTTTTGTTCCATATGCCTGCGCTCTCTGCGTGTTCAGTAATAAACCAGCTAACGTACTCGGAAGCTGACATGCCATTAAATGGTTTGTTATTGTTGTCTAACAGTACTCCGGATTGGTCTCCAATTTTTGCACCGACTTCAGCAATTATTTTTGTAGCATCAATTGCTTCAGGATCAAATCCAAGTTCCTCTTCAGTGGTTGGGTCAAGCTCCACTTCTTCTATACCATCAAAAGCTTGTTGTGGGCTTTTGAGTTCTGGCCCAGTGGTAGGTTTTACGATTTGTGGTTGGTCGAGTGATACTGACGGCTCCCCAAAATCAGCTGCTTTTGGAACTGGACCAATGTATTTAAGTGTTTCTGCTTGATCAACAGTATCTCTTGTTGGTTGGTTTGCAGCTCCTGAAATCGGCGCTGTATCAACGAGAGTAGTGACAGCCTCTTGTTGGTCTATGCCATCAAGAGGATTGGGTACTTGTTGTGCTCTGTTTGTTTCTCCAGCCATATATATAATGTTATTGATTGTTTCAATTGTAACAGAAATATGTGGTTTTGTCAATAGCTCGTTTGAGACTAATTAAAAAACGATCCCTGCGGATCGTTTTAATAGTTGAATAGTGTCTACCGCAGTGAGATGAGTCCTGTAATTTTGTCAGCAAGAAATCCAGAGGAGTGTGAAAATATGTTTGTCAGTCCGAATGTATCGCTCATGCCAACTCCCCAATATGTTACACCGAGCAACAAGAGTGAAAAGAATACAGTTGCTAAATATATTTCTCCAACGTGTACGAGTGTAAATCGTTCTGGTACATGTACAACTTCTTCAAGATAGGTGATCGCGGTTACGATAGGAGTTTCTTCAATAACTTCTTTCTTTGCAACTACTTTCTTTTTCGAAGAAGCCTTCTTTTTAGCAGTGGTTTTCTTTTTTGCAGTTGGCTTTTGTACAGCCGTCTTTTTTGCAACTACTTTCTTTTTCGAAGAAGCCTTCTTTTTAGCAGTGGTTTTCTTTTTTGCAGTTGGCTTTTTTGGGGCTACCGCTTCTGTGATTGGTTTCTTTTTTGTTTCGGCCATAAATATATCCTCCAGGTCACATATTTTAGTTGCTGTATACTATAGACCCTTTTTGAGAAAAATGCAAGCGCCGTTATTTCCATTCAACAAATTCACTTGGAATTTCATCAATAAATCGTGAAGGTGGGTTCACTTGCATGTCACCATATCGCATGCGTTGGCTGGCAAATACTAAATATACCTGCTCAATAGCTCGAGTGAGTGCGACATAGCATAGACGACGCTCTTCTTCCATTTCTGTGGGGTCGATAAGTGAACGAGAGTGGGGGAATAAACCTTCTTCCATGCCTACAACAAATACCACTGGGAATTCAAGCCCTTTTGCCGCATGAACGGTCATTAATTTTACTGCATTCTCGGTTTCATCAACAGAATCCTGATCAGTGACCAACGCGATATCTTCTAACAATGCTTGTAGTCCATCTGCTCCTCTTAAGTGTTGAAATTTTTGAGTGACCGTTTTTAGTTCTTGTACATTCTCCCAACGGGTTTCACCTTGTTCTTTTGTTTCAGAGCTGGTCAGCAGGTACTCTTTGAAATCAACCTCTTTTAATAGAAGCTCTAATATTTGAGTTGGATTGAGAGCGTCGATTTTTGTCCAAATTAATTTAAAGATGTCGGCAAATCGAGAAAATGCTTCTTGTCGTGATTGTTGGATGTCAGGGATGGGGCGCTCTGCGGCCTCGAGTACATTGAGGTTGTGTACGTTTGCAAATTGTTCAATTTTAAACCAGGTACGGTCGCCTATTCCGCGTGGCGGTGCGTTGACGATGCGTTCGAGCGATACCCAGTCGTCTGGGTTATACAGAGCACGAATATATGCGAGTACATCTTTGATTTCACGACGTTCGTAAAACCGCATTCCGCCAATGAGTTTGTATGGAATGTTAAATCGTAAAAATGATTCTTCAAGTGCACGTGATTGTGCGTTTGTCCTATATAAGACGACGAAGCGAGAGAAATCAGTATTTTTCTTTTTTCCTTCTATTTGTTTACGTACGTCATCATCATTCTTCTTTCCAGCGAACATGCTTGCACCCATAATTCGGTCTAAAATGCTTTCTCCTTCTTGGATTGGAGAATCATTATCTTGATCTGGTTGAACATCTTCGTCCACATACCGTTCGCTGTTCGTGTCTTCAGAAATTTTTTCTTCGTTCAGCCCAAAAATTTCTTTTACAATGTAGTTGCCTTCTGCTTCCTCATTTGGTACCTCTTTTACAATAATTGCGTTACCAGCTGGATTATCTGTCCAAAGCTTTTTCTTTTTTTGTTTTTTGTTTTTTGCAATAACGGCATTCGAAGCGTCGAGAATTGTTTGCGTGGAGCGATAATTTTGTTCCAAAATGATAGTCGCTGCATCAGGATAGTCTTTTTCAAATTCTAAGATATTCCGAATATCTGCTTGTCGCCATGAATAAATGGAATTATGTACCATAATTCCTTCTGCACAGAAATTGTGCACATTGCTTACATTGAAATCGATTACTTCACCTTTGTAGATTTTTCGTTCAACAGAGACAATTTTTTCTTCAACAATTTCTTCTCCTTTAAGGACTGGAATAATCATTTCTTTTTTCATGTGTGCCGCGGGCATCATGAGCATTTTTTTGTTTGCTGTCATCCACGCTGCTCGTTGCTGCTCGATTCCTGGAATAACTTTTTTTAATTCTGCTGCGACGGTTTCTGCCTCAGAAATACTTTTTCGTGATATTTCCATCCTCCACGTGTTCTTTTTTGACTTACGTGTTTTGAAGCCATGAGATTCTAGTCGTTTTTGTATTTGTGTATTGGTGGTGTGCAGTGCAATCCGTGTTCCGTGCCATGTGGATGAATGTGATAGATGCTCATTTCCAAACCAATCAACACGCATAATTTTTCGTTCAGTGTTCATTCGAGTTGTTCCTGATGGTCGATAGTGAGGGTATTCTAAAAAAATCAATTCATCTTTGCAGAGTCTTTTTATGCGTTCATTTGTGTTGATATTTTTATAAATATTATTTACCTCTGTTTGACCAATGGAGGTTAGAGGTGCAGCTTGAAAAACAGTTGTGGGAATTCCATATTCAAATGAAAGCAGCATTTCCCAGTATTGTGCTTCTTGTTGGGTCGTACACGACCGCAGCACCCACATTTTATCTGCTTTTTCTTGATTCCCACGAATTTGTAGTCCATGTTTTTTTACATCTTTTTTTGGTGTTCTTGACCCCTTTGCCATTCCAATGCGATACCCAAACGCTGCGCGGTACATAAGATAGACATAGTGATTCGTTGAGGAGTTGGATAGCCGAGCAAACATCATATGTTCGGCTGTCACCTGTAGAATTTTACCACTTGAAGTTTTTATTTCTATGATTTCAGTGTTGATTCTTTTTCTTCCAATACGTTCAACTGTGGTTATCAGCGTGCCTCCTCTTCCTCCGGCGCTAATAATCTTTTCTCCCCTTTTAATGTCTTTTGCTTTTTTCCAACCTTGTTTTGTTTTAATTTTTGTTGACGGTGTCACACATTGTGCATCATCACCGACAACACATAAGTTATTGTGATCATCAGCAAGGAGTGTGACGAGCTTGTACTGCGCAGGATTTGTGTCTTGATACTCATCTACTAAAATATACTTCCATAGTTTTTGGTATTTTTTGAGTATTTCTGGGTAGGTGTCGAGTAGTTCGACCGCTTTCATGATGAGGTCATCAAAATCAAGGGCGTTGTTTTTCTTTAATTCGTCTTGATAGGCTGGATAGACATCAGCAGCGACTTCGCTTAGTGCATCGTCAGTTATTTCAGCATAGGCATTTGGTTGAAGCAATTGATTTTTTGCCGTGCTAATTTTCCAATGTACGTTATTTGGAGAAATTTGTTTTGTATCAAATCCCTGACTTTTCATTATTTTTTTCACAAGCGTCAATTGATCAGCACTGTCAAAAATAGCAAAATTGGTGTTGTACCCAAGTGCTTCAATTTCTTTTCGTAATAGACGAGCACAAATGGAGTGAAATGTTCCCATCATCGGCATGTGTTCTAGGTCATCACCTAATAAATTGGTCATGCGCTCTTTCATGCTCTGTGCTGCCTTGTTTGTGAAGGTAACAGCAAGAATATTCCATGGTTTTGTACCTTCCTCTGCAATTAAATATGCAATACGATGGATGAGTGTTCGTGTTTTTCCACTTCCAGCACCAGCCAAAATCAATAAAGGGCCTATTGTGGTTCGAACAGCTTCTTGTTGGCGTTCATTCAACCCTTCAAGGATGAGATCGCCTGCGGTAATGGTATTTTTCTTTGTCATAGGTTCCTCATTGTAGCACACACAGATGTGCTGTCACGGTGCTTGATATTCATCTTCTACTGCAGTATACTGACGCGGCTTTTTATTAAGGACATTACCATGAATCAGAGTACATTGATTGCTCGTTGGGCGCAGTTCTTTATTACAAAATACAAAACAACCATTTTATTGGTTGTTGGGATTGTTATTGCAGGCACCTGGGGTGTCATGAATAATCAGCGACAGGATTTTCCAACAATTGCTTCGAATTATATTTTTATTACGGCAACGCAAGTTGGTGCATCTGCAGAAGATATTGAACAAGAGGTATTATTACCGCTAGAACAAAGCGTTGCTGAGATCGATGGATTAAATATCATGCGATCAAGTGCAAGTGATAACCTTGGTTTTATAACATTAGACATGGCTGATGTTGAAGGAACTCCAGATGCAGCTGCAGAAGTTGAGAAACTTGTTACAGGTACTATTCTTCCAGCTGGCGTTGAAACAAATGTGGAGATTCTGGATGTTATTGGCCCCTCTTTTGTATATGCGCTCGCAAGTGATACAAAAACGCCAGCAGAGATGCTGGAATTTGTTCCTGATATTGAGGCTCGACTCCTTGCATCAAGCAGTTCGGTAAAACGCATTGATTCGTTGCCTGAAAATGAATTTGAGATTGCTATTGAGCTGGATACAGAGGAGGTGAATGATCGAGGTTTGAGTGTGACCGAAATTCAGCAAGCCATTCAGGGTGCGTTGATGAGCTTTCCTGGTGGTTCGTTGACGACAAAGGATTATCAATCGCTTTCAATTTCTATTGATACTGGTGTTCATTCACTTGAAGAGTTTAAGAAAATCGAGGTGGGAGGCACGCCGCTTTCTGATTTTGCAACTGTTGAACGTATTCCTTCGAATACAGACGTTGTCACTCTTGCTGGATATGTTGATGAAAATGGAGAAGCACAGTCAGTTGAAAGTGTGTATTTGTTTGTCTATAAACAGACCGATGGTGATGTGATTGATATGGCGCATGACTTGAATGCAGAAGTGGAAGCGATTAATACATCGGATATGCTTGGAGAAGAGGTTTCACTTGTTCGGTTGTTTGATAATTCTTCTTATGTAGCGGATCAAATTGATGCGTTACTCTATAATGGATGGCTTGGGTTGATTCTGATTTTGGTGGTATTGATGTTCTTTATTAATTTGCGCACGGGCATTATTGTCGCAGCTATTATTCCTTTGGCGTTTTTAATGACACTTGCGGTGTTGTATGCGATTGGTTTCACAATAAATATGTTGACGTTGTTTGGTCTTCTCCTTGTCCTTGGTATTTTGGTGGATAATGCGATTGTGATTGCCGAAGGAGTGACACATGCGATTGAGTCTGGCATGAAGCGCAGCGAGGCGGTATTACAAACCATGAAAAATCTTGGCCCAGCAGTGACCGCGGCTACATTGACGACAATTGTGGTGTTTATTCCATTCGCATCTATTGGAGGTCTTATTGGTTCTTTTTTGAAGTACATTCCGTATACGATCATCATCATGTTAGTTTCTTCATACTTTTTGGCGATCACGATTACTCCGGTGTTGTCGCGATTTTTCATGAAGGAAGAGACCCGTAAAGAACGTCGTGAACGAAAGCTAAAAGCATGGGAGAAGATGACTGTCATTCCTGCAGTATTGTGGGCAGGTCAGAAATTGATTTACCGCATTGAGGATGGGTATGGTCATATGACAACGTGGATCCATGATCATGCATGGAGGAAGGTAGCTATTGTGATACTCACACTTGGATTGTTCGTTGGTAGTATTGTTGGTTTTGCAACACGACTAGATGTGGAGCAGTTCCCGAGTGATGACAGCATTTTAATGATGGCCTCTTTTGAGTATCCATCAGAGATGAGTTTTTCGGTGCGTGAGGATGCGGTTATACAGGTCATGGATGAAATAGTGCAGACAGATTTCTTTGATAGTTATTATACGTATCAAGGACAAGCGTTTATCGTATTTAAGGATGCGCAGTATCGAACAGATGAACGAACTTTATATGATGTACTTGATGAAATAGATGGACGGTTAGCAACTGAGATTACTCCTGCACTAGCGGAAAAAGGAATTGGAGTGAAATTGGATGTGTCCGGAACTGGCCCACCTGAAAGTACTTGGGATGTAACTGTTGAAATTCAGGGAGAGAGCTTAGCAGATTTAAGCGCAGCTGCTACTGATCTCGCACAAGAGGTATCTGGATGGGATGAAGTGAATGAAGTTGATAATAACTTTGAAAGTGGTTTGGTAGATAGTGTTTCAGTTGTTTTGAAACCGGAAGAGGTACGTGATGCTGGATTGAGTGCTTCTGCTGTGAACGCTGTAATCAATAGTGTATTTTCTGAACAGAAGATTGGATCCTTGGCAGTTCGTGAAGATGGTGTTTCAGATGATGTTGTTCTTCGATTCAATACTGATTCTGGTCAGTCCATTGAAGATATTCGTGATCTAGCAATAACACCGTTCACAACAGTAGAAGATGTTGCCACTGTAGAGCAGGTATCAACACTGCAGTCTATTCAGCGACTTGATCAAAAACGAGTAGTAACCGTACAGCTACGCGCTAATGAGGGAGTAGAAGTAGATGTGCTTGAGCAGAGAGTGAAAGAGTATCTCACACAAGATCATCTTGATCAGTTTAATCTTGAAATGGATGATGTGACATACGGTGGTTTTGTTGCTCAGATAAATGATAACTATAACGACCTTGTTCTTGTCTTTATACTAGCCATGATCGCTGTGTATTTGATTTTGGTGTATCAATTCAATTCTTATATTCAGCCGGGGTTGATCATGTTGACTGTTCCACTTGCGCTCATTGCTGTTTTTCCAGCATTGGTTGGCATTGATAGTTCCATTAATATGATCTCTGGCTTGGGAATTGTGGCACTCGTTGGTATTGTGGTAAATGATGCGATTGTGTTTATGGATTATTTTAATCGCTTACGAAGTACACAAGAGAAGTGGGCATTGTCAAAAATTCTTGTTGAGACTGGGCGGGCTCGGTTTAAACCTATCCTTTCAACCTCCATTACAACAATATTTGGTATTTTACCACTTACTCTTGTTGATCCATTTTGGAGAGGGCTTGGAACTGCATTAATGGCTGGATTAGCATCAGCAACTGTCGGTACACTGTTAGTGTTCCCTATTCTTCTCTCTTGGGCAGAGTGGTTCTATGGGAAGTGCAGAAAATGCAAAAAACGCCTAAATAAGCTGGTAAAACGGGATATATAGTTGACAGGAATCACCCTACATGGTAGAGTGTTTCCTGATTGATTGGTATTAAAACCAATCTGATACAAAAAATAGCATGAAATTATTCATAGACATTGCACAAGTAGTTGTAGGTATCGTGTTGATTATCTCAATTTTACTTCAATCAAAAGGAGCAGGCCTTGGCGCTGGATTTGGTGGCGGTGGAGAAACCGTTGCATCAACCCGACGAGGAGCTGAAAAAGGAATATTTATGATTTCTCTTGTGCTTTCAATAGCATTTCTCGGTTTAGCAATTGTTCGAATGTTCGTCATCTAGATTTCGCATGAAATTATCGTTTTCGTCACTGACAAAGTGGCTACAACACAAATCATTTGGTCGCCACAAAACGTCAACACAAGAGGCGTTGATTTTTCGAACACGTCCTGAAAAAAAGGCTCCATCATTGGTGCAGTTTCAGTATTTACCTCGAATTATTCCGCAAAAGGAAAAAGGATTTTTTTGGGCAGCACTTGTTCTCTTTGTGATAGCAGCGCCAATTGCACTGGGACAATGGTATTTTCGATCGACTGATATTGTTGCAGATGTCGGCGGAAGTTATACCGAAGGACTTGTTGGAGCGCCGCAGCATATTAATCCCTTACTTGCATCATTATCAGATGTTGATTCGGATCTTGCGAGTTTAGTTTTTTCTGGCCTTTTTACCTATAATGAGCAACAAGAGCTTATTCCAGATTTGGTGACGAATTATGTTATATCTGAAGATGAACTGACATATACTTTTTTCTTGCGTCACGGTGTGCAATGGCATGATTCCACAAAAAAAGAACCGCAGGAGTTGGATGTTGATGATGTGATCTTTACCATCCAAGCAATCCAAGACACGCAATATCAAAGTCCGTTGCAATCATCACTGCGCGGTGTCGTTGTTGCGAAGGTGGATGAAACGACTTTTACACTAACACTCACTGAACCGTTTGCACCATTTTTGTCATCGCTTACATTTGGAATTTTACCTGAACATTTGTGGTTTAATGTGCCAGCGCAGAATGTACGATTAACAGAGTTGAATGTTACGCCGGTTGGAACAGGACCGTTTCGATTTGATCAATTAACAAAAGATAAGGCTGGAAATGTGAAATCGTTCGATCTGATGCGAAATGAAGACTATTATGAACAACAACCGTACCTAGATGAACTGCATTTCATTTTCTATCCAGATTCCATCACAGCCGTTGAAGCATTGAAATCAAGAAAAATTGAAGGTCTTGGATTTATTCCAAGTACAGAAAAAGAAGGAATTGAGAAGAAGAATGCTGATGTTACATTTGCTTCTATCCGTGTTCCGCAATATACCGCAATTTTCTTTAATCAGAAACAGAGTGATGTCCTCAAAAATGATGACGTACGTATGGCATTGGCCTACGCAGTGAATCGCGATGTGATTGTGGATCAGGTTCTTCAAGGAGAAGGAGAAGCTATTTATACGCCAATTTTACCCGGGTATGTTGGACATAATGCTGATGTTGAAAAGTATGAATTGAATACAGAAGAGGCGGTTCGTATTCTAGAAGAAGATGGTTGGGAATTTCCCGAAGTTGAGGACGTTGCTGACGATGTTCCTGTTGAAGATGTTGTAGAAGGAGAAGATGGCGCGGTTGAAGAGGATACCTCTGTAGAAACAAATGAAGATATCTTTCGACCTCGAGAAAAAGATGGGGTAAAACTTGAGTTCACTGTTGCGACCGTTGATCTGCCTGAATATCAGTCCACACTTGCGCTTTTACAAGATCAATGGCAGGCTATTGGTGCAAAGGTTAATGTAGACATCTACAGTCCAGAAGATATTCAAACGGGTATTATCAAGGATCGTGATTACGAAGCTTTGCTATTTGGACAGATTGTTGGTAGCGATCCAGATCCGTATCCATTTTGGCATTCATCTCAGCAAAGTCATCCTGGTTTAGCGTTATCGATATTTCGTGGTCCTGAAATAGATACACTTCTTGAAGAAGCGCGACAAACCAGTGACGCAGAAGAACGACGTTTACGTTATCTGCATTTTCAAAATAATATAGCAAAAGAAGTTCCAGCCATATTTTTGTACAATCCACTGTACTCATACGGCGTACATCAAAAGATTCAGGGTATTAATAGACAGCAATATATTACTGCTCCATCCGATCGATTTTCAGGTATTACTTCTTGGTATATAGAGACACAACGCGACTGGAAATAATACAATAGCCATGCCGAAGTGGCGGAATTGGTAGACGCGCAGCGTTCAGAGCGCTGTGAGCCTCGGCTCGTGAGAGTTCAAGTCTCTCCTTCGGCACTATTGAAACATCATTTCATATAATATAATTTAGCTGCAGACGATGCTCTCGCAGCACAACTAATTCGTAAGACGAATATGACAACACAATCAAATACACCTCGGCCACCAAAGCCGAAAGTGCCTGCTATTCCGCCACGTAAGCCGATAACAAAGGCAACTGTGGAGAATACAAGCACAACAGCAAAACCAAAACAGAAATCAAAACATAAAGGAAAAAAAGGAGGAGGATCACACACTCATGGATCACGTGGTGGAAACCGTTCACTGAAAAATATTTCTAAGAACTGGAAACAAGCTCCATCAACATCAGAAGGAACAAAACAGTTGCACGTTAAAAAGGCTCCAAGAAATAATACGTCAAACAAATTGCGTATTGCCGTTATGGGTGGTGCGGAAGAAGTGGGACGAAACATGACCATGTTTGAATATGGGAATGACATTATCTTAATTGATATGGGTCTTCAGTTTCCTGAAGAGGAAATGCCTGGAGTCGATTACATTATTAATGACATCTCGTACTTGAAAGGTAAGGAGAAGAATGTGCGTGGTATTATCATCACGCATGCTCATTATGACCATATCGGTGGCATTCCTCACTTAGCACCATTACTTCATAATCCTCCTATTTATTCAGCACGTCTTTCGCTCGGTATTATTGCCAAACGACAAGATGACTTCCGTGATAAACCAAAATTGGATTTACGCGAGGTCGATGTTGATGGGCAGCTACAACTAGGAGACTTTGTTGTGGAGTTCATTCGCATCAATCACAGTATTCCTGATTCACTTGCCATTGTGGTTCGGACACCAGAGGGTGTGGTTATTCATACTGGCGACTTTAAGTTCGATTTAACACCTATTGGTGATCAAGTAACTGATTTTGCGAAGATGACTCGTCTTGGAAAAGAAGGAGTACTTGCTCTAATGGCAGACTCAACCAATGCTTCAAAACCAGGACAACAGATGTCTGAAAAATATATCGGAGAAACATTGCAAGGCATTATGGAAAAAGCAGAAGGCCGTATTATTGTTGGTACATTTGCTTCGAACTTGAATCGTGTGCAACAGCTGTTATGGAGTGCACAGGAATTGGAACGATACGTCGTTCTTGAAGGATTCTCTATGAAGACGAATGTGGAAATTGCTACCCAGCTTGGGTATTTAGATGTGAATTCTAAAACAATTATTCCAGCGCAAGAAGCTGTGAAACTTCCTCCACACAAGGTTATTGTTATCGGAACAGGAGCACAGGGTGAGTGGAATGCATCTATGATGCGTATCGCCACTGGTGAACATCGATTCTTCAAGGTTGAAGAAAAGGATATGGTTATTTTTTCCTCATCTGTTATTCCAGGAAATGAACGATCCGTACAACAGTTGAAGGATTCGTTGATTCGCCAAGGAGCAGATGTTGTTCATTACCAAATGATGGATGTTCACGCTGGTGGACATGCGCAGCAAGAGGATCTGAAGTTGCTTCTGCGTATGATCAACCCAAAATACTATATTCCTATTGAAGGTAATCTCCATTTGTTATATGACAACGCACAGGTTGCTCTTGGGCTTGATTGGCCAAAAGAGAATGTGTTTGTGACTTCAAATGGTCAAGTAATGGAATTTGCCGGTGGTGAAGGAAAACTCACGAAAGAGAAATTGCCATCTGAATACGTCTTTGTAGACGGACTTGGAGTAGGTGATGTATCTGAAGTCGTTCTCCGTGACCGTCAGTTGCTTGCAGAAGATGGCATGGTGGTCGTGATTGTTACAATTGATGGCAAAACCGGACAGTTGGTTGGTGAGGCTGACATTATTTCTCGTGGATTCATTTACATGAAAGGTAATAAACGTCTTATTGATGAAGCTCGTCAGAAGGCTGCAGAAATTGTGAAACCGCATACTGGTACTGAACCACCAAATCCGGTCTATATCAAAAATAAACTACGCGATGAGTTGGCTGAGTTTATCTTTCAAAAGATACAACGTCGTCCAATGATCCTGCCAGTGGTGGTAGAGGTCTAACATTAGCGCAATATGTTAAAAACTCCTGCCGTTGGGTGGGAGTTTTTTGTTACGTGCAGTTGCGCGTAAAATGTGGTCTGCTATACTCAATGTAATAAACAAAATTTTTTGTTTCAATTTAAAAACATAATGAAAACTCATATGTTACTTACCATGAAATGGTGGGCGTACACAGCTGTTGTGTCTCTTGCCTTATTTGCGTTTGCAACAGTTGCAAGTGCTGCTCCTGGCGATACTGCTCAGGATCCAAGTATTAGCGACTTTACAATCACGTCGGTGTCTTCAAATGCGAAGGCTGCTACTGGCGTTATTGTTGAAGCTACGTTTACTACTACCGCAACTATTCCAGCTGGGGTAGGTTTTGCTATTGAATCGAATTCTTTAGATTGTTTCGATGCAAGCAGTGATGACTGTCAATCAAATATTCAGGACGCAGTATTAACCGGTGTTTCTGGATCTACTAGTTCATCTGGAGGAGTTGGACGGCATGAGTTCACTAATACCTCTGCAATGCCAGCTGGCACTTATGCTATTACACTCACAGGTGTGACATGGATGAACTATGACGGTGGTGTACGTCTGTACATGAGAACAGACGCAAGTGATACATCTGCAATTGAAAGTGATACGACCATTGGAACCGAAACTGTTGTAATTGTCGGAGACGTGTTAGCCTATGGGCAGGTAAACAGTCCTGCTGGCGTTGGCATTGGTACATATGGCGAGGTATACAATGATGATTGGAGCGTTCATCAGGGATTTAACTCTGATGTATGGGGTTATTATGCGGTGCGTAATCCTGGTTTCGTCAGTGGAGATGCGGTGTCAATGACATTTCATCCTGCTCCAGAATCAAAGTTGTTTACGACAACGGCAAATTTTACCTATGCTGGTTCTGCTGTTCTGAATAATGTTACATTATTACTTCCTTCAAAAAATATATCTGGAACAATAACGTACGCCGATACCGGTGAAGTTGTTGCAAACGCACGCGTGAATGCGAATGGAGTTGGTAAGTGGGCTGGTGAAAACGCAAATAGTTCTGGTGTGTATTCTTTGGATGTGAGCGGTGGTGAATATGATGTGTGTCTTGATTCTCAATGGGATGATTCAAAGAATAAACCAAAAGAGGTAGATTGGTATCTCAATGACAATCGGTGTGTTCATGTGAATTTCGCAAACGATGATTCAGTTGAAACCGAGGTTCTGAATTTCCAAGTGCAACGAGCTGATGCTCGTGTGACAGGAATATTTAAGAATCCAGATGGAACTTTTCCCGAGAATGGTGGTTGGGTATCATTTTGGAATAATGAAAATTGGTTCGGTGGTCAAGTGAACTCTGAGACTGGTGCATTTTCTGTCGCTGTCGTTGGAGGTAATTCAAATAGTATTACTGCGAGTTCTTTGCGTACTCGCTCAGTTGGCAGTACCAAATATCAAGTGCAGTATGATGCA
>Ga0210044_10007546_pt1 | contig 13835 bp, 9 predicted proteins | sample CryGey13umfilter_2_FD_183959 | JGI IMG/M metagenome (GOLD analysis project Ga0210044, IMG submission 183959) | Groundwater microbial communities from aquifer in Utah, USA - Crystal Geyser 4/9/14 3 um filter (SPAdes) (version 2) | ecosystem: Environmental > Aquatic > Deep subsurface > Groundwater... | reverse complement strand
TCGGGAAAGACAGCACCAGCGATACGGAGGCCAGCAAAATCGTCAGCGGCAAGCCGCCCCAGCGGTCGGTGTCCACCTGGCTTAGCCCCAGGGTGTTGCCATGCATCAAGGTGAAGAAAACAGTAAACACCACCAGCCACACCAGCGGTAGCCAGGCCTTCCAGGCCATGCGCATGCAGCTCAGTACCAGCAGGCCAATCAGCAGTGCCGTGGCTACCAAGGGGCGCCATTGCTCATCAAAAGGGTAGCGGCCAAAAATGATGATGCGGTACTTTTCGACAATCACGCCCCAGCAAGCGCCCGCACCTTCTGCACGGCAGGCATCAAAATTGGGTATCCAAACGGCTTTGAAGACTCCCCAGTTCAGCAGTTGCGGCACCAGCCAGAGCAACACACCACCAATCAGCAGGGTGGCCAGCGTGGTTTTCCAGTCGGCCAGCAAATTGGCACGAACCCAGGCCACCGGGCCTTCAGTGTTAACAGGGGCGGGACGCGGGGCAATTGGTTTGAAAACACTTGTGTTCATGGTGTTACTCATTTCAGCGCTCCTTGATCGCCGAGCGGCTGTTGTACCAGTTCATCAGCAAGGCAGTACCCAGCGAGGTGCTTAGGTAAACCAGCATGACGATCGAGATGCATTCCACTGCGCGCCCGGTCTGGTTCAGCGCGGTGTTGGCAATGGACACCACATCGGGGTAACCAATGGCCACCGCCAGGGATGAGTTTTTGGTCAGGTTCAGGTATTGGTTGGTCAGCGGGGGAATGATCACGCGCAGCGCTTGCGGCAACATCACCAGACGCATTTCTTGCGCCTTGTTCAGACCCAGCGCAGAAGCTGCTTCACCCTGGCCACGGGCTACCGACGCAATACCGCCGCGCACCACTTCTGCAATGAAGGACGCGGTGTAGAGCGTCAGCCCCATCAACACGGCTAAAAATTCAGGCGTGAGTGCGCCACCGTTTTCGATGGAAAAGTCGCCTTTGAACGGGCGATTGAACTCAGTGGGAGCGCCCCCCAAAGCCCAACCGGCCACGCTGGCCAGCAACACGATCAAAGCAGGAAGAATGACCATGCTGCCTGCTTTGCCAGTGGCTTCAAACTGCTTGACAGCCCATTGCCGGTAAGCCCAGCCCAGTAACAAGCCGGGCAGCAGGCCGTAAGCGGCCCACAGCTGACCCGTGCCCCACACGGGGATCGGAAAGTTCAGCCCCCCTTTGCTCAAAAACAGCGGGCCTAGCACCCAGGCTTCTGACGAGGCGGGCAACACTTCGGTCAGAATCACATACCACAACAGCAGTTGCAGCAGCACCGGAATATTGCGGAAGGCCTCCACGTAGCTCAGGCACAGCCCACGCACCAGTGCGTTGCGCGAGAAGCGGCCTACGCCCAGTAGCGTGCCCAATACCGTGGCCAGAATGATGCCCAGCACGGCCACGCGCAGCGTGTTGGTCACACCGACCAAAAACGCTTGCCAATAAGGTTGTGCGGAATCAAACGGGTAAAGGCTCTCACCGATGTCAAAGCCGGCGGCCTGGCTCAAAAAATCAAAGCCGCTCTGGATGCCGCGCACCCGCATGTTGGTGAGTGTGTTATGGGCCAGAAACCAGACCACGCCCGCAATGGCTGCGATGGCGATCACCTGGTAAATAAGGCCCCGGAAGGCCTGGCTGCGCCAGGACCAGTTATTTTTTTTGGGAGGGGTGTTGGAAGTCATTGTGCAGTCCGGGTACGGTGCCTGAATGAAAAAGCGCCGCATGAATCGCTTGTGGCGACCGCAGGCGGCGCTATGTGCGCAATAAAAGCGGTTTAACGAACCGGATAGGCGTACATCAGGCCGCCTTTGTTCCACTGGTTGTTCAGGCCACGGGGCAGACCCAGAGGCGATTTGGGACCGACGTTACGCTCAAAAATTTCGCCGTAGTTGCCGGTGGCCTTGATGGCGTTGGCCATCCAGTCCTTGCTCAAGCCCAACAATTTGCCGGTGTCTTCAGAGGTGCCCAGGATGCGTTGCACCACGGGGTCTTTGCTAGTGGCTTTGAGGGCATCCACATTGGCTTGGTTGATGCCGTATTCTTCAGCTTCGATCAAACCATAAATGGTCCATTTGACGATGGCAAACCACTCGTCGTCACCGCGGCGCACCATCGGGCCTAAAGGTTCTTTGGAAATCAGCTCAGGCAGGATGACGTGGTCTTTGGGGTCTTTGGCAACCTTGTTGCGGGTTGATGCCAGGCCAGAGGCATCGGTGGTGTAGGCAATGCAACGGCCAGTGAAATAAGCGTTTTCTGCCGCTTCAAGTTTTTCAAACACCACCGGCTTGATGTTCAGGCCATTGGCTTTGGAATAGTCGGTCAGGTTCTTTTCGGTGGTAGTGCCCGATTGCACGCACACGGTTTGCCCCTTGAGCTGCTTGGCACTTTTGATCTTGCTTTTGGCTGGCACCATAAAACCTTGGCCGTCATAGTAGGTCACCATGGTGGAATTCAGACCCAAAGAGGCATCACGCGTCAGGGTGAAGGTGGTGTTGCGCGAGAGCACGTCCACTTCGCCAGACTGCAGAGCCGTAAAGCGCTGTTGGGCGTTCAGGGGCACGTACTTCACTTTTTCAGCATCACCCAGCGTGGCAGCCGCCATGGCGCGGCACATGTCTACGTCCAAGCCGCCCCATTTGCCGGAAGAATCAGCTGCACCAAAGCCAGCCAGACCGGTGTTCACACCACACACCACTTGCCCACGGGCTTTGATGCCATCGAGCGTTTTGCCCGCCTGAGCCGGCACGGTGACCAAAATACCAAGAGCGGCTGCAACGACGGCCAGTGCTTTAACTTTGCTTGAACGCATGGGTTTTAACTCCAGTTGATGTAAATAATAAAAAAACAAATGTTGATGAAACAAATTGCACCAATCAACAAGCTTTGTACTTTAGCAGCGCGCCTGCTTCAATCGGCTACGGGTTTACGCTTGAGCTTCATGCAATTTGTTCATAACTTCATTCGAATCGCTTCGCCCGACAATACAAGCAGCAAGCGTGCCATGATGGTTCAGCTTTGTAAAACCCACGCTAACAGATCGACTTTGAGGTAAACCATGTCTTCGAACAAAGCCAATGTGCTTGGCAAACCCTTGTCTGGCTGGCGCTTGCAGCTCTACACCATCATCTTTGAGGCTGACACCCGTGCTGGCCGCTGGTTTGACCAAGCCTTGATTGCCGTCATTTTGACCAGCGTGGCGGTGGTGATGGCCGACAGCGTGCAAACAGTACGGCAAGACTATCACTTGGCGCTGACCGTGGCGGAATGGTTTTTTACCCTGGTCTTCACGCTGGAATACGCCGCGCGTCTGGCGTGCGTGCGCCACCCGTTGCGCTACGCCCTGAGCTTTTACGGCATCATTGACCTGCTGGCGCTGTTGCCCACCTATTTGGCGCTGCTGTTTCCTGATGTTGGGGTGCTGGTTGATGTGCGCATCTTGCGCTTGCTGCGTGTGTTTCGGGTCTTCAAGCTCACCGCCTATGTGTCGGAATACCAGGCCATTGGGCTGGCCTTGCGCGCCAGCCAGCGCAAGATCATGGTGTTTCTGGCAGCGGTGCTGATGATTGTGCTGGTGATCGGCACGCTGATGTACGTGGTGGAGGGGCCCGCCAACGGCTACACCAGCATTCCCACGTCGGTTTACTGGGCCATCACCACCATGACCACGGTGGGTTTTGGCGACATCACGCCCAAAACAGACTTTGGTCGGCTGATTGCATCACTGATGATGCTGCTGGGCTGGGGCACGCTGGCCGTGCCTACCGGCATCGTCACAGCCGAGATGACCTACGCCCGCAAAGCACCCACCACCACCCGCACCTGCCAGGAATGCCTGACCGAAGGCCACATGCCCGACGCCAATTTTTGTCGCCATTGCGGTGCGCGCCTGCCTGACTATGCCCATGAATAGGGCAGGGCAGCACCGCGCTGCGCTAGCATCGCGATTTAAGCAGCGCAACCCACAACCTCAACCATCCCAGGAGACCCCCATGTTTGAATCTCTCATTGCAGGTAGCCTGCCCAAACCCGCCTGGCTGGCCGAAACGCAAAAACTTTGGCCGCAATGGAAGGCGCAAGGCGACGAGCTGCTGCAGGCCAAGCGCGATGCCACGCTGCTGTGGATCAAGCTGCAAGAGGACGCAGGCCTGGACATCATTGGCGACGGCGAACAGGCACGTCAACACTTCGTGCACGGCTTTCTGGAGCAGGTTGACGGCATCGACTTTGAGCACAAGGTGACGATGGGCATCAGAGACGGCCGCTACGACGCGCAGGTGCCGCAAGTGGTGGCACAGCTCAAACTCAAGGGCCGCGTGCATGCTTTAGAGGCGCAACTGCTGCGTGCCCACACCAACAAAAAAATCAAGTTCACCCTGCCCGGCCCGATGACGATTGTCGACACCGTGGCCGACCGCTTTTATGGCAGCAAGGTCGACATGGCCATGGCCTTTGCCGACTTGCTTAACCAGGAGGCGCTGGCGCTGCAGGCCGATGGCGTGGACATCATCCAGTTTGACGAACCGGCCTTCAACGTTTACTTGAAAGATGCCGCAACTTGGGGCGTGCAGGCGCTGGAACGCGCCGCAAAAGGGCTCACCTGCACCACTGCTGTGCACATCTGCTACGGCTACGGCATCAAGGCCAACCTGGACTGGAAGGAAACCCTGGGCCAGGAGTGGCGGCAGTACGAGGCGATCTTTCCAGCACTTGCCAAAAGCAGCATCAGCCAAGTGAGCCTGGAGTGCTACCACTCGCACGTGCCGCCGCATTTGATGGCGCTGCTGGAGGGCAAAGACGTGATGGTGGGTGTGATCGACGTGGCCAGCGACGTGGTGGAAACCCCCGAGCAGGTGGCCGACACCATCGGCCAAGCGCTGCAATACGTGCCCAAACATCGCCTGTTCCCGTGCACCAACTGCGGCATGGCGCCGATGAACCGCAACATTGCGTTGGCCAAACTGCAGGCGCTGGCCGCTGGTGCAGCGCTGGCGCGGGCACGTCATGTGTAACCTGAAACTACTGCCGCGGCAGCGAAAAATGGCTGTTTGTAGGGTGGACTTCAGTCCACTGCGATTGAAATGAATATTTGTAGGGTCGACTTTAGTCGACCATGGCGGGCTGAAGCCCGCCCTACAGGTGCAGCAATCAGGCAGTGCCCATGCTTCATGCTTTTGGGTGACATTTCCAAGTATGAAAATTAATGCATTTTTGACCTCTAGCCCTTATAGAACAAGCGCGAGCAGCTATTAAATTGATATGACACTGAGCCTGGTTTCCCCGGAAAAAATTGGCCTGAGCACGCCACGCCTGCAACGCCTGATGGCCGTTTTGCAGTCTGAAGTTGACAAAAAACGCCTGCCTGGTGCGGTGGTGGTGCTGGCGCGCCACGGCCAGACGGCGCTGCTGGACAGCGTCGGCCAGCTCAACCCGGCCACGGGTGAGGCCATGCACCGTGACGCGCGCTTTCGCATCTACTCGATGACCAAACCGATTGTCTCGGTGGCGGCGATGATGCTGGTAGAGCAGGGGCGCTTGCTGCTGAGCGACGCGGTCAGCAAGCATTTGCGCGAGTTCGCCAAACAACAGGTGGCGGTGCAAAACGGCAGCACGTCAACCGCGCCGTCGCTGGAGCCGGTGCGCCGCGACGCCACAGTGCACGACCTGCTGCGCCACACCGCGGGCATGACCTACGAATTTTTGGGCGCCAGCCCGGTGCAGCGCCAGTACACCCAGCTGCGCATCGGCTCGCGTGAGCGCACGCTGGCCGAGTTCACCCAGCAGCTGGCCGGCATCCCGCTGATGTACCAACCCGGCAGCGCGTTTGAATACAGCCGCGCCACCGATGTGCTCGGCCGCGTGATTGAAGTGGTGTCGGGTCAGAGCCTGCAAGACTTTTTGCGCGAACACATCTTTGAGCCGCTGGGCATGTCGCACACCGGTTTCACCGTGCCGCCAGAATTCCACGACCACATTGCCGAACCCTTTGCGCGTGACCCCGACGGCGGCGTGCAGATGCGGGTGATTGATGTGCGGCTTGATGCCGCGCTGGCCTCTGGCGGCGGCGGGCTGATCTCTACCGCGCAGGACTACGCGCGCTTCTTGCAGTTCATGCTGGGCCGAGGCGAATTGGACGGCGTGCGCCTGCTGGGCGCACAAACGGTGGATTTCATGACCACTGACCACCTGGGCGACATTCCCGTGGCCGCCACCGGCTCCATGGCTTTGCTGCCGCCCGGGCATGGCTTTGGCTTGGGTTTTGCGGTGCGCAAACACCAAGGCGTGGCGCCGGTGCCCGGTTCGGTTGGCACCTACTTTTGGGGCGGCTTGGCCGGCACCACCTTCTTTGTCGACCCCAAGCTCGACCTGTTCGCCATCCTCATGCTGCAAGCGCCCAACCAGCGCGAGTATTACCGCATGCTGTTTCGCAACCTGGTGTACGCGGCGGTGTGCGACTAGAAGTTGGCGCTGACGGCAACGGTGGCCGTTTTGGCCTGATTGACAAACGCGTTGAACTGCCACAGCGTGCCGCGGTGGGTCAGTTCGGACAGATGCCATTGCATCATGACGCCGCCACCGGCCACGTCGTACGCCACATGGACCTGGTTATCGGCAAATGAAGTCAGTGGCAAGCCTACGCGTACCCGGCGGTTGCTGTCGTGGCTGGCGTCGAAAGCCACCAGATAGTCGCGCAGGTGAGCCGCAATTTTTTGTCGGTCTTCTGCCATTTGCGTGGTGATTTCGGCGTCTGCATCCACCGGCTGCGCCAGGCTGGCCGCAAAGCGCGACGGTGCCTTCGGTGTATCTTGCGCAGAACACAGCGGGCAAGCCAGCGCCATGAGGACTGTGATGAGGGCGTAGAGTGGGTTCACGTGATCTGCCTGAAGTGGATAGGCCAACTGTCCCACCAAACCCAGCGCAAGTCGTCAGTTGCGCGGGTAACAAAAGTAAGCGAGCCCGGCAGAGTGTTACCGAATGTTTTCTTGTGTGGAAAATGGCCTTCAACCCCAACAAAGACGTGCGCAAATAGCTATTTATTTTGACGATTGATGCAGCGCAAGTGGGCGACTCAAAATGTGTCCGTGACCGGTTCTACGGTGACCCCCACGCTCAGCGTGTGGTTGGCGCCGCCGTGAATGACGCCGCGCATGGGCGAGACGTCTGAAAAATCCCGCCCGATGGCCAACGTCACGTAGTCTTCGCCGGGCGAGGGCGCGCCGGCGCGGTCGTTGGTGGGGTCCATGTCGACCCAGCCGCTGTCGGGCAGGTACACCGCGCCCCAGGCGTGCGACGCGTCGCTGCCGCGCAGTTTGACCATGCCAGGTGGCGGCGCGGTCAGCAGGTAGCCGCTGACGTAGCGCGCCGCCAGCCCCATGGAGCGCAGGCAGGCAATGAAAATGTGGGCAAAGTCCTGGCACACGCCTTTGCGCTGCGCCAGCGCCTCTACGGCCGGGGTGTTGACCTCGGTGCTATGACTTTCGTAAACAAAGTCATCGTGAATGCGGTGCATCAGGTCCAGCGCGCCCAGCAGCAAGCTTTGCCTGGGGGGAAAGCTGGCGCGGGCATAGGCGGCAAATTCCGCTTGCTGGGGCGCCATGGCCGAGGCAAACACAAATTCGTTGGCCGGGTCATACGCATTGCCGGCGCGGTAGCGAAAGCGTTCGCGCGTGCTCTCCCAGTCGATCAGGTTTTCGGGCAAGCGGCTGGCGCAGGTTTGCACTTCGCTGGTGGCTACCACGCGCAGTTGGCGATGCGGCTGCTGCAAAGAAAAAAAGCTGCGTGTGTTGCCAAACACATCGGTGGCGACACTGCGCTGCGCCGGCTCGGGGGTGATACTGAGCTGCTGGCTGATCAGTTGCTGGCCGTCAGCGTGGCGTGGCGTCAGGTAGGCCATGTGCTGTGCGGTCTCGACCACCGGGCTGTAGTCGTAGACTGTTTCGTGGGTGATCAACAGTCTCATTGCGCCCCCACGCTGCGGTTAGCCAGGCCGGCATGGGTGAAGTAGGTGGCGCTGATATCTTCAGACACCTCAAATGCGGCTTGACAGCATTGCTGCAGCACGTCTTGCAACAAGTCGTAGCGGGGCGCCTCGACGGCTGCAGCGTTGTCTGAAAACGTGTCGGTCGGTGTGACCAGATCCGGCGCCAGTTCGCACAGTTGCGCGAGCCCCCAGGCGCTGGGGTTGGGAACCTTGAGCGACAGATCCGAGAGCTCGTTGGGATCGCTGCCCGCCAGCTTGGCTAGGCGTCCACGCAGGGTGTGCGCGACCCAGGATACCGAGCGTGGGTTGTCGCGGTCAATCACCAGCAAGTCAATCAGCGCGGCGATGTCGCGGCTTTGTTGAAACTGCGCGTGGAAAGTGATGGCGTTGTCAAACAGCTCAATTACCGCATCAAAGCCGCTGTCGGTTTGCAGCGTGCGCCAGCGCAGCGCCAGGCTCAGCGCGTTGGCCAGAAAACCCAGGCGCTCGACGTGGCGACCAATGCTCAGCAGGCGCCAGCCGTCGTCACGCGCCATGCGGTCGGTTTGGGCGCCGGTGATGGCAGCCATTTGGTCGCTGGTGTCTTTGAGGATTTGCAGCGCCTGCTGGGTTGGACAGTTGCCGCGCTGCTGGTATTGGCCAAAGCGGGCGAACAACGTCTCTTCGGCACGGGTGATGATGCGCCAATGCTCTTGCGACAGTCGCTCGCGTACGCTCGATGCCGCCAGCTTGAGCGCGCGCAGGCAAAAGCCCACGCTGGTGGCGTTGCGCGTGCTGCCCAGGCTGTCGATCAACGCGCGCTCAAAGACGCGCGGTGCCTGCAGCGGCGTTGGCACACCGGGCAAGACCAGTGTATTGGCTTGCGCCATCTGGCCTAGCCAGGTCAGCAGCGACGCGTTGTTTGGGTCTTCACCGTGCAGGCAGTCCAGCGTCAGCCTTGCCAGGCGCAAGGTGTTTTCGGTGCGTTCGGTATAGCGCCCTAGCCAGAACAGGCTCTCTGCCGCGCGGCTGGTGACGAGCCGCTTGCGCTGCAACAGGCTCTCGGGCGTCAGATGAGGGTGCAGCAGGGGGGTGCGGTCAACTTCGCCGCTGGTCAGTGACCAGACGTCGGCACTGCTGCCACCGCGCTGCATCGAGGTGATGTCCTGGTCGCTACTGGCCACGCGCGCCAATCCACCAGGCAGCACGCGCCAGCCCTGTGCCGGGTCGGCGACGGCAAAGACGCGCAACACCACCGAGCGCGCCACCAGAGCGTGCTCGGTGGTGTTGGGCGCGGCTTGACCACGTTGCCAGGTTGGCATCTGCGAGAACGGCATGTACGCCTGCACCGTGTGTTCTTGTGGGTGCTGGGCGATGCGTCCGGCCCATTCGTCCAGCGCTTGTTGCGTTTGGCGCTCGCCGAGTACGGCGTCAAAACTGGCGTGTCCGGCCGCGCCCGGGTAAGTGGGCTTGATGACGCAATCGCGCAGGCGGCTCAGCGCGTCAAACATCGCGCTGTTTTCACCACACCACCAGGTAGGCAGCGCGGGCAAACACAGTTCTTCGTCAAAAAAATGGCGCGACAGCGCGGGCAAAAAGCCCAGCAGCGCCGGTGACTCCAAAAACGCTGATCCAGGCGCATTGGCCACCAGCACGTTACCGGCACGGATGGCTTGCAGCAGCCCGGGTACGCCCAGGGTCGAGTCGGCGCGCAGTTCCAGCGGGTCCAGATACTGGTCATCGACGCGTTTGAGCAAGCCGTGCACGGGCACCAGACCCTTGAGCGTTTTCAGGTACAGGCGTTCGTCCCGCACCAGCAAGTCATTGCCCTCGACCAGCGTCAGCCCCAGGTAGCGTGCCAGGTAAGCGTGTTCAAAGTAGGTTTCGTTGTACGGCCCCGGTGTCAACAGCGCCAGATGCGCGTCGGCACCCAGCGGGCTGTTGGCGTGCAGACTGTCCATCAGCGCGCGGTAGGTGCCCGCCAGTCGCTGCACTTTGAGTTTGTCAAAGGCGTTGTTGAACTGGGCCGAGATGGCCAGACGATTCTCCAGCAGGTAGCCCAGGCCAGAGGGCGCTTGCGTGCGTTGCCCTACCAGCCACCAGTTGCCATCGGGGCCGCGCGTCATGTCAAACGCGGCGATGTGCAGATAGCGCCCGCCGACCGATTTGACGCCATGCATGGAGCGCAGGTAACCGGGGTGGCCTTGCACCAGCGCCGGCGGCAGCAGGCCCGAGTGCAACAGTTGTTGTGGGCCATAGACGTCGGCCATGACGCGCTCGAGCAGGCGCACCCGCTGCAAGACGCCTTGCGCGATGTGTCGCCAGTCGACAGGTGCGATGATCAGCGGAAACAGGTCAAGCGACCACGGACGCTGTGGGCCGTCTTCGTCAGCGTAAACGTTGTAGGTCACGCCGTTGTCACGCACCTGGCGTGCAAGGTGCGTGCTGCGCTGTGTTATGTCGGCGCGGGTTTGGTCTTTCAATTCATCAAAAAAACCGGCCCAAGCCCTTGTCATGTCTGGGCTAGATGCTTCATTATCTGAAGCACTTTCGATGCCGTTGTCGGCCCTTGTCAGGGTGCCGTGGATTTCGTCAAAGTGGCCTTCGGTGCAGCGCAAGTTGTCTGCCAATTCGTCCAGCCGCAATTCGGTTGCGCTAGTTTGCGGCTGTGACGACGATTGAACTTGCGTTTGTTGCATGGCAGGGAGTATGCCAGCGTGGCGCTGCTTTGACAGACAATCGCCCATTTCCAAATTTGCTTGGGGCTTGCCACACACCATGACCGAATCCGTTTTAGAAACCACCACTGAACACGTCGCCGAGGCCGCAAGCGGCGCGCCCGCGCCTGCGGCCAAACCCAGGGTCAAACGCTTTGACGCCGCCCAGCCCGTGCTTGAAAAGCTGTTTACGCTCTATCCGCACCTCTTTGGCCAGCGTTTTCTGCCGTTGAAGCTGGGCGTTTTTCAGGACCTGATGGCCGCGCACCCCGATGTTTTCAAACGCGACGACCTCAAGCTGGCGTTGGGCGTGCACACCCGCTCGACACGTTACCTGCAGGCGGTGGCCGCTGGTTTGCCACGCCACGACTTGCAGGGCCAGGTGGTGGAGACAGTGGCACCCGAACATGTTTTCCTGTCGATTGTTGAGGTGTTCACCCGCCGCCAGGCGCGCGCGCAAGAAGACCTGCTGCCCAAGCTGCAAAATCAATTGGCCACGGCTTACGAGAAATCGGGTTTGACGCGAGCAGACTATCTGGCGCGCATCGGTACCCCCTCTGATGTCATCAACGCTGTGCTGGATGAAGCCATGGCGCAAGTAGACTTGAAACGCGCCCGCCGCACAGCGCTTGTCAAAGCATTTGAGGCCAGTGGCAAGACAGTGGCTGAGTTTGCTGATTCGCTGGGTATGCCCGAGCGCGAGGTGCAAGCTGTGCTGACGCGTTAAGCTGCACTGTCAGCCTTGGGTTTGAGCGGCTGGCGTGCCAGTTGCTCAAATTCGGACAAAGGCACAGGGCGACTGAACAAGTAGCCCTGGATCAGATCGCAATGGTGGACGGTGTTCAAAAAAAACAGCTGTGCCTGGTTTTCAACGCCTTCTGCGACCACTTTCATGCTCAGACTGTGCGCCAGGCTGATGGTGGCTGAACAAATGGCTGCGGCCTCGTCGCTGGATTCGATGTCGCGTACAAAGCCCTGGTCAATCTTGAGCTGGTCAAGCGGCAAGCGACTCAAATAAGCCAGTGATGAGTATCCCGTGCCAAAGTCGTCGAGTGAAAAGCCGATGCCCAAGGTTTTAAGCGCGGTCATTTTGGCCACCACGTCATCAACATCGTCAACCAACAAACTCTCAGTCAGTTCCAACTTAAGTCGCTGCGGCGGCGCGCCACTGCGTCTCAAAACAGCTACAACTTCGTCGACAAAGCCTGGTTGTGAAAATTGCTTGGCGCTCACATTCACCGCCAGCGTCAGGCTGGCAAATGCGGTTTGGTGCTGCCAATCAGCCAATTGCAGGCAAGCGGTTTCCAGCACCCACGCCCCCAGCGGCAAGATCAGCCCCGATTGTTCGGCCACACCAATGAACTCTGTGGGCGAAACCAAGCCCCTGCCAGGGTGTTGCCAGCGCACCAATGCCTCAGCGCCAGCCACGCGGCCGTCAGCGTGCACCTGCGCTTGGTAAAAAAGCACAAACTGGCGTTGCTCAATGGCTTCACGCAGCGCCAATTCAACCGCTGCCTTGGCTTGCAATTTGGCTTGAATCTGGGGATCAAAAAAGCGCAAGGCGTTGCGGCCGCTGGCCTTGGCTTCATACATCGACATGTCGGCGCGCTTGATCAAGTCGTCGATGCTCTCGGTCACCCCTGAAAACAGCGCCACCCCAATGCTGGCGGTGCAGTGGCATTGCACCGCGTCGAGTTGATAACTGGCATCCAGCGCCTGCAAAATCTTGGTGCCAATGGCGTTGGCTTGGGTGGCTGCGTCATTGGCATCGGCGCTGAGAGATTCGAGCATGACCACAAATTCATCCCCACCCAGCCGTGCCACTGTGTCGTTACTGCGCACACACTCCCGCAGCACAAAAGCCACCTGGCGCAGCAAGTTGTCGCCCACCGTGTGGCCATGGGTGTCGTTGATGGTCTTGAAATTGTCCAGATCAATGAACAACAGCGCGCTCACCAGCTCGCTGCGCGCGCCATTCATCATGGCCAGTTCAAGCCGATCCATCAGCAAGCGGCGGTTTGGTAGGTTGGTTAAAGGGTCGTAAAACGCCAAATTGCGGATTTGACTCTCTGCCGCTTTACGCTCGCTGATGTCGGTGAAGGCCGCAACATAGTGGGTAACGACTTCGTCCTTGTTTTTGACGGCAGTGATGGTCAGCCACTCTGGAAATATGCCGCCATTCTTATGTCGGTTCCAGATTTCACCAGCCCACGTGCCATCGGTATCAATGGCGGAAAACATGGTTTGGTAAAACGCTGGGCCGTGTCGACCGGATGCCAATAAATGTGGCGTTTGACCCACCGCCTCGGCTGCGGTGTAACCGGTGATTTCGGTGAATGCCCGGTTCACCCGCAGGATGCGCTTGTTGGCATCGGTGATGATCATGCCCATTTGTGCTTCGAAAGCTGTGGCGGCAATACGCAGATCAACTTCCGCTGCCTCCAGCGCTGTGTTCCTCTCTTGAAGAGCGCGAGTGCGATACGCTACCTGGTCTTCAAGTTCCGCTTTATGCGCTTGCAGCTCTTTGTTTGCCAGCGCCAGCTTGCTGATGACGCGCTTCACTTGCGTGACAAAAGGGCGAAAAATCAGGGCTGCTTCCATTGACAGCAGCAGCAAACTCAGGAGCCAAAAAGTGGTTTCTGCCCGCAATAAGTCGCGTACCTTGGCTTCTCCCTCCTGCTGATAGAGCACCACCACCTGGTCTAGCGTCTGCACCAAGGGTTCAGCCGCGGTGCGTGTGATCAGGGTCAGATCAGGATGGTTTGCAGTCAGCATCGCATCGGGCGCCTGGAGCAAACGGCGCACGGCATCCACATATTGCGCAATTTGGCTGTCCAAAGGCGCTTTGCCAGAAAAATAAAGTGCGCGCGCTGCATCGGACATGGCGGTCGGCAAGCCCAAGCTTGCATCACCCCGGATGAGGCCATGGTGCGACCGCTCCAGCAAATCGACCGCCTCGGTGAGTTTGCTGCGAAGACCGGCACGCTCCTCAGCTGGTGCATGAACCAGCAAGTTGGCGAACAAGGCTGTGCGCTGGCTGAGCATGCGCTGGCGACCACTGACATTGACCACTGCAGCCGTGCTCTCCTGAGCCGATATGACCCATTGCAGACTCAGCCAGGCCGCTG
>Ga0210044_10007542_pt1 | contig 13841 bp, 8 predicted proteins | sample CryGey13umfilter_2_FD_183959 | JGI IMG/M metagenome (GOLD analysis project Ga0210044, IMG submission 183959) | Groundwater microbial communities from aquifer in Utah, USA - Crystal Geyser 4/9/14 3 um filter (SPAdes) (version 2) | ecosystem: Environmental > Aquatic > Deep subsurface > Groundwater... | reverse complement strand
AACTTTCAATCGTGAATTGGAAAGACAAGCCGGAAAAGTTACATCACGTGAAGTACGGGCTTCGGGAATTCCATGGAATTTTTATCCAGTTCTCGATTTGGGAAGACAACCTCTCTGGCCAAGATTATGGGAAACTTTTGGTGAGGATGTTTACCTTACAACTGAAATGGGAAAATCTTACATAGCCGGTGCGCAGGGCAACGATATCAGTGCAGAAGATAAACTTGCTATTTGCCTGAAGCATTATGTTGGTTACAGTTTTCCGTTGAATGGAAAAGACAGAACTCCTGCATGGATTGGAGAAAGAATGATGAGAGAATATTTTCTCCCCCCGTTCAAAGCAGCTATTGATGCCGGTGCAGAAACTATAATGATTAATTCAGCAGAGGTTGATGGAATTCCGGGTCACGCAAATTATCATTTGCTGACGGAAGTTTTAAGAAATGAATGGAAGTTCAAAGGATTTACAGTTTCGGATTGGGAGGATATTAAAAGACTTTATACACGTGACAGAGTAGCAGATTCACCTGAGGAAGCAGTCAGAATGGCTGTAATGGCAGGCATTGATATGAGTATGGTTCCTTATGATTTTTCTTTTTATGAGATTTTAATAAAACTTGTGAATGACGGAAAAGTGCCGATGAGCCGTATTGACGAGGCTGTTGAAAGAATCCTCAGAGTAAAATATTTAGTAGGTTTGTTTGATAATCCAAAATCAGAATCCGTGACGGTTAAATCTTTTGCATCAAAAGAAAATAAACAAATCAATCTTGATGCAGCACGCGAAGCTGTTGTTCTGTTGAAAAATGAAAAAAATATTCTTCCGCTGAAAAAAGGGAATAAAATTTTAGTTGCAGGACCGACTGCAAATATGCTGAGTGTTTTGAACGGTGGTTGGACAATCACATGGCAGGGAAATGAAGAGACAGTTTATCCGCAAGAAAACAATACTATACTTGAAGCTTTAAAAATGAAAGTAAGAGATGGAAATGTTAATTTCGTTGAGGGATGTAGTTTTGACAAAGATATCAATACTTCGAAAGCTGTAGAAGAAGCTAAAAAATCTGACGTGGTGATTTTATGTCTCGGTGAACCGACATATTGTGAAACGCCCGGAAATATTAATGATTTAACCCTTAATGCAGCGCAGTTAAATTTAGCAAAAGAAATTTCAGCCACAGGAAAACCTGTAGTTCTTGTTCTTATTGAAGGAAGACCAAGATTAATAAATTCAATCGAACCAAATATGAATGCGATATTAGTTTCATTTCTTCCGGGAATGGAAGGCGGAAATGCGATTGCAGATGTTTTATCTGGCGATACTAATCCAAGTGGCAAATTACCAATCACTTATCCGAAATTTGTAAATGATTTTGTTCATTACGATTATAAGCCAATGGAAATTTATGATACGAATATTATTGATCCGCAGTGGACTTTCGGCTACGGTTTAAGTTATACAACTTTCAAATATTCAAATTTGACAATATCAAATCCAAATCCGAAAATCGGCGAGAATATTATGGTAAAAGTAGATGTCGAAAACACCGGAACGATTACCGGAAAAGAATCTGTTCTTTTATATCTTACAGATTTATTTGGTACGATTTCCAGACCGAATAAACAATTAAAAGGTTTTGAAAAAATTTCATTGAAACCGGGAGAAAAGAAAACAGTTGAATTTACAGTGACTAATGAAATGATGTCTTTTATCGGTCTTGAAAATAAATTTGTTGTTGAACCGGGAGAATTTATAGTTTCAGTCGGTGATCAAAAAGTGAACTTTAATCTAATTAAATAATAAGGAGAAATTATGACCTCAGGTGTAAACACAGCAAATACAAATTCTGGCTCTGATCCGGGAAAAAATTATTCTTTTGCTCTTACAATTTTGACAACTCTGTTTTTTATGTGGGGATTCATTACTTGTCTAAATGATATTTTGATTCCTCATCTGAAAGCGGTTTTTACTTTGAATTATACGCAAGTTATGATGATTCAGTTTAGTTTTTTCACTGCGTATGCAATTGTGTCTCTTCCTGCCGGTATTTTGGTTGAGAAAATCGGATATAAAAATGGAATTGTAATCGGTTTGATTACTGCAGGAATTGGTTGTCTCTTTTTCTACCCTGCAGCAAGTTTCCAATCATTCCCGATGTTTTTAGCCGCAATGTTTGTTCTTGCAAGCGGTATTACCTTATTGCAAGTAGCTGCTAATCCTTATGTTGCAATTCTTGGGAAACCGGAAACAGCATCAAGCAGATTAAATCTTACTCAGGCTTTCAATTCACTTGGAACTACAATTGCTCCGCTTTTCGGTTCATTATTAATCCTTTCCGTTGCAGTAAAAACAGTTGAAGAACTGAAGGTTATGTCAAATCCTGAAGTTAGTGCATATAAACTTACTGAAGCTAGTGCAGTACAGGTGCCTTATTTAGGGCTTGCGGCTGCTCTTTTTGTTATCGCTGCTATTTTTGCAATAATTAAATTACCGAAAGTTGAAGCTGCCGATGTTCAGTCAAGTGATGGTAAGGCAGAAAATTCACAGGATCAGCACAAAAGTGCTTGGAGTTACAAACATTTGGTATTAGGTGCTGTTGCAATTTTTGTTTATGTCGGCGGAGAAGTTTCTATTGGTTCTTTCCTTGTTAATTATCTTGGACAACCATTTATTGCAGGATTGAAAGAAGCTGATGCAGGCAAATTTGTTTCATTCTATTGGGGCGGAGCAATGGTAGGAAGATTTTTTGGCTCGGGGATTCAAAGAGTTGTAAAACCAAATCTGATGCTTGCATTCAATGCATTGGTTGCTGCCGTTCTTGTAATTGTTTCGATGCTGACAAACGGGCAAGTTGCGATGTGGTCAATTCTTGCTGTCGGATTGTTCAACTCAATTATGTTCCCAACAATATTCACCCTCTCAATTGACGGACTTGGAAAACACACAGGTCAGGCTTCAGGAATCCTTTGTACGGCAATTGTTGGCGGTGCTTTGCTTCCTGTTTTACAAGGTTATTTTGCTGATAACATCGGCATTCACCATGCATTCTTTATTCCGGTTTTATGTTATGCTTACATTGTATTTTACGGACTGAAAGGATTTAAACCTAAATTTGCAAATTAAAATGTGGGATTTATGAAAAAGATTTTAATTGTATTTTTTGCTCTGTCAACATTCGCATTCTCCAATTGCTCGAAAAATGATAATCCTGCTAAAACAAAGGATAATACGGATTCTCTTGCAATTGAAGGATACAATTTGGTTTGGAATGATGAGTTTAACGGAACTGAAGTTGATTTAACAAAATGGAGTTATGAAGTTAATGGACATGGTGGCGGGAATAATGAACTTCAATATTATACCGACAGAAATGAAAATTCGTTTGTTTCAAGTGGTAAATTAACAATTGTTGCCCGTCAGGAAGAATATACAGGAACAGACGGAACGAGATATTATACTTCGGCAAGAATGCGTACAGTAAATAAAGGCGATTGGAAGTATGGAAGATTTGAAATTCGTGCAAAACTTCCTTATGGACAAGGTTTATGGCCGGCAATCTGGTTGCTGCCTACAAAATGGGTTTATGGCGGCTGGCCTGCAAGCGGAGAGATTGATATAATGGAATTACTTGGACATGAAACTGATAAAGTTTATGGTACAATTCATTATGGCGGAACCCCGCCAAATAATACTCACACCGGCGGGAATTACACACTTTCGACAGGTACATTTGCAGGTAGCTTTCATACTTTCAGATTTGATTGGGAAGAAAATGAAATGCGTTGGTACGTTGATGATAAATTATACTTGACACAGAAAAATTGGTTCACCAATGGTCAGCAATATCCTGCACCATTTGACCAATTGTTTCATTTAATACTTAATGTTGCAGTTGGCGGTAATTGGCCTGGAAATCCGGATTTGTCAACTACCTGGCCTCAGCAGATGGAGGTTGATTATGTACGTGTTTATCAAAAAAAATAATGAGTAAAAATAAATGAAAAAATTACTGTTTATATTTTTCATCAGCATTTCGATTTTTTCGCAGAAGAAATCTTTTGAACAAAGAGCAGATTCTGTTCTTGCATTAATGACACTCGAAGAAAAAGTCGGGCAGCTTGTCCAATATAGCGGTGGCTGGGCAACTGGTGTGGAAACTGGAAAACCAACCGAAGGCAGTGATGAGTTAATCCGAAAAGGAAAAGTTGGTTCCTTCTTAAATGTTGTTAGTTCTAAATTGACTGGCAAGATGCAGAAAATTGCTGCTGAAGAATCACGATTAAAAATTCCTTTGATTTTCGGGCTTGATGTAATTCATGGTTATGTATCCACTTTCCCCGTTCCTTTAGCTGAGGCAAGTTCATGGAATCCTTCACTGGTCGAAAAATCTGCCCGAATGCAAGCATTAGAAGCCTCCTCAGCAGGAATTCATTGGACTTTCAATCCTATGGTCGATATTGCCCGAGATCCTCGCTGGGGAAGAATTATGGAAGGAAGCGGCGAAGATCCTTATCTCGGTTCTCAAATGGCTGCAGCTCGTGTCCGTGGTTATCAGGGAAATGATTTATCTGCAAATAATACAATTCTTGCTTGTGTTAAACATTATGCAGGTTACGGCGGAGCTGAAGGTGGAAGAGATTACAACACAGTGGATTTATCAGAAAGAAATTTCAGAGATTTTTATTTGCCTCCTTACAAAGCAGGTGTTGAAGCAGGTGCCGGTTCATTGATGGCTTCATTCAATGAAATTGGCGGTGTGCCTTCTTCAGCCAGTAAATTTTTAATGACTCAAATTTTACGCAACGAATGGAAAACAGATGCTTTCGTTGTCAGTGATTGGAATTCAATCGGCGAATTAATTCCACACGGAGTTGCAAAGGATTTGAAGGAAGCCGCAAAACTCGGTATTGAATCGACAGTCGATATGGATATGGAAGCAAATGCATATTATTCTCATCTCGCAAATCTTGTTCGCGAAGGAAAAATAGATATAAAATTAGTTGATGCTGCTGTGCGTCGTGTGTTGATTGCAAAATTCAAGCTTGGTTTGTTCGATGATCCATTCAAATATTGTAATGAAGAACGTGAACAGAAAACAATTAAAAGCAAAGAAATTGTTGATGCAACAAAAGAAGTTGCGTTAGAATCAATTGTACTTTTAAAGAATGAAAAAAATCTTTTGCCACTGGATAAAAAATTAAAATCAATTGCTGTTGTTGGATATTTAGCAAAATCAATTTCAGATCCACTTGGCGGTTGGTCAGCTTTGGGTGATAGCAATGATGTGGTATCTATCTTCGATGGAATTAAAAATAAAATAGGTAAAGATGTAAAAATAAATTATGCAAAAGGTTGTAAGATTACCGGCAATGATAAGAGTGGATTTAATGAAGCAATTAATGTTGCTAAATTATCTGATGTGATTATTGCTGTTGTTGGTGAAACAAGAAATATGAGTGGCGAAGCGAGTTCACGTGCAACTCTTGATTTGCCCGGCGTTCAGGAAGATTTGTTGAAAGAACTTTATAAAATCGGAAAACCAATTGTTGTTATTTTAATGAATGGAAGACCACTTACAATTCCATGGCTTCAGGAAAATATTCCTGCAATTGTTGAAGCTTGGTATCCCGGAATTTCTGCTGGAAGTGTTGTTGCAGATATTTTATTCGGTGATGTTAATCCAAGTGGAAAATTGACTGTTACTTTTCCACGATATGTCGGACAAATTCCAATCTACTATAATCATAAAAATACAGGCAGACCGCACGACCCAAAAAATCATTACACATCTTACTATATGGATTTAGATAACACTCCACTTTATCCATTTGGATTTGGATTGAGTTACACAACTTTTGAATATTCAAATTTAACTCTTGATAAAAAAGAAATTAAGAAAAATGAATCGCTCAAAGTTTTTGTTGATGTAAAAAACACCGGCACACGAGAAGGAAAAGAAGTTGTCCAACTTTACATTCGAGATTTAGTTGGAAGCGTAACCCGTCCGGTTAAAGAATTAAAAGACTTCAAAAAAATTTCTTTGAAACCCGGAGAAACAAAACATGTTGAATTCACAATTACTCCGGATAAACTAAAATTTTATGACATCAATATGGACTATGTTCTTGAGAGCGGAGATTTTCAGGTTTTCGTCGGGACTAATTCTGTGGATGTGAAAGAAACGTCATTTCAAATAGTAGAATAGGAGATAAAATGATGTTACAAAAATATTTAGCTAAGATTATATTAGTTGCTGTTTTGTTGGGATTAATTGGCTGTTCAAACACTTCAATAATAAAAACAAAAAACAGTAATCAAACCGGGTATAGTTTTATGGGAAAGTATCAAAAAGATGTGAATATGAATTATCTTTTATATTTGCCGAAAGATTACGAGCAAAAAGATAAAGTGCCATTGCTGTTGTTTCTTCACGGAGCAGGAGAGAGAGGTGATAATTTAGAATTAGTTAAAGTTCACGGTCCTGCAAAATTAGTTGAAAAGGGAAAAGATTTCCCGTTTGTGGTTGTTTCTCCTCAATGCCCGAAGGATAAAAGATGGGAAACAAACGATTTGATAGCCCTGCTCGATGATATAATTCTTAAATATAAAATTGATGAAAACAGAATTTATGTTACTGGATTAAGCATGGGTGGAAACGGAACTTGGAAACTTGCAGCAGAAATTCCAAATCGTATTGCAGCGATAATTCCAATTTGTGGTTGGGGTGATCCGTTCGCTGCAATGATGATGGGCAAGCTTCCTGTTTGGGCTTTTCACGGTGCAAAAGATGTTGTTGTTCCTGTAAGTTCATCTGAAGTAATGGTTGAAACAATGAAACGAAATGGCGGTGAAGTCAAATTTACTGTCTATCCCGAAGCCAATCATGACGCTTGGACTGAGACATATAATAATCCTGAAATCTATGAATGGCTGTTAAAACACTCTTTGAATAATGTAAAGTGAATAATGTAAAATGTATAATGTTTGTCGTGGTTCGACATCCGTCTCCGTCAATTGACGGATGACTTGTAGAAGGTTAACACATAAACTATCCGGAGATAAAAATAAAAATGAAACATCTAATTATTTTATTATTCATTTCAACACTGATTTATGGACAAGAAAAAATGATTTACAAAGACGCCTCACAACCGATAGAAAAACGTGTTGAAGACTTACTTCAGCGAATGACTCTTGATGAAAAAATTGATATGCTCGGCGGAACAGGATTCGCAACAAAACCAATTCCACGACTTGAAATACCTGAGTTAAGAATGACTGATGGTCCTGTTGGAGTTCGGTGGGATCCGTCAACAGCATTTCCGGCTTCAATTGCAATGGCTGCAACTTGGAATCCCGAACTAATTAATCAAGTTGGCGGTGGAATAGGAAGAGAAACAAAAGGAAAAGGAAGACATGTTATTCTTGGTCCGGGAGTAAATATCGAACGCCTTCCGATGAATGGAAGAAATTTTGAATACTTTGGCGAAGATCCATATTTAACTTCTCAATTGGCTGTTGAATATATTAAAGGTGTTCAGAAAGAAGGAGTTGCTGCAACAATAAAGCATTTTGCTGCGAACAATCAGGAACATGAAAGAATGTTTGTTGATGTTTTAGTTAGCGAGCGTGCATTGAATGAAATATATTTCCCTGCATTCAAAGCTGCTGTTCAAGAAGCAGATGTTTTGTGCGTGATGAATTCATACAACAAAGTTAATATGCATTACGCAGCAGAGAATGATTATTTGCTGATTGATAAACTCAAAAAAGAATGGGGCTTCAAAGGATTAGTAATGAGTGATTGGGGCGCAGTTCATTCAACAATACCAACTGCAAAAGGTGGAATGGATCTCGAAATGCCTGATGGAAAATATATGCATAAAGAATCTCTGACAATGAAAATCAAGAACAACAGTATTCCAATAGAAACAATTAATGATAAAGTCAGAAGAATTCTCACAGTGATATTTAAACTTGGATTATTCGATCAACCTGAATGGAAAGAAAATCCAACTTTGGTTAACTCAAAAGAAAATAGAAAAATAGCTTATCAAACTTCGCTCGAATCAATTGTATTATTAAAAAATGAAAAAAATATTTTGCCACTGAAACAAAATGAAATAAAAACACTTGCAGTGATTGGTCCAAGTGCAGCAAAAGCAAGAACCGGCGGTGGCGGAAGTGCTTATGTAACTCCGATTGATCAGGTTTCTCCGCTTGATGCATTAAAGAAAAAATATTCAGATAAAATTAAAATAGAATTTTCACAAGGCGTAATTCTTGAAGGTGATGCTGAAGGAATTCCATCAGAATTTTTATTCACTGATCAATCAATGAAAACAAATGGATTGAACGCAGAATATTTTGATAATAAAAATCTTGAAGGAACTCCAAAACTGAAAAGAATTGATGAGAATGTTAATTTTCATTGGGATGACAGAAGTCCTGCAAAAGAAATTGGTGAAGATAATTTTTCAGCTCGTTGGACAGGGTATTTGAAAGCACCCGAAACAGGATTGTATCCATTAAAAACTTCTGCTGATGATGGAACACGATTATATCTTGATGATAAACTTATAATTAATGATTGGAACGATCATGCAGTGGAAACAAGAAATTATAATGTCCAACTTGAAAAAGGAAAACTTTATAAAATAAAATTAGAATATTACGAAAACGGTGGTGGTGCAGTTGCAATTCTTGGTTGGGCACTTCCAAATAAAAATGAATTTGGCGAAGCAATTGAAGTTGCAAAAAAATCTGATTTGGTTTTATTGTTTGTTGGAAACTCAGATCAAGTTGAAACAGAAGGCAGAGACCGTGATGATTTGAATCTACCAGATGGACAGGATGAATTGATTTCAAAAATTGCTGATGCAAATCCAAATGTAATTGTCGTTTTAACAACCGGTGCACCGGTAGTAATGGATAAATGGCTTTCTAAAGTAAAAGGTGTTGTTCAAATGTGGTTTGCCGGCACTGAAGGTGGGAATGCAATTGCAGATGTTTTGTTTGGGAATTATAATCCATCGGGAAAATTGCCGGTAACATTTCCGAAGAAGTGGGAAGATTGTTCGGCATTTGGGACGTACAAAACTTTTCCAGCACGCACTTATTATGCTGATGATATTTATGTTGGTTATCGTCATTTTGATACCAAAAACATTGAGCCACTATTTCCATTTGGATTTGGTTTGTCATACACAAATTTCGAATATGAAAATCTTTCTGTAAATGAAAGCGGAAATTCAATTGATGTTTCTTTTGATATCAAAAATATTGGTTCATTCGATGGTGCAGAAACAGCTCAGATTTATGTGAGTGAAATACAGCCTTTGATTGACAGACCAGCAAAGGAATTAAAAGCATTCAAAAAAGTTTTTCTGAAAAAAGGTGAAACGCAAAAAGTGAATTTAAGTATTGATAAAAAATCGCTTTCATATTTTGATGCAAAAACTCATGACTGGATGCTTGATAATGGTGAATATGAAATTTTAGTAGGAGCTTCATCGAGAGATATTAAATTGAAATCTTCAGTAATATTGAAATAAAAAATAGAACGCAGATCATTCCGAGGAGCTTGCGACGAAGCAATCTAACAAATAAAGATGAGAGATTGCTTCATCCGTCTGTGGCCGGATTCGTAATGACAGAAAAGAAAAGTTACTGCCAATTGACTCTAATCTGCGTTAATCATAATGAATCGTAAAAATCTGTGTCCAATTTGTTTTGAATTTCAAAAAGATTTATTTAGATTTTCAAAAACAAAGATTCAATTATTATATTATTAATGTATTTAATAAATTTTGTAATAATTAAATTAAGATTGAAATTAGTTTTCATACAATTTTAGGGTGAGAATAAAAACAAAAAAAGGCATAAATATTTTAGAACAGGCTAAATTATTACGAATTAATAAATTTGAAAAGAATATAGTTGGTATTTTCCAATTAACTTCAAATGATAAATTAACTAATTATTCAAATTAGGAGGGTGTATGAAAAATATAATCTTTTTGTTTTTAGTATCTTTATTGCTTTTAGCTGGTTGCAGCAGTAATAAAAATTTACTCAAAACGGAGTCCGGAGATATTCCTGATTGGTACTTAACTCCACCGCAGGATCCGAATTTTCTTTTTGCTGTCAATTCATCAACATCGCAGGATATGCAGATGGCTGTTGATAAATCGATGACTGGTGCCCGCGCTGAAATTGCAAGACAACTTGAACTGAGAATCAGTGACTTGCAAAAGAAATTTGCTGAGGAAGTTGGACAGGGTGAAAATTCTACTTTTTTAAGTCAGATGACACAGGCTACCAAAACCGTAGTAAGCACTACTTTAACCGGAAGTACTTTGAAAGAAAAGAAAATCCTTAAAGACAGTAATTTGTGGCGTGCTTATGTATTGGTACAGTACCCGCTTGGTGCAGCCAATAAATCCCTTGTTGAGCAAATCAAAAAGAACAATGAACTCTACACGCGTTTCCGTTCTTCACAGTCATTTGAAGAATTAGACAAAGAAGTTGAAAAATTAAATAAATAAAATTCTTAGTCTTTGTTGACATGATACGCCTTATAGGCTTTATGTTTTTGTGCGGAAATATTTTCCTTTCCGCACAAAACATCCCAGGTTGGTTATATAAACCGAAGGGAATTTTATGTGATGAATTTGCTGTTGGTTATGCTGAAAAGTCATTTTACCACACCTCTGCAATAAACTCGGCTATTAAAAATGCAGTTATTCAGCTTATTAAGCAGAATAAAGTTATTGTTGTAAGTAAAAAATTATTTTGGACAACAGCACTTGGTAATTCTGTAATTGCTGATAATTTTGTTGAAAGATTTGATACATCCCAAATTGAATCATTGCTTAAAAAAGTTGTCTTGCTTGACACATTTATGACAAGTAATTTTGTAGCCGTTTTAATCTCAAGAAATACCTGTGAAAATTTTGATAAAAATAAGTTTATCAATAATAATACTTTTAAAAAGCCGGATTGGATAACAAACATACCTTTTGATGAAGATTACTTCTATGCAGTTGGTGCTTCTCCTGAATATTTTTACAAAACATCTTCGGTTTATGAAGCTGAGAGAAGTGCACTTTATTCACTGGCAGCTTCTAAACAATTATCTGTTAGCTCTTTGCAAAAGAGCAGCGATAATATTGAAGAACAGCGGGAGGAAATTGTGAGTGTTGAAATTTATAATTCTGAGATTTTAGAACGTTGGTTTGATTCCGCGGCTAAAATTTTCTACGTCCTAATGCGTATGCCAAAACAATAATATTATTTAATGGGGTAATTATGAAAAAGTTATTTAGAGAAATCAATAAAATTTATAATTGTAAGTTTTTTCAAAAGAGGATGAATTTGAATGTTTTCTTACTTCTTCCAAATAATGTTTTTTGCAGAAGTTATCAGTGTGAAAGCAAATCAAATGTGAATTTGATTTTTAATAGTTTTCTTATCTTGGTTTTAAGTCTGACTTTTTTTGACTTTGCTAATGCACAGGATAAAAAACAGAAAGAAAAAATTTCTGATGCTTTTGTGGAAATGGAAAGTGGCGAACTGGTTTTAAGATTTTTTGATGCTATTACGGGAAATTCTGTCGCAGATGGGAATGTTGAAATTCAGACTATGGGTGAGTTTACGACTGATTTTGAAGGAAGAATTTTATTTATACCTACTGAAGAAAATGCAGTTTTAAGAATAAGGTTTTCTCACCCGAAATATATTACATCCCAGTTTGATATCGAAATTATGGCTGGAGCGTTGTTTTTTAATAGGTTTTCTGTCTCACCTAAAATGCCATTGGGATCGCTGAGAGTTGTAATTGATTGGAGTGATAAACCATCAGATTTGGATGCTCATTTCGTGAAGGTCAATAATTATCATATTTCATATAGAAATAAAAAAGTTTCAGAAGATGGTATAGCTAAACTTGACAGAGATGATACGGATGGGTTTGGACCAGAAACAATTACAACGAAGAATATTGATAAAAATTCAGTTTACTATTTTTATGTTACTGATTTTACAAATCTTCATAATTCTAATTCTGTCCAACTTTCAAAATCTAAATGCAATGTTAAAATTTATGGCAGAGATAACGAATTATTAAATGTGCTGAAAGTTCCTGAAAATATTGCAGGTGATTACTGGCATGTTTTCAAAATTATCAATGATGGAATTATTATTATTAATGAAATAAAAAATATAGAAATGAATTGAATATTTTGACTTGTAATGAAGAAAATAAAAATATATCGTCATTGCGAAGAGTCAGTCGGTAGACTGACGACGAAGCAATCTAACAAATAAAGATGTGAGTTTGCTTCATCCGTCAGTGGACGGATTCGCAATGACGGGAAAAAATTATTTCATAAAATAAAAAGTTTAAGTAAATTAAACTGCAGTGCTGGAATAAATGTGAGGTAATATGGAAAACAAATCAGTCTTTTGGCTAACAGGAATGTTAATTATTTTTCTTTGTTTGAATGTAACGGTCTTTTCACAAAACGAAATGCGCATTGTTGGTAAAGGAGAATACTTGCCATCTGAGTTGATTGATAAAACAATTCGTGATGCGAACGGTGAAGTCTGTGCCGGGCTGGTTATTGTCTCGGATCTTGATGGACTAACCTACACCGCATATAATGAAATTGTAAAAACCAATCGAAACCCCGGAAGAGATTTGCTCTTTATTCAACGCGAGGAACGTGTCGTAACAGTTTACAAAACCGGCTTTGCTCCGCTTAAAATTATACTTAATGACTACGGCGTTAAATTAAACAGCGGAGAAGTCTGGCAACTGAAAGTTACCGGAGATAAGATTTCTTCTTTACTTCCGATAACAATAACAGTTGTCCCATCGGATGCGAAGATATTCTTTGATGGAAAAGAAGCCTTTTCCGGAAAAACATTACAAACTGCAATTGGGACTCATGAAGTGACAATCTCCAAAAAAGGTTTCCGCACAATTAACGAACAAATTGAAGTAACGCAGCAGCAAGTTGTTTTCACATTTAAGTTGAAAGAAATAGATCTTCAAAGCGTATCGATTACGAGCACGCCCGATGATGCAAAAATATATCTTGATAATATTGAAAAAGGGGTGACCAACAAAGGAATGTTTTTGTTCCCTAGTAGTTATACCTTAAAACTTTCTAAATCGGGATATTTAGATAAAGAAGAGAAGATAGAAGTAGCAGAAGGGAAAGAAAACAAGTTTAGTTACACATTAGTAAAAAACGTGGGCTCACTTTCTTTAAGCGTTTTGCCAAGTGACGCTTCGGTACTCATTAATAAAGAAACTTATAGCATTAGTAGTTTAATACAACTAGCTCCCGGTAAATACAAAATAGAAGTAAGTAAAGAAGGTTATTATGAAACCGGAGAAACAATAGAAATTGAACTTGGAAAAACAGTAACCAAGAACTATACCTTACAACCCAAAGTAGGTAAACTACAATTCTCTGTATCGCCACCGGAAGCAACGGCTGAATTGAGTAGAAATGGCAAGACGGTACAAACATGGCAAGGGTTAAAAATATTAAAAGATGTGCAAGTTGGCGAGTACGACCTAACTGTAAAAAACAGTGGTTATAAAACACTAAAGAACAAAATTACAATCGAAGAGAACAAGACCGCTATTGAAGATGCGCAGTTAATTAAAGGAAGCGACGCAACGGGAAATATGGTTTTAGTAGAAGGCGGAACATACATGATGGGGAGTGATGAAGGAGATAGTGATGAAAAGCCTGTGCACAGAGTAACCTTAAATAGTTTTTATATTGGCAAATATGAAGTAACGCAGAAAGAATGGCAAGAGATTA
>Ga0210044_10007540_pt1 | contig 13844 bp, 12 predicted proteins | sample CryGey13umfilter_2_FD_183959 | JGI IMG/M metagenome (GOLD analysis project Ga0210044, IMG submission 183959) | Groundwater microbial communities from aquifer in Utah, USA - Crystal Geyser 4/9/14 3 um filter (SPAdes) (version 2) | ecosystem: Environmental > Aquatic > Deep subsurface >... | reverse complement strand
CAACAGTTTCCCTTGTATTTCGAAACCACTGGCAAGCTTGTGTCCCCCACCACCGAACTGATGAGCAATGGCTGAAACGTCGACGCCCTCTTGATCTGATGATCGCAAACTGGCTCGTACGGTATTATCATCTCTTTCCGAAAGGACGAGAGCAAACTTCGTGTCCGGCACGGCGCTCAAGATGGAAGAGACTTGGTAGATATCTTCCGGAGAGGCTTGGCAATCTTCCACATCCTTTTTCGTAATAGCCGTAACGAGCATCCCATTTTTTCTATTGAAATGCGCTTTTTCGAAAGCTCTCCCCCACAATTTCAGCGCCCCAATATTTTTCTTCGTGAAAATGGTCTGTGTTATTTTTTCCAGGGGAGCCCCTTTCTTCACGAGATCCGATGCTATTTCCATCACGCGCGGAGAGACATTGGAATGTTGTAGTCCTCCGGTATCAAAAAGTATTCCTGTAAGGAGCATCGTCGCCATCGCCTTAGTGATTTTTATTTCTGTTGTCGAAAAGAAAAGGTACAGCAGTTCGGATGACGAAGAATATTCCGCATCGATCATATTCACGTCACCAGTGATATGGATATCAGGATGATGATCGACGAGAACAACGACTTGTTTTTCAGGAAGGGTTCCTATGACTTTATCGAAACCTCGATCGACACTATCGGAAGCGATGACAGCATCGTAGCTCGTGAGATCCAATTGCTCCGGATGGAAAAAAGTACTCTCGAGCAAAGGCTTCAGATTATCAGGAAAAGCATCAAAACAAGCGATATCCACATGTTTTCCACAGCTTTTGGCATATTCTGCCAGGGCGAGATTGGCGCCGACCGTATCGGGATCTGGCCTACTATGCGCAAAAAACAAGATGCGATTCGCTTCCGCTATGATGTATTTCAAAGTATGAAATTCGGAGTCAAAATTTTGCATAACAGGTGTATAACTCCAAAAAATCCCTGTATTAAGCCTAAAATATTTCCTTCAATAGCTTCTCTACCTTATCAGCTCCTTGTGCTGTCGTATCTATTTCAAAGGAGATTTTCGGGAGTGGTTTCATATGGAGTTTTCTATAAAGATGTTTTTGAATTTTCGGCAGTTCTTTCTTGAGTGTTTCTGAGACATAATGAGATTCCTGTTCAGGAAAAACGCTCACAAACATCCGAGTATAGCGGAGATCTGGAGATGTGTCAACCTTCGCGATAGTTATGAACACGCCAATTTTCAAAGAAAGTTCGCGCTCCATAATCTCAGCGAGAAGCTGTTTGATAAGGTTATTTACTTTTACAATACGCATTGAGGTCATAGACAGATAGGGAATAATTTTTTATAAAGAGTAAAAATAACTTTTTTGTGCCCCCGGGCAGAATCGAACTGTCATTTCTCCCTTAGGACGGGATAGCTCTATCCATTGAGCTACGGAGGCAATTTGCGTTATGTTGATGAGTATGGATTGTCCTCTGCCTCCTGCACAGGTAGGTATCTATTGAACTACAAGGGCTGTGTTTGAATATGTGATGTGGACCGTGCCGGATTCGAACCGGCGACCTCCTCCATGCCATGGAGGCGCGCTACCAGCTGTGCCAACGGCCCATCTTATACCCTCTAGAGCTATCCGTGGTGATAAGAGTGTTTCACTCACCCCTCCCATCGCTTCCCCTATTTATCACCCCTACCATACTTTACTCATCATACTGTGTTTTCTTGATTCGTCAATGCTTGAGAGCCACACACAGATACTTCTTCCCTTATAGTGAAGTGATGATGTATAATATCTCCCCCCTCTCCTTTCTTTTGCAATGTTCCTCTTTTCTCTGTAAGTAACGTATATACGTTTTAGTACATCTCTTTGTGTTTCATTTTATACAATAAATACAATGATTTGTCAATATCTTGCCATAAAGATATATGTTCCACGTGAAACATAGAAGTCTCTATACCATATTATCAACATACATATAGATGTTCCACGTGGAACATTTCGGACTTTTGTATATTATTGATAATGTTCCACGTGGAACATTATCTTTCAATTTTTATCCTGATCTTCCTCATCTTTTAGTCAAGATTATCTATATTTTCTATAAAAAGCTTTACACAAAGCTTTTATTCAATTTATTTATTTTCGGTACTATATTTTCCTTCTCTTAATATCTTTATTGAATATGTTCCACGTGGAACATTCCAGTATTTTTACATCATTACACAAATGTTCCACGTGGAACATTACTAAAATTAAGATTGATTGATACCGATGTTCCACGTGGAACATTGAGCAAATCAAAGTTGAATAGTGTGAAGGAATGTTCCACGTGGAACATCTCACAAGTTATCATATTAGATACAAACCAAAGTTTCTTCGAACCCTTACTCGTCTCCTTCGCCATATCAAAAATATACCTTAAAAGCAATTATTCTGTCACATCCCAATTCAAGAAAGGTGTCAACAAATGTTTTAGTAGAACCTTTTTATCCATATCCTTCTTTATGTTGGTATTTTATCCATCAATCCGTATACCAATATGTTCCACGTGGAACATAGAAGTCTCTATACCATATTATCAACATACATATAGATGTTCCACGTGGAACATTTCGGACTTTTGTATATTATTGATAATGTTCCACGTGGAACATTATCTTTCAATTTTTATCCTGATCTTCCTCATCTTTTAGTCAAGATTATCTATATTTTCTATAAAAAGCTTTACACAAAGCTTTTATTCAATTTATTTATTTTCGGTACTATATTTTCCTTCTCTTAATATCTTTATTGAATATGTTCCACGTGGAACATTCCAGTATTTTTACATCATTACACAAATGTTCCACGTGGAACATTACTAAAATTAAGATTGATTGATACCGATGTTCCACGTGGAACATATTCAGATCGATTTTTGTAACCCACTCTCGGATATTGACAAACAGATTGTATTGTGTCATAATATTTTTTCTATTGTTTCTCTATGCAGTAACGGGCATTCGCCCAAAGCAAGTTCTCTACAAAAAAATGAATGTTGCTCATTACGTTACATAATCCATCCGCAATGATTTACCCACAAACAATACTTTTAGCATGGTAACCTCTACAGGTATAACAATTCATTGTGTATTTAATCTGATTGTATTGACACTGCGTTCGAAAATAATCAAAAAGAGGGAGACGGCGTATATCCACTTGAATTATATGAAATTGTGTTATAATAAAAATACATAAAAAACAAACAGAGCTATGTCAAAAATATTCCTTCCGAGCTTTTCAGAAAAGGGTACGAGGTTTACGCTCTTTCTTTTCTTTAGTTTACTCATTCTGAGTACGGCCGTTTTTGTTTTTGCCTCAGATACCACGAGTACGAAAAATATTTTTCAGGATGCCGATCAAGATGGCCTCGGTAATGATGAGGAGAAATTGTATGGAACAGACCCGATGAACAAGGATACGGATGGCGATGGCTATAGTGATGGAATAGAAGTAATGAGCGGTTATAACCCGTTGAAACCCGCACCAGGAGACAAGGTAATGAAGGAAAAAGATGCTAGCGTATCAACATCTTCTCAGGAGGGGGCAATCAATCTCACAGAACAGGTTTCCAGTGAAATCGCTTCGCTACTCAAAAGCACGAATAAGAGCGGACAAGAAATTTCTCTGGAGGATATCAACAACTCTGTCGATAAAGTGACGAGCGGTACTATCGAAGAAGTCATTCTTCCTGAGGTATCCGCAAAAGATATCAAGGTGAAAAGAATATCCAAAAACCTGAGCGAGAAGAGACAGTCTGAGCAAGAAAAAAAAGATGCGTTGGAGTATTTGACAGTACTTTCTTATTTGATCGCGAACAATTCTCCGAAAACCTTTCAGACACAGGATGATCTGAGTGCCATATTCAATGGCCTCTCACTCGAATCCATTGCCAGCTTGGCATCTGGCAATATGCAGGCTCTCGATGATCTGTCCAAGCGAGGAGAAAAAATGTTGGAAGAATTGAGAGACATAAAGGTACCGGAGAGAATGCTTGATGTACATATAAAAGCCCTGCAGTTGGCCAAGTACGCGATGCAGTTGAAAGGGGAGTTGAAGCCGTCAGATACTGATCCTTTGGGACAAATCGCGGTGCTTTCCAAAGCACAGGGATTCTTCGGCAGTATTACAGAGTTCAGTGATGAAGTATCGAAAAAATTGGCTGATCTTGGCATCGATACGATTCCAATTAATTTTTAGACGCTTATGATTTCAATACGGGGAAGAAAGAATTCAACGAAAACGGTGAAAAAAATGACGGCCTCTCTTTTGATGCTGTTTCTGAGCACATTCTTTTTTTCGATGCCTCAGCCAGCGAAAGCTGATTATTGGGGATCGACATACGCAGCAGCGATGATGAAACAGATGATGGAGCAGATCCAACGTCAGGTCGAAGGGGCTCTTCTCGGGACATTGAAAATGACGACTATACAGATGTTGAATAGCAAGGTAGGCCAGCTGGTCGGCGGAGGAACTGGCAGTCAACCGCTTTACATCACGAATTTCAATGAATTTTTGTACCAAACTCCGACACAAAATGCGAATCTCTATATGAATGATTTCTTCTCGATGACCACGCGAGGAAAAGGATCCACGGCAAACTACGCTCCTGCCGGCGGGAGCAATGGCATCGGTGACAACTATGTTTCATATCTCATTTCTGCGGCAAAGAATGCGACAACGGAAAACAATGGAGTAGCTGTCTATAATTTGGAGGAATATACTCCGAATCCCAGCACGATGTTCGCGACGGGCGACTTTCGAGGATTGAATGCTTTCTTTTCGAATCCTGCCAACAATACTTTCGGCTACACACTGCAAGCCCAGGAAGCATATCAAAACCAAATAGAAATGAACAGGCAAACAGCGATGATCAAGGCGATATCGGCAGGCGGTTTCTTGCCGGATGAAAAAAATGGAATGGTGGTGGCGCCGGCGGGAACCATTCAGGCCGCCGTTACCAATGTACAAGACTTGGGCAACAAAATGATCGCTACGGCAACGAATCCTGGAGAACTACTAAGCGGGGTAGTGTCGGCAATGGCGAATAAGCTCGTAAGCAATCTCATTCAGAATGGAGTCGGTGAAGTACAATCGAAAATCAATAGAGAAATAAGGAATATCGATGTCCAGGTCTCTCAGACAGTGAATGCACAAACCAAGACTTTCGGCCCAGCAGTACAATATATGGGTAATACGAATCAAAATGTGAATGTTGGTATCAGAACGAATACACCCGTACCGCCTGCGGCTATTTCTCCCAATCCTTAGTCCTATCAAATGTTTATCAAAAAAATACCCCTTTCTTCAAGAAGTGGGGTATTTTTAATTTGAACGAATGGTGGACAATACTGGATTCGAACCAGTGACCTTCACAATGTCAATGTGACGCTCTAACCAACTGAGCTAATTGTCCGAATAAGAAAATGCTGTTTCCTTATTGTGCTGGAGGAACTTCGGGGAGGACTTCGGCATCGAGACCGTTCTCTTTTTCTTTGACTGCTTTGCTCTGATCATACTTGCCTCCGATGGATTGGAAAAATGCGAGCCAAAGTGCCTGTTCAAAAAGAGCGAACCAGGTAAAAAAAACAAATGAAACGATAAGGGGGAGAACTCCTTCTCCGAAAGGGAGGGGAATATTTTTTGAAAGAACGGTAATACCTAGGATAACGAGATTTACGAGAAAAGTAAAGAGCACGCTTACAAGAAAAGTAAAGAAGATGAATAAGAGGTTGAGTGAGAAAAAACGGGAAAAAAGAACACCGCTGGTCTCGATAGATCCGCGAATGCCGAGCGGAGAGAGAAGGAGATAAAAAAGAGCAAATTGTTTCATCAGAAAAATAGTGAGAGCGATGGGAATGAAGGTAAGGGAGCTAAAAATTATAAGGGAGGGCAGGGCTCCTGGATTCGTTTCGGACGCGATAAGGAGAGGAAGAGAGAGGATCGCTATAGTCGCTATAAGAAAGAGAAGCGCTATGCACTCGAGAAAGAATGAACGTATGAAGTTGCTCCCTATGGCTCGGAGAGTGGTCGGATAATTCGGAAGGTTATTTTTATATGTGATGAAAGAAAGAGAAGCGATTAGATTGCTTTTTCCTACAATACTGATAACAAAAAAAATGAACAAACCGAGGAAAATATACCATGCTTCTTGCGGTGACTTCTGTACAATAATGTGGAAGAGTTCTTCCGGAGAAGTTGCCTCTCCAAAATCGGCATTCAGGTGATTTCCTGTGAGACCAGCAAGAGCCACAACGGATGCGAAAATCCACGGTAACTTCTTCACCCGAGAAGCAACCCACGCTTGGGAAAGAAGCTTACGGAAGTATACTTTTTCCATAGTTTACAAACAAAAATTTCTTACCGACCCCTGCCTGCTGATAGACAGGGAGGCGGGCGAAAATAGAATCGAAAAGGGTAGCAATCATCTCCCTACAAAAGAAACACTGCTTCCTCTACACCCTCTCTTCTTCAGGCACTTTTTCTACCGGAACTTTTCCGACAATAGCATCGAATTCATCCTTTTCAATGGTTTCTTTTTCGAGGAGCGTGCGTGCCAATGTATCAAGAGCAACACGTCTTTCGTTCAAGATTTTCGTAGCGCGATCGAAAGCGGTGTTGATGAGGAGGGAAACTTCCCCGTCGATATCTTGGGCGGTCTTTTCTGAATAGTCCCTATCCTCGTGTGTTTCACGACCTAGAAAAATCATTTCTTCCTTCTTTCCAAAGGTTCGTGCACCGAGACGGCTCATCCCGTAACGAGTAACCATATTGCGAGCTATATGTGTCGCACGTTCCAAATCACTCGATGGCCCGGTTGTCGTATCGTCGAAAATGAGTTTTTCGCTTGCGTACCCGCCAAGAAGCATCGTCAATTCATCCAAGAAATAATTGTGAGAATGGAGACTCTTGTCTTCCGAAGGAACAGCCAGCGTGTATCCGCCAGCATGCCCACGAGAAATAATCGATACTTTCTGAACAGGATCGGCATACAAGAGACTAGCGCCGACGAGCGCGTGGCCACCTTCATGGTAGGCGATGATTTCTTTTTCCTTTTTATTGATCACCCGGCTACGACGTTCCGGCCCAAGAATGACTTTCTCGATGGATTCCGTCAGCTCTGGCATATCAATAGTTTTTTTGTTGCGACGCGTAGCGAGAATAGCCCCTTCGTTCACGAGATTTGCGAGATCGGCACCAGAGAATCCCGGGGTTCGTTCCGCAATGACACGCAAGGAAACGTTCTTCTCGATAGGTTTGTTTTTCGTGTGAATGACGAGAATCTGCTCACGTTCATTGATATCAGGGAGATCCATCGTAACGCGCCGGTCGAAACGACCAGGACGGAGAAGAGCGGGATCGAGTACATCAGGACGATTGGTGGCGGCAATGACAATGACGCTCGTGTTGGTCTCAAAACCATCCATTTCAACGAGAATCTGGTTCAATGTCTGTTCACGTTCGTCGTGTCCGCCACCCAAGCCTGAACCACGATGACGGCCGACAGCATCAATCTCATCGATAAAAACGATAGATGGAGCATTTTTTTTAGCTTGTTTGAAGAGATCTCGGACACGACTAGCTCCGACACCGACGAACATCTCCACAAACTCCGAACCACTGATGTTGAAGAAAGGAACGCCAGCTTCACCGGCAACCGCCTTGGCCATAAGCGTCTTCCCTATTCCTGGAGGGCCGAGGAGCAATACTCCCTTCGGGATCTTCGCTCCCATACTGAGGAATTTTTTCGGGTGTTTTAAAAAGTCGACGATTTCTTCCAGTTCAGTTTTCGTTTCCTGTGCACCAGCGATATCGGCAAAGGTAGTGCGCTTTTTCTTGTCTTTCGGGTCGATCATACGGGCACGGCTTGTCCCGAAGGAAAGCGCCTGAGCATTACCGCGCTGTGCCTGACGGAGCATAAACCAAATAAAAGCTCCAATAAGCAGGAAGGGGAGCAGGAATGGCAAAATGGCAGAAAGCCAAAGTGTCCACCCCGAGTCTTCTTTGATGGCGATGGAAACATTGTTCACCCTTTCCTTGTCGATACCATAATTCGCCAGTGTCTCCGTAAGGGAGCTTTCAGGTTCCTTGCTGGCTTTCTGCTTGCTTCCATCTTGTAGCTCAATATCAAGGATATTGCTCTGAATAGTGATAGCCTTCACTTTGTCTTGATTGATTTCAGTGACGAGCTCGCTCAAAGATACACTTGCTGGTTTCTTGTCCGGTGACTGATAGAGAATGATGATGCCGGAGAGAAGCAGAAAAAGCAGGATAATGGTGAAAAGATTCTTGAGGATTTTTTCCATATGTGTAGGATCCAAGATGAATAAAAAGTTAAAATGACGTGGTCTGTCTCAAAAATTGAGTAGTCTCACTCTATCACCATTTCGAATAAATTTCAATCCCCTGAAGGTTAATGTCTGCGTTTTACTTTTTGTACTCTTGATGGCTTTCATAAGCTCATTTATAAGGTTCTTGTTTGGGTTTTTCCCATCAAGAAAGGGGCGTAATAGAGAACGAATTTCTTGATGAATCAGCGCCGTAGGAAGCTTCAGAAGTACCCTGCGTGAACATTCTACAGAGAAGGCCTCCTGTTTGAGAGGCAGTTTCGTCGGAATATCTGAAAGAACAGCATAGTCTTCGCCGAGGAGGGTGGCCGTTTCAGCCAAAAGCTTCCTTGTTTGTGGCTGAAATTTTTCCTCAAGGAAAGGAATCAGTTCGCGACGGACTTTATTGCGAAAATAACGAGGATCGGCATTGCTTTTGTCTTCCCGAAAGGTGATGCCACGATCCTTCAGATACTGCAGGATATCACTACGACTCATTTCGATGAGTGGACGGATGATAGAACCATTTTTTGGTCGCATAGCAGAGAGTCCGGAAAGTCCGGAGCCACGTAAGAGCCGCATCAGAAACGTTTCTGCCTGGTCATCCTGATTGTGTGCAATGACAATATGGTCTGCATTCTTTTTTGTACGGAGTTTCTCGAAAAAAATATAACGGATGTCGCGAAGTTTTTCTTCTGAAGTATCCTGTAATTTTTTCTCTTGAGAAAGAACAGTGCAGGGGAGAGAATAATTTTTGGCACGGGCTTTGACAAGTTTTTCGTCAAGATCCGAGTCCTTTCCTCGTAAATGATAATTCACATGAGCGATATGGAAGGTAAAATTTTGTTTTTTCTGGAGGAGTGTCAGTACATCCAAAAGACAAAGACTGTCCGGTCCGCCGGAAACACATACGATAAAAGAGTCTCCTGTGTGCCAGAGCTCGAACTTGTTGACGGTGTTTAAAACCCGCTTGATAAAACGCCGGACAAAGGGAGAGGGTGGCGCCTTATACAGTGGTGGTGCGTTCTTTGATGATAGCGAAGATTTTTTGGATCGCCTCATCGAGCTTGCCTTGTTCGTTTTCGATGATGGAGTCATAAATATCAGTGTGTTTGAGCCATTCTCGAGTATATTCCATACGTTCGCGAAAATAATCATCATTGGCTTTTGATGCGTCGCGTTTCCGCAATCGGCTTTCGAGCACATCGAGGGGGGCATTTATAAACAATGCGATGATGCCGGGAAAAAGTTTTTTGGCAGAGACAACACCTTTCCAGTCCACTTTCCATATCCCGATATTTTCCGAATGAGCTATTCGATCCAGCTCCTCAGACGTGACGCCGTACAGTTCGTCATTTTCATTCGTTGAATATTCGATGAATTTTTTTCGAGCGATAGCCTGTTCGAATTCTTGACGCGAAATAAAATAGTAGGGGTGACCTTCCGTTTCCCCTCTCCTCGGGGCTCGCGTCGTAGTAGTGATGACTCGCGTGAGAGGCAGAAGTTTGCACAAGCCATCGATGACAGCATCTTTACCTGAACCGGCCGGACCAGAAATAATAAAAACATTTTTCATATTTTTCAATTTCTTTTGCAAAAACATCCCTGCCTACCGGCAGGCAGGCTGAACGAGCAGGATGTTTTTTGGCGTTAAGCCTTTCCCCCTTCAACTTCCTTTTCAGCCTTGGAAGCCTTTTCTTTTTTGGCTCCCTTCGTTTCTTTTGGAGCACTCTCTTTCACAGGCAGGAGGCCCATACGATGACTTTTCGGCTCGATGGAAAGAATTTTCCAAGAGTAGGTTTCTCCTTCTTTGAAGACTTCTTCAATTTTTTTGCCAGGATAGACCTCGGAAAATTCACTCACATGAGCCAGACCGTGAATATCTTTGTTGAGATAGACGAACGCTCCGAAATGATTGATCTTGTCCACTTTTCCAGGAACGGTATCATCCACCTTATATTTCTCGAGAACGGCGTTCCAAGGGTCTTCTTTGAGGGCTTTCATAGAAAGGGAGATACGTGTATCTTCGATACCGATAATCTTGGCTTCGACATGATCGCCTGTCTTGATGACTTCACGCGGGTCATCAATGAGTTGCCAAGCGAGTTCGGAAATATGTACCAATCCTTCAAGCTTTTCTGTGGACTTCTTCTCACCTTCTTTCGTGGCTGGAGTGAATTTCACGAAAGCGCCGAAGTCGACAACCCCGCTCACTTCACCACTCACTATTTCGCCGACACGGAGGAGATTGATGAGTTCTCGTTCTTTTTCGCTCTGTGCCGCCTTTTCACTGGCGATGAGTTTCTCGTTTTCACGATCAGCATCCAGTATTCGGACGTGTACCTCTTGTCCGATCAGTTTCTTGAGCAGATCGAGGATCTTATTCTTATCGCCATCTTCAACACGCGGGTAATGCTCGCTCGAAAGCTGAGAGACAGGAAGGAATCCGGCGATGCCGTTGATCTCGATCATAAGCCCTCCCTTGTTGGCTTCGATTACCTTCGTTGTGACAACTTCGCGATTCGTAAGTTTGTGTTCGATATCATCCCACGATTTCTCATACGAAGCCTCACGAATAGACAGCTCGATATATCCATCCTCATTCTCATAATCCATCAGTGTCGCGATGATAGTCGTGCCGACTTTCAATTTTCCTTCAGGACCGAGACCATCACGCATTTCTTTCCCGAGGACGATTCCCGTTCCGATAGATCCGAGGTCGATCAAGGCATAGCTTGAGGCGACATAGATGACGGTACCCTGAACGACTTCACCTACTTCGGGAACTTCTACCATATGCTTGGTAAGAAGCTCGTCCATAGCCGATAGATTGGAAGAAACCTTTTCAATTTGTGTAACTTTCACCATAAACGTATATATTGTTGCGAGTATGCCCTCCCTCGCGATAAAGAATTAAATTGAGCAAAAACCTTCTGTAAAAACAAAAAACACCATCGTACTCGGGTGTTTTAGAGAAACGACTGCGGAAATGAAGATTGAACCATCTTCGTATTCAGTTGTGTTAATCTAATTACCTCGAATATTCTCAAGCCCTAACAAGTATATATGACATTCTCTTTTTTGGCAAGCCTCACTATTCAAAAGACGGTCTGAACCCTCAGACGAAATGAGGCATCCCTACCAGAAAAAACACCTCTTACTCGATGTTGTTTTGTTTCTCGGTAAGACTCGTACCCAAAGCAATGAGAAGCCAGAAAATAAATGCCAAGTCGGTTTTAAAGAATGGTGTGTCGATCAAACCAAGCAAAAGAGAGAAGGAAAGTATTGAGATGAAAAGGGCGCTTAGCCTTCTCCTGCTCACATCTTCACTCTGTGATTTCTGAATGGTGAAGAGTCGCTTCAACCACATTGTGCACAACAAGACAAAACCGGAGAGTCCCACGAGGCCTGTTTCTAACCACAAGGCCAGATAGAGATTGTGTGGTTGTGGCACTGCCCACTCCAGATATGGCGGGAAATACGGTTGAAAAGAAAGATATGCTTCTTGGAAACGACCGATGCCGATGCCGAAGAGAGGGTGAAAAGAAATAATTTTCGTTGCGACGTCCCATATCATCAGCCGGGAGGACAGAGATGACCGCTCCTGCAAAGAACTGACGGCTTGCCATTTTTCACTTCCTGATTCGAAAAAAATAAAAATTCCGACAATGGCTATGAATAGAAATATGATGGCTCCTTTTTTTTTCCAAGAAAAAACCGCTCTATCAAGAAAAAAAAAGATGCATCCTGCTATGGCAATACTTGCCCATACCGCGTATGAATGTGTCAAGAAAAGCGTCATTGTTAGGAGAAGGAGAGTGAGGAGAAGAAATCCCTGAAGAATCTTTTTGCCTGAAACGCTTGGATGGAAAGCAAAGTAATGGGTGAAAAATATCCCCGGAGCCACAAAAAAAGCGAGATAATTCGGAGACGAGTACCAAGCGCGGAGACGACCGTCGAATGTCAGTATGTCCTGTAAAAGATATCCAAGACTCATCAAAGAAACCACCCCTATGACACAGAGCCAAACAAACACTATCAGCTCTATTTCTCGTTTGTCCGGTTTTGTCTCTAGCCAGAGCCATACGGCGATAAGGGGTATGACAAACCATGTTTTGATCATCCCGAGTCCCGTCCAGGAGAATGGGTTCAGAGAGAAAGAAAGCGCTGCGCCGAAAAAGAATAATCCTGCACCAAGAACCAATAGGTTGCGAACATCAATACGTGTGGAAGGCGCGAAGGCACCTCGCCACCATCCATACAGATAAACCACGAGGGCTGTTACTATCGGTATTTCAACGCTATACAAAGGGATGCCGAGAATGATCACTTTCAGATGTGCGAATGGAAGAAACAAGACACTCACCGCAATACAAATTTGAATGATGGTTTTTTCTTTCAGCATACGATGGAAATGGAAATCAATAATAAATACCGCCTGAAAAATCTGAGGGATAATACCGTTCTCTCCTTATTATACTGCGCTGAGAGCTATCAGAAAAAGAAGGAAGGGAAGTATATGCACAGAAAAAAGTGGCGTCTCAAAAAAAGCGTGAACAGAGAAAATGATGAGTGAAGAAAAGGATGCCAACCAGAGAACATCGTGTTCGCTTCTCCATCTTTTCCAGGCAGAAAGGACGCCAAAGAAAAGAAACCCGCAAAAAAAGAAAAGTCCAACAAGCCCGGATTCTGATGCTATATCCAGATACAGGTTGTGAGCATAGATAGGCTCTCGATAATCCGCACTCGGCTTGATGAAAAGGGGATAGTTTCCCAGACCCGTTCCAAAAATCGGATTGTTGAGAACAAAAACCGTGGCTTCTTGCCACAGACGGAGGCGCTCGATATTCGACGTATCGCTTTGTGAGAAACTGGAGAGAAGACGCGTTCCTACCGGACTGAGAAGCATCACGCCAGAGAGAACCATTATCACCGTTCCTATTCGAAACATCCGTTTTCTCCACTGAGAAGATTGCAAAAAAATCGGAACGAAAAATGCGCCCATCCCGAAAATCAATCCTCCGTATCCTCCCCGTGAGAACGTGAAGATATCCGCCAGAAAAACTATCACAGCGCCGATAGCCCAAACATACCGTTTCCCTGATTCATTCTTCAAAGACAGTGCGATGACAAGAGGAAGTGACATCCCCAGGAAGAAAGAAAACATATGGGGATCCGGAAAAAAACTTATTGCCCGCATAACGGTGTTGCCGGAAATATTCACCAGGAGGCTCGGGTACTCTGCCACTGTGGCGCTGAAAGTCGGGCCAAGAAAAAAAGGCAATACCTCTCTTACCCAAAAAGCAAATACTCTTTCTACACCGAAAATAAACTGGGAAAGAAATTGTATCAGAGCAAAAAGAGCGCTCAAGATAGCACCGCCCGCCAAAACTTTCAGTGCTTTTTCTCGAAAGGCAGGCTGACGGAGTGTTGCGAAGAAAACAAGAAAGAGAGGGAAGAAAGAGAGTAAAAATACGACTTTCCGAAATGCCCAGTTG
>Ga0210044_10007537_pt1 | contig 13845 bp, 9 predicted proteins | sample CryGey13umfilter_2_FD_183959 | JGI IMG/M metagenome (GOLD analysis project Ga0210044, IMG submission 183959) | Groundwater microbial communities from aquifer in Utah, USA - Crystal Geyser 4/9/14 3 um filter (SPAdes) (version 2) | ecosystem: Environmental > Aquatic > Deep subsurface > Groundwater... | reverse complement strand
TAAGCGCCCGCAGCATAAGCGCCCGCAGCATAGGCGCCCGCAGCATAGGCGCCCGCAGCATAGGCGCTCCCGCCGTGGCCTGCCGTCCTGGTCCTTGCGCGCGCATCCGGCTGGGTCTGGAGAAAAACGCCGTCGAGCCGGTCGGCGAGGCGCACATATGCGCAGTCCTTGACGTCCTCGGTCGAGAGGAGCGCCCATCCGGGCTTGAGGCTGCCGTACCGACTGCTTTCGACGTTGTGAATGCGCGGCAACAGATCCGCGCCGCTCATCACAACATTATGTGAGGCGAGGAAATCGTCGATCTTGTAGCGCGCGACAAGGGTGTCGATGGCGGAGATTTCGATTTCTTCAAGGCGAGAGAGACCGAGCATCTTGTCGGCGTCATGCAAAAACGCCGTTGCGGCGATGACCGCGAGGCGGGGCTTCAGCACGGCTTCGTCTTCAACGCCCGCGCCGCGAAGGTCGATCTCCGCCAGCACCAGAGCGCCGCGCGTCACGCTGGCGACATGGTCGAGCAGCGTGACGTTGCGAAAGATCCGCCGCGCGGCGAAACCGTCGCCCTCGACATAGCCACCCTTGCCGGACAGGCGCATCAGGCGCGGCGTCCGGGCGTCGATCTTCTTGCCGCCGGCGACCGCCCTGGCCTGCGCTTCGGACGGGACCGGGATATCTGCGGCGCGCTCCTCGGCGCTGAAGACGCCCGTGTTGATGACGGTGGCGAGAAACTGCGCATAGACCTGTCCGGCGACGGGGCTGATCATCGTTTTGGCTTTCATGGCGCGGACTCTCATGATGCGAGGATCGGGCAGCCGAACCCGGCGCGGGTCTTGGCGCCGAGGCCGGCGAGAAAGGCGAATTTCAGATCGTCGGGCGCGCCGCGGATCGAGAGCGGCGCCGAGAACCCGATCACGAAAGTCTGCCGTCCGCAGCTGTCGCGGCGAAGGGCGACCTTGCGCTTGACCGCCGTCGCCCGGCTGATCGTGTCCATGTTGACGTGGATATCCAGATCGCGCCCGGCGCGGCGATCAAGTCCGTTCTTCAGCGCAGCCCCTACATCAATCTCGGTGAGATTTTCGGCCCAGACGGTCTTCTCCCTGCCGGCTTTGGGCTTCATGACGACGAACGGAGACTGGAAGGCCAGCATCGCCGCGCCATGGTTCGGCGCCGCGCGGCATCGCAGCTTGTGCCCGACGCCGAGGTTGATGCGGTCGCCGTTGGTCGATGACACGCGCGCGGCGAGCAGGTCGAGATTCTCGAAGGCGTTTGAGAGGGCTTCGGAGGCGGTCGACATCAGGACCCCCGTCGCCGTCATTGCGCCGCCGCGGCCGGTGTAGCCCTTGACGCCGAATGTCCATGGCGCTGCGTCCCGGCCGACAAGATCGGAAGATCTCGCCCCTGCTGCGGCGAGCCCCGCCACCAGCGCCGCATTTATGCTGTCCATATACCGAAATGAAATCGGGTTCCGGCTCAGATTTATAAACAAGCGCATACGCCGTTCCTTTTCTTGCCTTTGGCGCCGCCCGCATTTTTATGCGTTTTTGTGTTGCGGCTCTGCTTCTCTCCTGTCAGGGCAGGTGCGACCGCTTTTAAGAAAACAGCAAAATAGATGTGTGATTAATGCTCACACCTTGAGGGGGGCATTTGATGCGCGATGAAGCGGTGCTGGAAATGATGGCTTTTTGGGAGGGTGGCGTGAAGGCTCGCGAAGTCGCCCGCGCTCTTGGGACCACCAGGGAGCATGTTCAGCGAACGCTGCTGTTGGATTATCGCAATAACAGCGCGCCGACGGCTCTGAAGAGGGGGCGCTTTGGGGTCGTATTCACGGAAGGGTCTGGCGGCCTGCGCTACGCCCCGGACTCGATCCGGGATCTGATGGCTGTGCTCAGGGGCGAGGCTGCCGCCGCCCGTGCGTCCGGCGACAGTTTTCCATTCCGTCTGAACGTGGAGAGCGCTCCTGTCGCAGCGTCAGCCGACGAGGGCGACGCCGATCTCTTTCAGGAGATCTGCGCCGCGTCTGTCCATCGTCTTGCTCTCCGCCTGGATTATGTTGCGAAGTCTGGCTTGAGGCAGTTCTGGTTCTCCCCCCATTCGATCGTTGACGTTCATCCGCTTCCACATTTTCGCGGCTGCGCCATCTTTGACGGCGGCGCGACGCATTACATCGACATGGTCCCGCCAAGGATCGCGTCGATCCACGGGCGTGACGGCGAACGCTATGTGGGCGGCGCCGGCGACACGGAATGGCATGAGCGCATGGATGTCGTCTTTGAGCTCGATCCTCTCCTGGATCACAATGTCCGGGCTTCCCTCATGGAGGAGGCCGGTGGTTGTGACAGGCTGGTTTTTCCCAATGTCCGCCGTGCGCTGGTCGACTATGTCGCCCGGGATCTTGGTCTCAGGATGGTTGGCGGCGTTCTGCGTTCGGTTTGGCGCCGCGCGGATATCGAGGCTCCGGCGAAAGGGCGGGAAGAAATCGATTAGGGGGGGGGCAAGTGCCGCGTCTTGCCGCCGCGCGTTTACTGCATCGTGCTCAGGATCGAGGATTGCGCTTCCCTGGCGTGGCGTCCCGGCGGAGGCGCGGAACCGGCGTCGTCGGCCGGGTGGTCGGCTGGGTGGCTGGCTGGGTGGTCGACTGGGTGGCTGGCCATATGGTCGGCGAAAGAAGCGCCGGGGGCTTCGGTAAAATCGGCCAGGTCGAGCAGCGCCGCCGGGATCCGCTCCTGCTCCAGGCGCAGCCCCGCAGCGGCGATTGCCTCTCTCGCGCACGCTTCATCGAGTGTAAGCCGTCCAAGGGCGCCGGATACGCCGGCGGCGGACGGCTCCGGCACGCACATCGCCCTGCAGGCCGAGACCGTCTTCATGTCCATCATGATCGAGCGCGCGGCGGGTCGGGAGGCGCGGACCCTGTCCAGAATCCAGTATCCGGCGCCATCGCAATCGCCCCAATAGGCGAGATCGACGGCATCGAGCCAGTCGATCGCCGCCAGCGCCGAAATCGCGGCGGCGCCGTCGCCAAGCATGACCAGGACGCCGCGCGCCGGCGCCAGGCCAAGATAGGTCGTGCGGTTCTCGATCACGAGCACCCTGTCTATCCCCTGCGGCCGCGCCGTCATCTCGCTCGGCGGAAGCGCCAGGCGCGATCCCGCGAACGGCAGCGAGAAATCTTCCGGGTGAAAGCGCATGTCGATGGTCTGCGCGCTTTCGCGCAGAAAGCCGATTCTGGCGAGTGCGGCCGCCGCGCCGGTCAGGCCGGCGCTGTTGATCGGGCGCAGCAGATCGAGCGCGTCGAGGGCGCGGCCGACCAGGGCGACGTGGCCTTCAACCCATTTTGTGTGCAGGCCTTTGACCGGGATCTCGCGAACGGCGCATACGAGATCGGGATTGTCGCGCCGCCACGCCAGAAGCCGCAAAAATCCGCCCATGTCGCATTCATCGAGCGCAACGATCTCGCGCCATAAGCCCGGCATGGCTTCTCCAAGGCGCGGGTCGAGATCGGCCAGGCGGCCAATCCGCGCGACGGCGAGAGCAAACGCCGCCGCCTCCGCGCGCCCGATCCATCTGGCGATCGCCGCTGCGTCCGAAAAGACGACCGCTCTTGGCGTGCGCACCGATCCCACCAGGCGCATCGTTCGGTCGCGCCAGCAGACGGTGGCGCCGCTCTCTCCGGCCCCGCGCTCTCCGGCCCCGCCGCGAAAGGCGGCGTCCCATGCCTCGTTCCAGGCGCGAATTTCGCCGAGCAGCGACAACACGGTGTCGGCGGCGATCCTCGGTCCGCGGATCGCGATCTCGATGGGCGTTGCGCCCGTGTCGCCTGAAATGGCATGATCCGGCGCTTTCCCGATGGGGAGGGCGGCGCCTTTGGCGCCTGCGCTCGTGTCTGCTTCTGGGGATGCTTCTGGGGCGGCTTCTGGGGCGGTGTCTTTTCGACAGACCTCCGTGCGAGGGGCGCAAAAAAGATCGCGCAGCGCCGCCGTCGCGCGCCTTGAGGCCCACTCCTTTCGCAGCCGCGTGCGCGCCATATCCGGGCTCTCGAAAATCCTTTCGTCCCGGTCGTCGGTCATGACCGCCATCTCCAGCCCGCTTCAGGGCTGGATCTGGAATCGTTGCGCAGATACCGGAAATACTTGTTATTTTCTATTTGGTTGGAAGCTGGTTTCTTGGCGCTGTAGAATAAATTCGGGATGCGGGCGTCCCGTGGAATTTCTTGTTCTAGAATTAACGAATTGCCTTCTGCAAGGCGTGTTCAGAACCTGCGCATCAAGCTTCGAGCGAGCTGGCCGATCCTCAGTCCGCAGAAGCGCCGCCCCCACCAACCCCCGCCGCCTCCGCCCACAATTTAGCTAATTTGTTGGCGGGTTCGCCGCCCCATTTTTTTTATTTTTTCGAGAAGAACACAGGTCCTCTCAATGAGAGACCTGACAGTCCCCCAGAACCCTGGAGTCTGCCCGATCGAGCCGGCGCCGGTCGATCTCGGGGCCGTCTATACGCGGCCAGAAGTTGTCGCATTCATGCTCGACGACTTGGGGCTTACCGCGACGAAGGACTGGAGTTGTGTGCGCCTGCTGGAGCCGTCATGCGGCGATGGCGCTTTCCTCGTCGAGGTTGCGCGCCGCGCCGGATCCTGGGCGGCGTCGGGCCCTTCAACGCGCTGGGAATGCCTTGACGAGGCGGTTGTCGGCGTCGAGATCGACTACAGGGCGGCGGCTCGGGCGGTCAGACTGATCGCCGCCGCGTTGCTTGATGTTGGCGCCGATGCAGCGCGCGCCGCGAAAATTGCTGCGTGCTGGGTGCGTGTCGCCGATTTTCTCGACATCTGGAACACGCTTGGTGATTTCACCCACGTGGTTGGCAACCCGCCCTATATTCGCATCGAGAGCATCGCCGCGTCCAAGCTCGCCGATTGGCGCGCCCGCTTTCCCACAATGACCGGCCGCGCCGACATCTACGTCGCCTTCTACGAGGCATGTCTGCGAACGTTGCGACCGGAAGGCCGGCTTTCATTTATATGCGCCAATCGTTGGATGAAGGCGGCTTACGGTCGCGAATTGCGCCGGTTTATCTCTGCAAATTTTGCGGTGGAGCGCATCGTCGACCTGCCGCACACCGACTGCTTTGCAGGCGACGTGTGCGCCTACCCCGCAATCACCGTGATCGGTGGAGTGGAGCGACGGCTCACTGAGGCGCAGGTGCTGGAGGCCGGAGCCGGGCCATTCGACCGCACTGCGATAGAGCGCTCCGTGCCCTGTATGTTGGCGCAGGCGCGCTTTGGGGTGGCGCCCTGGGTAGTCGGATCCTTTGACAGGCTTGCGCTCGCCGAGGCGATCTCCGCCCGTTTTCCCTCGATAGAAGCCGCCGGCTGCCGGGTTGGCGTTGGTGTCGCCACTGGCGCTGACGCCGTCTATGTGGGGCTGAAGGGGTCGCTGCCTGTCGAGTCAGACCGACGCGTCCCCTTTGTCTCACGCGACGACATTTCTGGCAGGCGCGCCGACTCCGCGCGTCGTGAGATCATCAACGTCTTCAGTCTGGACGGCTCTTTGGTCGATCTTTGTCGCTACCCGCGACTCAAAGCCTACCTGCGCCGCCACGAAGTGGTGCTGCGCGCCCGACACGTCGCGCGAAAGGCGCCGGCGCGCTGGTATCGCACCATCGACCGCATCAATCCAGCCGTAGTCTCCCAAGAGAAGATCCTCGTCTGCGACATCGCCCCGGTCATAACGATGGCCATTGGCGCGAGAGGGCTTTGCCCCGATCACAACCTCTACACGATTCTCACTGACAGATGGCCGATCGAGGCGTTGTTCGACCTGCTTTCGTCGGGCCTCGCGGATCTCTACGCCTCGCTCAACTCGGTGCAGATGCGCGGCGGCTCCTATCGATTCCAAGCCCAGACCATTCGTCTTATCCACATTCCGGAATGGGATGCGCTGTCTCCGGCACTGCGCGCGGCCTGGACAGAGCGGGCCTGGACAGAAAGGGCCGGGACAGAACAGGCCGGCCATGCGCCGTCCCGTCGGCTCCTTGCCGACACCCTCGGTCTATCTCTTGATGATGTTGCGCTTCTCGCGTCTTGCGCGGAGGCGCGACGGCCATGAGCGCATTTTTCCAGGATGCGGTGGATCTGTGGTGGACGAAAAAAAGTGTGAATGCCAGCGCATCTGGCGGCGCCCAGGGTGGTTCGCGCAACGAGAATCTAAGTGGCAACACCATGGACGGTTTCGCCTACGCGCTTAAGCGGGCTGCGATCGCGAACAACTACCCATCTGATCGACTGTTCGTGGGAAAACAGAACCAGCCAGATGCGGCCAACGTCCCGTCTGTTTATCGGGCGAGCAAGACGTTAGACTTGATCGCGCTGCGCAACCCACAAGAACATCAGGGATTAAAAAGACATCTCGACGCCACCTGCGAGATGAAATCCCAAAAGGGCAGCGTCGGCAACAATCAGAACAACCGAATCGAGGAGGCGCTCGGGAGCGCCCATGATCTGCACGCCAGCTGGGCGGCCGGCCTTTTCGGCGACGGACCTCGTCGACCGTTTTTCGGTTATGTGTTTGTCATGGACCGCACAACGGCCATGGAGCCGGTCAGGGTGAATCTGCCTCATTTTCCCGCCGCGCCAGAATTCGCGCCGCATGGAGGCCCGATGATCGGCAAGTTCGCCGGCCTTAGCTATGTGGATCGCTACCGGTCCAGCTTCTTGCAAATGGTGAATCACGGTCTTTATGATGCGGTCTGCCTAATCGTGAGCGAGCCTCCCGCCCCTGGACAGAGGGCGCTCTGCATTGAACCGGAACCGCTTTTGGGATCGGATGTATTCCTTCAGCGGTTCCTCGCCAGACTTTCATGACCAGCGGTCTGCAGCCGCAGAACAAGGCGACCACCAGGCGTTTTCTCAACGACGGCCTGGGCGCCTGCTTTGATCTCTGCGGCGCAGACCCGAGCGAAGCTCAGTACTGCGCCCCGATCTTCACGTGCAACGGCGCCGAGCAATGATGCGCCGTCGGCGGGCGCCACCACCATTGCGTCTGAACGGGGGCGGTTCCCGTCGAGGCAGTCTGCAAGCGTGATCTGCGATCTCTGCTCAAGGATGCGTATCTCAAGCAGCGCCATGGGTTCATGCCTGGCGGCAAACCCAAGCACTCGATTCAGCACCTCGATGGCGCTAAGGGGTGTCTGCTCCGCCATACCATTCGCCGGCTTCGTCAAGGGGTCGCCTCTCGAATTCCTCGGGCTGTACAATAACCCTGGAAACCCGGCGTATGGAAGACGGTGTCACCGATCTCATTGTTCGACCTGAATACGGGGAGGGGTGCGTCGCAAGGCGACACGATCGCTACAGCATCATGCGGAACAGGTGTTCCTGCCGCCAGACCTTCTGCATGCTGGGCGCGGGCGCTCTTGGCCAAAGCCGAGAGCTTTCACTGAAATTGCCGGTGTCTCGGGTCAGAAACGGATGCTTTGCATCGACGTCTGGCCCTCCAGCGAACTGATGACGCAGACCTGCGCCGTGTGCGGCTTGAGACTTGCGATCTTGGAGAACGGCGTCGCGCCGATCACCTGAAGGCCCAGCGCCGACAGGATTTCCGTCGCGGCGAGCGCGGTGTCGTCGGAAGACCGCAGGAACGCCTCGTCGATGCAGATCAGGTTCAGGCCGATGTCGGGCCTCGTATTGTCCTGGGCGCCGAACACATAGGCCAGACCGGCGCCGGCGATCAGCATCGCCAGACGCTCCTTTTCGCCGCCGGACTTGCCGTCCTTGCCGTCGAAGACGTTGATCTGGACTTCCTGCGCGGCGGGATCGGTCTCGACGGCCGCCGGCAGATACTCCTCGACATCGACGTCGAACCAGTTGCGCAGATCGAGAAGTTTTGCGCGCAGCCGCACGCGCTCCGTGGTGTCGTTCTCGCGAACCATCTCCACAAGGCGCTGGCTCTGATCGTAGATCTTGTCATCGGCCAGATGGGTGACGCCGGAAAGCGCCTCCCTGACCGCCCGGTCGAACATGATGATCTCGCGGTCGGACGTCGGCGTGACCCGGATGCGGGCGCGGCTGCGCACGCCGGGCGTATAGATCACATCCCCGAGCACCGCGTTCAGCCCCTTGGCCATCTTGTCGATCTTTTCCCGATAGGTTTCGATCGCCATGCGGATATTGCGCAGACCGTCACTGGCGCTGGCCAGGCGGCGGCTCTGGAAATCCTTCTCCAGCGACGGAAGATCGTTGTAGGTGATGTGGCTGAGAAGTTCGCGCCATTCCTGGCGCTGCGCGGCGCCGCCCTGCGTGTCGGACTGGATGCGGTCGGACAGTTTCGCCAGATCGTCGGCGAAGCTGGTGAAATGCCGCGACACTTGCGTCTGCGCCTGAATATTGGCGGCGCTGATCTGCTTGCGACGATTGTCGAGCGTACGTCCCGCCACATCGCGGATGCGCGCGAACGCCTCGTCCAGTTCGCGCCAGCCGCTCACCAGGCGAAACGTGTCGAGCGCGGCGGCGTTTGTGGCGGCGGCGTTTGTGGTGGTGCTGGCGGTGGTGCTGGCGGTGGTGCTGGCGGCGCCGGGAGTGGCGACGATCAGCGCCTGGCGAACGGCGCTGCGAACAGCCGACCGGTTGGCGGCGGTCATGCGGCCATGCGCGGCGATGGACGTCTTCATCGAGGCGCGCGCCCTCTGGATATCGCTCTCGATGGCCTCAAGGGTGCCCTTGGTTCGTCCGGTCGCCTCGCGCGCCGCGCCGTGCGCGGCTTCGGCGGCCTTCTCTTCGCGCCGCGCGCGGTCGCGCTCGGCGATCAGGTCGCGCAGCGCGCCGCTCTCCAGGCGCGCAAGCTCCTCTTCAAGGCAGATCCTCTCTTCATGCTGCGCGCTGGTGTCGATGTCGTCCCAGTCGGGAAACGATCCGAGCGCGTGCTCGGCGGCGGCTTGCCGGCGCCGCCACACTTCGAGGCCGCCGGCAATCTGCGACGCGAAGCTGGACGCCTTGGCGATGGCCGCGTCGCAGCGCGCCAGATCTTCTGTCAGCAGGCGACGGCGGTCCTCCACCGACCACCCCAGAACATAGGTGCGCCGGTCATCGATCCGGTGAGCATCGTTCTTTTCCGCACGGCCGGACTCGATCACCGTGCCGGAGACGGTGACGGCGTGACTCTTCGCGCAGGCCATCTCTTCGCGGCCGAGGCAGGCGTGCTGTGCGGTGCGCGCCACCATGGCCTCGACCGCGCGGCTGAACGGATGGCCGCCCTTGATCTCGAGCTTGGCGGCGAGCGAGCCGCTGGCTGCGCGCAGGGCATGCGCGCTGTCTGCGATATCGATCTCCTTCAGCACCACGCGCACGCCCCAGTGCTTTTCGTCCAGCACACGCTTTGCGTCGCGAAAGCTCTCCGTGCCGACCAGGATCTGGCGCGCAAGGCCATCGAGCACCCGGTTGGCTGCGCCTTCCCAGGCCGCTTCGTTCGGGTTTACCCTGACCATTTCGCCCAGCAGCGGCATGTCTTCCGGATCCAGCCCCACCGCTGCGGCGATGGCGTCGCGCGCCTCCTGCAATTTTGGCGGCATTGCCGAATTGGTGCGGTTCAGCGCCGCCAGATCGCCCGCCACGCCGGTGCGATCCTCTTTCGCCCGCCAAAGATCCTTCTCGGCGTCGGCGCGCTGCGCATCGAGGGCGGCGATTTCGACAGTCGCCTTGGCCGCCATGGCGTCGAGACCGTCGCGGGTCTTGCGCAGATGCGCCGCGCTTTCGGCGCTGGCGCTGACGTTGGCGGCCCTTGCGGCGACAAGAAGTTTCTCGATGTTGTTGTTGCGGGCGGAGATCAGGCTGCGCACCTTCACCAGATCGGAGCGAACCTTCTCCAGGCGGTCGGCGCCGCTTTCATGCAGATGGGCGTCAAGCCGGGCGATATCGCGCTCCAGACGCGCGCGCAGCGCCGCTGCGGCGTCCATGGCCGCAACCTCCGCCTCCAGCCGCGCGGCGATCCGCTTCCGGTCGCCGCGCGCCTTGTGCGCCTTGTAGACGAGGATCGCCTGCTCAAGCCTGTCCTTGGTCTCCTGCGCCCCCGCGACCCGCAGGCTCTCTGCCTCCAGCCGGTCGAATGTGGCGACGGTCGCCTTCAGCGACGCAAGCTTTTCCTTGAGCCTGCGCAGCTCGCGCACGGACTCGCCCGTGGCGTCGATGCCGACGATCGCGCCGTCGACCATCTGGCGAAAATCGCTCAGCGGCAGGATCATGCTGCGTGCGAAATCGGTGGTGCTGTGCAGCTCCTTGATCGCCATGCCTTTCTCGAACAGGCTGAACGCGCTCGCCCCCTGATCGTCGTCGCCGCCAACGCCGAAGCTCTGGTAGAGGTCGCCGAAATAGGCTTTTTGCGTCTTGTGCAGGCGTCCCTGGCGAGCGGTCATCAGCCGCGCCATGGGCCCTTCGGACGTCCACTTTGGAAAGTCCCGATCAAGCGAAAGCTCCTGCTGCGCGATCATGTTGCGCCAGTCGAGCTTGCCGGCGTCGCGCATCATCAGAAGGCGCGCAAGGCTGAGGACTTCGCCTCTTGCGGTCGCAAAGACGCCAAGCACCGCCATGAAGCGATCCGGGTCGTTGTATTGACGCAGGGTGCGGTCTGCCCGGCGGCCGGCGACCTTCTCCGCCTTGGCGTAGACGCCGCGGTAATAGCTGTCGACGCTGCGGTCGCGCGCGACCGTGGTGCCGGCGTCGTTGAAGCGCGCGCCATCAACCAGAAGAACCTTCAGCGCATCCAGCGCCGTCGATTTTCCGGCGCCGTTTTCTCCCGCAAGGATCGCGCCCATTCCGCCAAGGTCGAACACCGTCGTGCGGCCATGGTAGCCGCCGAAGTTGCGCACCTCCAGCCGCATCAGGCGATAGCCGCGCCAGACATAGGCGGTGTCCGGAGAGATCGCCCTGACGATATCAGACCTGACGATATCGCCATTGACAGGGAGATCACAAGGCGTCGAAGCGATGCGGGAGCCGTCAAAGGGGGCGCGGAAAGCGTCGTCCAGGTCGGCGCCGACGGAAAGTCCGGAAATCGATGTCATTTTGCGCTTTCTTGCGGGGTTGCGGTCTGCGCCCCGCAAACGGGGAGCGTCGTGTTTTCTTGCGTGGGTGTCTTTTCTTGCGCGGCTGGTTTTTATTATAGGGCTGTCTTGTCTTGGTGTTTTTTCTTGGAGCGTCTTTTATTGAGGCGTCTTGCGCGCCGTCCTTTTCTTTGTCGTCCTTTTCTGTGCCGCTTGTTTTCAGGCCGCCTGTCGATCCTTGTTTTGCCGCGCGCCCCCCGCTCCTGCGCTCTCTTGCGCCCCGGCCGCCTGGTTCTCTTCCCCTCCACCGCCGCCGTTTTCTTCGCAATCCTGCGGCGAAGACGGACGCCAAACCGTGTGCGCCTTCTCGGCGGCGACAACGAGCGCATTGCACCGCGCTTCGAAGTCCTGCGTCGCATCACGGGTAAGCGCCAGGCCAAGCCATCGCGATCCGCGCCAGAGCACCTTGTCGCCGGCGCTGCGCCGGTCGATCAGATGGCGCTTCTCCAGAGACTCCAGGATCGTCTTGACGCGCGCGGTCATCGAGACGTCGTTGTCGCGATAGGATTCCGGATAGTAGGACTTGATCGCTTCGACGATATCGGCTTCGACGTGCCACATCTCCTGACCGGAGCCATGGATTTCGCGGTCGAGCGCGATCCGGAAAATCACAAGCGCGCAGCTTTCCCAATAGCCCTGACGGCGAGTTGCGAACACCGGCTCGATCGGATCGAGGCCGGCCTTCTCGGCCATATCGTCGAGCTGGTTTTCCGTCATCACCATGGCGATCGCGGCCTTGCCGGGAACGTCGACCGCCAGCTGCAGCCCCATCTGACGCAAACTCGCCTCCACGGCGTCGCGCTCAGCCAGCATCGCCTCGAAGATGTCGCCGTCGCGCGCGCCATCGATCAGCCCGTTGCGCAGCAGCGCCGCCAGAATGTGTGGCAAACCCTTGCTCATAGCGTGTCTCCTTGCGTCGTCGCGGTCGCGTCGAATTCCATGACATGCCCCTCGAATCCGCCGTCTCTCTCAAGCTGGCCGTCTCTCTCAAGCCGGGCGCCGGGCCCGGTCCCCGCCGCGCCGTCCTGTGTGGCCGGGGCCAGCGTTGTCTGAGCCAGCAGCGCCTCCGCTTCGGCGCCGCGGTAGTCGTCGAGAAACTGCGCTGGCGCGCCGGCGGCGACAAACATCGGGTTCGGGCAGAAAAACCGCTCGGGCCGGCCATGGTCGACGCACTCGATCGTCGCAGCCATGCCCGGCTGGTAGATCGCCGGGGCCCGGGACGCCGCCAGCGAGAGGTAGTGTGCGATCTCGCGCAGGCCGTAGCGCAACGGATGGTCCACGATCACCTCCGTCAGGGTGGCTGCGCCGCGATCAGAGACGCTTTTGCGGATGCGCGCCAGCATCGCTGTATTCGCAAGCCACTCGCCTTCGCGCATCTCGGCAATTGCGCGCAGCCTGCCGGCCTGGGCTGCTTCGGCGGTGTCGACGACAGCCGCCGCCACGCCGCCATCCGTGACGCGCGGCGCCTCGCGCGACAGCTCCAGGGCGTGGAACGGCTTGGCCTGAAGAAACATTTCGGGAAGCATGACGCCAACCTCCGCGAGGCGGCGGTCGCGCACAGTCGGGGCGACCTTGTCGCGCACCGCCACCATGGCGTCCCTGGCGCTTCGCAGCGCGCGGGCGTCATCGCGGCGCGACTTGAAGTCGTCGCGTTTGATGAAGTCGGCATGCATGCGACTGATCGCGCTGTCCTCCATGACGACGTCTGAGGAAACCTGCGCCAGGTTCTGGATCAGGTTCTTGATCCGCGTCGACGCCTCCTCGTCGAGGTGTGTTTCGCAGGCGTCGACGACAAGGCGAATGCTGTCGGTGAAGCTGGCGCGGGCGAGACGATCGGCGTTAAGGTCCGCCAGCGCCGACAAGGCCCGGTAACTCGGACCGGACTTCATTTCGTCCTCGCGATCGAGAACCTCGCGCATGATGTCGCACGCGGGACCCTCGCGATTTTGCAAAATGTCGTCCGCCTCGCGGCGGAACCGCCGAAGTCCGTTCGGGATCGCCATGAAGCCGGTTCGGATATCCAGCGCCCTGGACCTCATGATGTTGGCGCTGCTCGCCAGCTCTTGGTCGCTCAGCGCAGGCAGCCCGGTCTGGCGCAGACGTTCCGCCTGCAGCTCAAGCTCGGCGATCTGGTTCGCCAGATGCGCAAGGCGGGTCTCCGTGTCGCCGCGCAATCTGCTTGCGATATCCTCGACGAAAGTCTTGAAGTCCTTTAGCGCGCTCTCGGTGAGCTCGGCCTGATTGATCGTCGACGACTCGATGACCTCCAGCACCCGCTGCGCCTCCGGCAGCAAGGTGATGCGGGTGTCGCCGAGCCCGTCCGTTCTGGAGCCGAACCACGGCGCCGCCGATCCCTCTCCTTTCATCTCCGCGAGATAGCGTCTGGTGGCCATTGGCAGCGACGCTGCGCCAAACCGCTCGCGCCGGCGCTCGAGGGCCGCCGCCATGATCGACAACATGCGCGGCTCCGAAACGCCGTCGGCGTCCTGACCGGAAAAGGCCGCAGATGCGACTTCGGCGAAGAAAGCGATGTTGTCCTGACGCAGGAGACGAAAGATCGCGCCGTCGTCAATGATGCGATCGATTTGTTCGCCCTGCATGACGATGCTTCCCTGAAGAACGCCAGAAGAGAAAGCGCCATCCCGCCCGGCGAGCGTCGAGGGATCAGGCATCTTCCTACCTTCCAATATAGGGATTCCGGCCGCTTTTCTCCATGTTTATGGGTGCGAAAAATTGCCAAATCATAGTGCTAACATTCAGATTATGAAA
>Ga0210044_10007534_pt1 | contig 13851 bp, 13 predicted proteins | sample CryGey13umfilter_2_FD_183959 | JGI IMG/M metagenome (GOLD analysis project Ga0210044, IMG submission 183959) | Groundwater microbial communities from aquifer in Utah, USA - Crystal Geyser 4/9/14 3 um filter (SPAdes) (version 2) | ecosystem: Environmental > Aquatic > Deep subsurface >... | reverse complement strand
ATACAAAATGCACTCAAACTTATAGAGACAACAAGCTGGTTAGGATTAAGAGATTATGCGCTCATTCTCTTTTTGTATGCTAGCGGGGCTCGTATTAGCGAATGTTTGGCTCTTAGTAGAGAAGATATTGAGGGAGAATGGTTGCATATTAGACATGCAAAGGGTGAAAAAGAGAGAATAGTTCCAATAGCAAGAGTTGCTGTAGAAGCTATAAATGAGTATTTAAATGAATTTAAATATGAACGAAATTTTATTTGGTCGAACTATAAAGGCGAAGTTCTCAGTAGAATATCGGCATATAAAATAACTCAAAAGTATCTTGGCGTATCTCCTCATGTACTAAGACACTCTTATGCAACAGCGCTTATAACCGGCGGAGCCGATTTAAGAGTTGTGCAAGAACTTCTGGGTCACTCTTCACTTTTAACAACGCAGATTTATACACATGTTCAAAAACAAGATTTAAAAGAGACAGTCGAAGTCTGTCATCCGATGGCACACCTATGAATGAAGTAAATAACCGTTTCTTCTCCAAAGCAAACTTAATGTCACTATTTTTTATTCAGAACAAATGGCATCAACATGGGGTTTTAGTGCATACTCTGCGAGTCACATATTATGTTCTAAAAAACAGAGATTTTAAGTTTTTTGCGGCTGCCTTATTACATGATATTGCAAAGCCCTCTACGGCATATAAAAAAGATGAAGAAGATATTCAATACGCAGAGTACAGTTTCACAGATCACGAAGAGAGAAGTTTCCAGATAATTAAAAATTGGTTTTTTATAAGCGATTATACAAAACAGATAGTTCGTTACCATTATTTAATACGAGACATTAAAAAAAGTAAGAAAGAAGATATTTCCAGATATAATTTAAAAAAACCGCTTTGGGATAAACTTAGCAAAGAGATGCAAGATGATTTGTACCGCTTTTTAACTTATGATGATTTAGGAAAAGGCAAAAAGAGAAGAGATTAACATAACTGTAACACTCTTTAAATAAAATAGATGCTTACAATCAATTATCAAATTATATGGAGCTTATTAGCTAATGAAAAAAATTGCACCGTTTTTAATAGTACTATTTATTCTCGCTCTTATAATAACTCTTTTTTTATCTTTAGCATCTTCTGGGCAGATGATAGTTGTACAAGAGGGGAACTCGAAAAAGCTACCCTTAGAGATGGTTGTTAATAAATATCAAGATAGTGACTGCGGAATGGTGATAGAAGATTTAGAGTATGTGTCACAGGTTATAGCAAAGAGTGGCAAGACTTGGTTTTTTCATGACCATGGCGGTTTTGTCAACTGGTTGAAAGATAAAGAGTTTGAAGGAGATGTAACAATCTGGGTAATGAGCAGAGACACAAAAAAGTGGATTGATGGAAAAAAAGCGTATTACTCTCTTACTGATATAACGCCTATGGGATACGGATTTGGTGCTTATGAAAACAAACTTGCGTGGCATGTGGATTATGAGACTATGAGACTTAGAATGTTGCGTGGTGAGACAATGAACAATCCTTTCATTAAACAACAACTTCTTTTAAAAAAGAATTAGGACAATATGGAAACCGTAAACATAATAACTATTATAAGCATCGCATTTTTAGGCTCTTTTGGTCACTGCATAGGGATGTGTGGTGGGATAGTTTTAGCATATACGACTATCAAAATTGAGCCAAGCAGTTCTAAAGTCTCTCAAAGTGTAGCACATCTTCTCTACTCTTTGGGCAGAGTTTTGACATATGCAACGCTTGGTGCAATCTTTGGTGCTTTAGGCGGTGTTGCGACTTTTAGTAATAATGCAAATGGCGGTTTGCTTATATTTACCGGGATTATCATGGTTCTAGCAGGTCTCTCTTTGATGGGGAAAATTAAGTTTCTCACTCTTATTGAACACTCTTTTTCCTCTTCATCACTCTATAAAAACGCTTTTAAAAAAGTGCTTAACTCTAAGTCAAATCTTAGTTTTTTTATTCTTGGTATGTTAAACGGTCTTTTGCCTTGTGGATTTGTCTACTTTTTTGCCATAACAGCAGCAAGTACTGCTGACCCATTATACGGGGCGATGGTCATGGCAATTTTTGGTCTTAGCACTGTGCCGGCTATGTTTGGACTTGGCTTTTTGGCTTCACTGGCTTCTGCAACAAGCTTTAGAAATATGATGATGAGCCTATCATCTATTGCGGTAATTTTATATGGAACTTACACTGTTTATAATGGATACGACTATATTTCAAATCCGCAAAAAACCTTAACAGATTGTCATAAGTAATTTTATAATCTTAACCTGCTATAATGAGCAAAAAAGTTAAAGGTGCGTCTTGAAAAGTTCTATAATTGACAGTATTAAGTCACTGCCTCCACTTTCAAAAACAATAGCAGATGTTAATGCTGTGTATGCAAATGAAGAGTCGGGTATAGCAGACTTAACTAAAGCAATTGAATCAGATCCAATGATTGTAGCCAACCTTTTAAAGGCTGCAAATTCTCCTCTATATTCATTTGGAAAAGAAATAATAAGTGTTGCTCAAGCCGTAAGTCTGTTTGGAATGAGTATGACCCGTTCAATTGTACTTGGAAATTCTGTTCGAAAATTACTGAATGTTGATATGCAACCCTACGGAATCACGAGTGAAAAATTTGCAGAGATTTCATCCCTTCAAGCTTCCTTAATGCAGAAGTGGTACAAGAAGATCGACGCAAAAAAAGCTAATAAGTTATATTTAGCAGCGTTTTTACAAGAAACAGGGAAGATACTAATCTCAAGCGATATAATACAAGAGGATGAGACAACAAGTTTTTCTTCTGAGATAGAGATGTCAAACAACATTGCAATGGTTGAAAAAGCATATGTTGAGGTCAGTACGGCTGATGTTACAGCAGCAGTTTTTGATCACTGGGGCTTTAGCCAAGAATTTATTGATATGATTAAATACGCAGATAGTCCGGATACTGCACCCAAAGATGTTAGAGAGTTTAGCACAGCACTAAATATAGTTAAGGCAATAGTTCCAATAAATAAGCCGTTTTCAGAAGTCTCTATTAATATTGGTCTTAGAAAAGCTAAAGATGCCGGCTATAATTATGAGCTTCTAGAAGATGCTATCGATGATATGTTAGATATTTATAAAGATAATTAATGGCAAAAACAGTAACAATAATAGACACATTCGGATTTTTCTTTCGTAGTTTTTATGCACTTCCGCAACATTTAAAAAACAAGGACGGTTTTCCAACCGGTCTTTTAACGGGCTTTACAAACTTTATTGCTACTCTTCAAAAGCAACATGACAGTGATTATATAGTTTTTGCTATCGATTCTAAAGGTCCGACATTTAGAAATGAAATCGACCATAATTATAAAGCCAATCGTTCATCTCCTCCTGAAGAGCTTACAATGCAACTTCCAATAGCTATAGAGTGGATAGATAAAATGGGCTATAAAACTCTTGGCAAGGTTGGTTTTGAGGCTGATGATATTATTGCAACTGTTACAAAGTTTGCAAAAAATAAAGAGTATAACGTGCGGGTTGTCTCTCACGACAAAGATTTATATCAGCTTATTGATGATGGCAAAATAGTTATAGTCGACGCTATTAAAAGAAAATGCGTTGATGAAGATGCCTGTTTCGTTAAATACGGCGTTACGCCTAAACAGTTTATAGATTATCAGTCAATCTTAGGTGATAGTGCCGATAATGTTCCCGGAGTTAAGGGTATTGGTAAAGTAGGTGCTGAAAAACTTTTAGTTCAGTACGGAACACTTGATAATATTTATGCAAATATTGAAGCAATCAAACCCCCTGGAATTCAGAAGAAACTTATGGAGTGTAAAGAACAAGCCTATATGTCAAAAGAACTTGTAACTCTCAAAGATGACATACTCGATGAATTCAATTTTGAAGAGTATAAGATGGATATAGAACATCCGTTTTTAAATATATATGACGAGCTTGTAAAGTATGAACAAAATGCAATTTTGAGAACTTTGCACGCTAAAAATATGGTGAGCGATGAGACAAAACAAAATGCTATAGAAAAACAAGAAGTTGTAAGTCAAGAGACAAGAAAAATAGCGTTTAAAGCGACTCTTCTAAGCGATGCAAAAGAACTCAATAAAATTTTAAACACTCTTGATGAAAAGACAATCGTAGCCTTTGACACAGAGACTACGGGACTTGATTATGACAAAGACAAGCTGGTCGGATTTAGTTTTTGCACCAATGAGAGTGAGGCCTATTATGTTCCTTTTGGACATTTTTATTTGGGAGTTCCAGAGCAAATAGGTAAAGATGAGATTAAAAAAGCTATAAAAAAGATTTTTAATTCAAAAGTTGTCGGGCACAATATAAAGTTTGACCTTCATTTCGTGAGCAGATTTTTGCAAGATGATAACTTGAAACCATATTGCGATAGCATGATTTTGGCGTGGCTTATAAACCCTGAGAGTGCTTTGTCTCTTGATAAACTCGCAGACAAATTGCTCTCTCATACAATGGTTGCTTTTAAAGAGACAGTGAAAAAAGGGGAAGATTTTTCAGGTGTTGCACTTGAAGATGCCTGCAATTATGCTGCAGAAGATGCTTTTATTACTTTGAAGCTATTTAATCTTTTTCTTAAAAAACTAGAGCTTCAAAATGCTTCGCATCTTATTGAAGAAGCTTGGTTGACGGAAATACCTTTTATTACGACACTTTTAACTATGGAAAAAGTCGGTATAAAAGTGAACAGTTCATTTTTAGAAAATTTTTTAGTTGATGTAAAAGAGACTATTTCTGAATTAACAAAGAGCATATATGAAAAAGCCGGCAGTGAGTTTAATATCAACTCGACGCAACAGCTCGGTGTTATACTTTTTGAGCATCTTGGACTGCCGGTTGGTAAAAAAACTAAGACCGGTTACTCAACCGATGAGAAAGTTTTAAGCTCACTGCAAACTCAGCATGAAATTATTCCTATGCTTTTAGATTATCGTGAGGTTTATAAGCTTTACTCCACTTACATTGAACCCTTATTGAAGCTAAGTAAGGAAAATGAAGACGGCAGAATACATACCTCTTTTGTTCAAACCGGAACTGCAACAGGACGACTGAGTTCTAAAAATCCGAATCTGCAAAATATCCCGACAAGAACACCGCTTGGTGCAAAAATAAGAGAAGCTTTTGTAGCACCTGAGGGTAAAAAACTCGTCGGCATAGATTACTCCCAAATAGAGCTTCGCCTGCTTGCACACTTCTCTCAAGACAAAGTTTTGGTAGATGCTTTTAAAAATGACAAAGATATCCACATGCAAACAGCTATAGCACTTTTCGGTGAAGAAGAAGCTTCAAGCAAAAGAAATGTGGCAAAAACCGTAAACTTTGGGCTTCTTTACGGCATGGGACAAAAAAAGCTCTCAGATACTTTAGGCATAACAACAAAAGAGGCTAAAGAAATAATAGAGAGATACTTTGAGAGCTTCTCAACGGTTAGAAGTTACTTCCGCTCGATTGTAGAGAGTTCTAAGGAATTGGGCTACGTAGAAACACTCTTAAAGCGCCGTAGATATTTCGACTATGAAAATGCAACGCCAATGTTTAAAGCAGCTTACGAAAGAGAATCAGTTAACAGTGTATTTCAGGGAAGTGCCTCTGACCTTATAAAACTCTCTATGAATAAAATTCATGATGTAATTAAAGAGGAAAAATTAAATGCAAAAATGCTTCTTCAAATTCATGATGAATTAATCTTTGAAGTCAACGAAGAAGAAGCAGAGAGTTTAGGTAATAGGTTTAGAGAAATTATGCAAAATATTATGGAGCTTAATGTTCCTCTAAAAGCCAGTCTAAATATTGGCGATAATTGGGGTGAACTAAAGTAGTTCACCTAATTTTTTACGACTGTACCACCATAAAAATATTCCCCCAGAAGTTACAATAGCAACCAGCCCCAGCCATATAGAGATAATACCAAACCCTAAAGAGGCGAATAAGCTAAAGAGCACGATTGGTGCAAGAACTTGACGGTAAACACTTATAGGGAAAATGATACCCGGCTTATTGATACCTTGAAGCATGGAGATATAGATAAAAATCATCACAAAACCAAAATATGAAAAACCCGAGATACGAAGATAAAAGGCACTCTGGTTTATTACCAAAATATCACTGCTCAGTAAAGATGAGAGCTTTGGCGCAAAAAGTAAAAAAATAACAATAGCCAGAGTACTTATTATAAAACCATATTTCAGAGCCAGTTTTGTGCTAAAGTCTATTCTTTCATACATTTGAGCTCCATTGTTTTGAGAAACTATAGCTAGTGTGGCAACTCCCAAACCGACAATGGGCATAAGAAATATCTGCTCAATTCTCATGCCTATACCAAAGCCCGCAACTGCTTCTTTGCCAAAAGGTGCCACAAAGTAGGTGATAATGTACATGCCAAACGCCATCATAAACATATTCATACTTGGAGGAAAACCTTGCCTCATTAACTCTTTTATTACCGTTTTGTCAAATTTAAACTCACTAAAACCTACATATAACTTAGTTTTGTCCAGTTTGTAAAAAAGATAGATCATCGTTATAAACTCTGAAATAATAGTAGCGAGCGCTATACCTTTTACCTGCATATTGAAATGTTTTACAAAAAGATAGTCAAGTAAAATATTTAAAAAGGCTGTAAAAATTAAAATATTTCTAAAGGAAACTGTATCTCCGGTTGCATTAAGCAGGGCATTAAAGAAAAAAGAGGCTATAAAAAAGAAAGAAGCATAGAGTATAAAGTTTATATATTGAAGCGTTTGGACTTTATAGCTTGCATCGCCTAAGGCATCAACCAAATAGGGCACGCTCAGAACTCCAAATATACTTAAACATAATGATAAAATAAAAGCAAAAACTATACTGTTTAAAGCTATGTGTTGTGCTTTTTGTGTGTTTTTTTCTCCCAAAGCATTGCCGACTAAAGAGGTAACGGCCTCGCTCATTCCAATAGCTATAGCTAAAATCATAAAAAACACCGAAGCCGACAAAGAGAGAGCAGCAAGAGCTTGCGTAGATATAAGACCTGCAAAGTAAGTGTCAGTCACATTAAACATAGTATGGAAGAAATAGCCTATAATGGCAGGAATTGCGAGTTTTGCCAAGTGTGTATTTATGGAACCTTGTGTCAAGTCAGTATGCATTTATCTCTTTTGTGTAAAATATTGGCAATTATAGCAACTTGAGGATTAAAAATATTATGAAATACAGATACATAGGAAAAACAGGTCTAAGAGTAAGCCCAATCTGTATGGGCACTATGACCTTTGGCACGCAGACTCCGGATGAAAAAGTTGCCTTTGCCATCATGGATAAGGCGTATGAAGCAGGCGTGAATTTTTATGACACAGCCGAACTTTATCCTGTCCCTCCATCGGGAAAATTAGCAGGTTTAACAGAAGAGATAGTAGGGCGTTGGTTAAAAACAAAACCGCGAGAAAGCATCATACTCGCAAGTAAAGTTGTGGGTGCGGCAAACGGCTGGTTTGTTCCGCCGATTCGTCATGGCATGACAGCCTGTGACAGTTTTCATATCCAGAGAGCAGTTGAGGGGAGTTTGAAGCGTTTAGGGACGGATTATCTTGATCTGTATCAGATGCATTGGCCTGATAGTGTGGTGCCCGTAGAAGAGACTCTAAAAGCCTTTGACAGACTTGTCCAAAGCGGAAAGGTTCGTTATATCGGTACTTCAAACGACACAGCGTATGGAACGACTAAGGCTTTGATGACTTCAGAGTTTAAAGGCTATGCAAGATTTGAGTCTATTCAAAATAACTTTTCACTTTTAAACAGACGCTTTTTAGATGAACTGGGAATTTTATGTAAAAAAGAACAAATCTCACTTTTACCCTATTCTCCTTTAGCCGGCGGCGTACTCAGCGGAAAATACAATCAAAATCCACATGCCAAGGGTCGTTTTAGCGATTATGTAAACTCACCCGACAAAAGACAGCGTTTAATGGCGCAAAGGTTTATGAATGACAGAACTTTGCTCTCAACTCAGAAGTATTTAAAAATCGCGCAAGAGCACGGTTTACATCCTGTAACCATGGCAACAGCTTGGTCAAAACAGTTTGACTTTGTAGCTTCGACAATTATTGGTGCAACGACGCCCGAGCAGCTCGACGCTACTTTGGCAGCAATGGATTTGACCTTAAATGCTGAAGTTTTAAGTGCTTGTGAGAGAGTTCATAGCGAAATTTTATACCCGATGGGTTAAGAAGAGAGAGCTTTTAAAGGTTCATTAAACTTTTAAAATCTTGCTTGGCACTGAGTAAAGATAGCCCTGAGAGTACTCAATTCCTAACTCTTCTACAATTTTTTGCACACTTTCATTGTGAACAAATTCTGCGATACAAGGGATACCGGCATTACGGGCAAAAAATGCAATAGCTCTTACAATCTCATAACTTTTAGGGTTTGTGTTTATATCTTTAATGTATTTGGCATCTATCTTTAAAAAGTCGATTTCCAAGTCTAAAACTCGCTCAAAGTTAGAATATTCGGTACCAAAATCATCAATGGCAATCAAATAACCTTTCTCTTTAAGTTGAAGTAGCTGTGCAATCTGGCCTTTCTTACTATTTGAGCTAATTCCTTCTAGTATTTCTAAGATAACTCTCGAGCTATTGATATTGTATTGCAAAGCTTTTTCTTGAAGATACTCTATTAGATAGTTTTTACTTAAATCTTCTTCTGTAATGTTAATAGAAAATATAAAGTTGTTTGAAGACATAACTCTAAAACTTTTATCTATCATTATTTTTGTTATCTCTGGAAGTAAACCCGAGAGACGGGCAGGCTCTAAAAATACATAGGGTGAGATTATTTCCCCGTCATTTTCTATTCTGGCAAGAGCTTCATATTTTATAATCTCTTTAGTTGTATTGCTTCTAATACCTTGAAAGAAAGGAACAATTTTATCTTCATGTATTGCATGACGCAGTAAATTATTAGTAGCAATAAAGAGTTCCCTGTGTGAGTGGTCTATGTTGTCTTTATCTTGCTTGTAGATGTGGAAACTATTTTTACCTCTCTCCTTAGTTTGTTTTAGTGCTAATGCGCTGTTTCTAAGTAGGTTTTTTCTCCCACTAGCAGCCCCGTATGAGAATGATATATTAAGAGTAATATTCTCAATTTCAAACTCTCTATTGTAAAAAAAAGTTTTGAAGATGTGAAATCTTCTCTTGAATATTTATTCCTTTATTAAAAAGGAGTGCAAATTCATCTGAATTTATTCTGCATATATGTGAAACTTTAAAATTTTCTCTGAGTGCATTAGCTATTTTAATAAGTAATTTATCGCCTATTTCGTATCCGTAAGCAGTGTTAATATAACTAAAGTTATTTATATTAAGCAAGATAAGAGTTTGTTCTTTATTTATACTTATTAGTTTTTCTAAGTGGGTTTTGTTACATAGACCTGTAAGTTCATCTTTATAAGCCATCTCTTCAAGCTTATTTTGTGTCTCTTTGAGTTTTGTAAGGTCAGTGAAAATCGCAAGATAATTATGTGTATTTTTATTGTCTTCATCATGTAAGGTACTAATACTAAGCCACTGAGTTAAAAGAGAGCCATCAAAACGTTTGTTAAGTATTTCCCCGCTCCATGTCTGTTTAGTATTTAAACTTTTCCACATTTTTTGATAAAAGATATTATTATGTTCCCCAGAAGCTATGATTTTTGGATTTTTACCAACAATATCTTTCTCTTTTAGTCCATACGAGGTTTCAAAGGCTTGGTTTACCTCTATAATTCTATTATTTTCATCAGTAATAAGAACACCCTCAGCCGCATTTTGCATGGCAGCTGAAAAGAGTTTAAGTTTTTTTTCATAATAACTATTTTTAAGGACTATATTTACAATAAAAGCAGCAGTTTGGAGAAGTTTTTTATGAAAGGGAGCCGGTGAACGATGTTCGTAAGAGTAGAGTGCAACTGTCCCTATCGCTTCTTTATTCTCATCTCTTACAGGCATTGACCAGCAGGCACATACCTTGCAACCAACATGCGGCATGCTTGGAGCAGATAAAGCACTCGTTAAACCGGTATCTTTATTTATAAGTCTAATAGAAGCTGCAGAATTTGGAACTAAATTTTCAGTAAAAGTACATAGACGAGCCAAAATGTCAGTAAGGCTGCTGCCGAGCATACTTAATATTTCACTTTGAATATTTAAAATATCATTGTACTCTTTGGCAGTAATAGCTGCCTCATCAAGAGTTATATTTTCTAAAGTTTTACAGTTAATATCACTTTCTTGCATGAAACACTTCTTTGGCTTATTTTTTCTGATATTGTATCTGAAATATCTTAATCGATATTATATTTCATGCATTATTTCTTGTTTGTAACTTTATATATGAAACTAAAAACTTCTGCTACGGCTTTGTAAAGTGCTTCGGGAACTTCCTTATCGAGTTCAATTTTTGAGAGAAGTTCTATAAGGTCTTCGTCTTTTCTTATTGGAAGTTTGTGAAGCTCTGCAATTTTAATGATGTTCTCTGCAACTTTTCCTTCCCCTTTTGCAACAACTCTGGGAGCACTCTCTTTTTTTGCGTCGTATCTGAGTGCGGCTGCTTTTTTACGACTCGGCATTTAGTGCCTCACTGCATTGAATTTTAATTCTTATCATGCTTTTACCTCAAAACCTACATCTATCATCTGGGAACTATTCTCATAAGGAGAGGGAATATTTTTTTTAGCTGCATCAAAAATACGTATCTCCCGAGGTGTTATATGAGACTCTATAAGTGCCGAGCGTAATAAGGAAATGTTCTCTTTTATAATCTCTTTTAAATCATTGCTGTCTGAGTGTATGTGAATATTTATTTGGTTTTTTTCATACAAAACAAGCCTGAGTTTGAGCTCTCCATACTCTTTGAGTTTGAGGTCAATATCACAGTAAAACTTATCTTCTTTGTCTTTTTTAAGATTAATATTTCCCTCTTCAAGCTGCTCCCACGAAAATGGCAAATAAACGCACGAAGAATTAGAGAGATGCGAGAGAAGTTGGTAGTAGTCTATGCAGAGGGAAAGTTTATCTATATTTTTGAGCAGTTCTGTTTGGTTCGGATGGGATGACTTAGCAATTTCATCACCGGCTTTTAAGAGTACGGACTTTAAATCCCCAGAGAGCAGCTCTTTGATATTTAGGGAAGTTTCTAGTTTACCTGCTTGTGAAACTATCTCCTTTTTTAGTTTTGATTCTAAAAAAACACCGGAGTTCTCAATTTTTTGTTTTAAAAGAGGCTCAGTAAGCTCTTTTATATCGATAAGAAAGTTTTTTAAAGTATCTGTAAGAGGCAAAGGGTTTTTGTCTGCTTTTAAAGTAGTGAGCAAATCTCTGATAGTAGCAGAAACATTGCCTAAATCTTTAAGAGTAGGGTTGTTTTTTACGAGCGTTAAAAGCGTTTTGTCTGAAGCTGGATTTTGTGCACTCCCTTTGAGCAGAGAATTTAAAATAGATTTTAAGTCCTTCTCTTGCGAGACTGCCGCCAACTCTTTTGGCGTAGCTGCCTGCAAAACAACTGCCAAAGCCCTGTTTGTGTTTGGCATAAGGATATCGAGATTTTTATTTAGTGACAAATTTATCATGCTAAAGTATATCATGTATAGAGTAAAAATAAAATCAGGGTATAATTTGTCAAAATTGATAACAGAGTAGTTTATGCAAACAAAAATAGAAAAAGTTTTAGAAATTTGGCACGAATATTTTGCGGATGAAGAGAGGCAATATTCGGAGTTTGAAAGCTCAGATATTGAGTATTTTGTGGGGTGTATGCTTTACAATCATTTTGCCTTTTCAAAAGCACTTGAGAACTTGAAAACGATGGATTTATCGTATGACTTTTTGTCCGTCTGTGGAAGTGAATATGATGAGATTAAAGCCACTATAGAGAGTTTGGAGTTTGAGGACGAAAAAGCAAAGTTAGCATTTTTGCAAAACTTCATTGCAGAGTCTAAGCTCAAATATAAAGCACCTGAACTCTATTTGCTCAACCGTATGGAGTATCATGTAGACTCATTGGCGCAGCGTTATGAAAATGGGGCAGATACCCAAAGAGTTGATTTTCAAAATCCACTCTACAGATAGTCCAAATGAAAAAGTATCTTATCACCTCTAAAGAGTTTTACACCGATACCCCGGATATTTTTAAAGAAAAACTGCAAAAACAGTTTGAAATCCACATGCCGGATTTTGCTCTTTATAGAGATAAAGAAAACCCAAATTACGCCAAGCAGGCTGAGGATTTTATGGATGTTTGTAGTGAGTTTACTGGCGTAAAAAGTTTTATTCACCGGCATGTGGAACTGGCAGTTGAACTCAAAGCGACAGGGGTTCATTTAACATCAACACAGTTTGATGAAATTGCACAAGCAAGTGCTAATAACCTTAAAGTCATCATGAGCACACACACGCATGAAGAGGTTTTGTTGGCGCAAAAACTAGGTGCAAACTATGTAACATATAGCCCCATTTTTGCTTCACCTAACAAAGGCAAACCAAAAGGAGTAGAGGATTTACAAGCGCTTTTAAAAAAATGTACTATAAAAGTTTTTGCCCTTGGAGGCATATTAGACGCTTCTCAGGTTCAAAGTGTAAGTGAAAGCGGAGCCTTCGGTTTTGCTTCTATTCGCTATTTTTATTCCTCATAAAGGGACTCTATACAACTTTCCTGCTAAAGCGCCGCTTGAAAACGACCATTGCAGGTTATAGCCGCCGCAGGGTCCGTCAAGATTTACAACTTCACCGCAAAAATAGAGTCCGCTTACGATTTTACTCTGCATAGTTTTAGGGTTAATCTCTTTTAGATGTATGCCGCCTCTGGTTATCATAGCCATTTTAAAGCCGTCATGACCTGTAACTGTTAAAGGTGTCCAAGCCAGAAGTTGCACGAGTTTAGCCCTTGAGGCGCCAGATATTTTGTTGTGCATTTCCTCTGGGTTTATACCTGCAAGTAAACATAACTCCAAAGATATGGCATGTGGAAGCAGGGTGCTTACATGTTCTACCATCTTGGCATGTGGATTGTGTAAAACCTTCTCTTTGAGGTGCTGTGAAATCTGCTCTTCGTTTAAACCCTTTGTCAAATTAAGCAACAGCACAACCTCGCCGTATTTTTCTATCAGCGGAGTTATCTCTCTTGCAAAGTCCAAAACAACGGGACCTCTTATGCCGTTGTTTGTAAAAATAAGGTCGCCGTTTGCTCTGAGCTTTTTCGCCTTTGGTAAATCTACTCTGAGCTCAACTTTTGCAATGGTATCCGCCCGGCAGTTTTTAACCCACGTTTCTTTGGTTTTTAAAGGCATCATCGCTGGGTGAATCTCTGTTATTTTATGCCCAAGCTTGCTCGCAAGAGTATAACCGTCTCCCTCAGCCCCAAGAACCGGATAACCCAAACCTCCCGTAGCAACTATGACATTTGGCGCATAAAAAGTTTCAGAGGCAGTTTTTACACCTGTTATCTGAGAGTCTTGCATTAAAAGTTCTTCAACTCTTTGCGAACAGATAAGTTCTATGCCAAGTTTTTGCATCTCAGTTTCAAGCGCTGAAATAATAGTTGAAGAGCTGTGCGAAGTTGGAAATATTCTGTAGCCGTCAGGTGCATGTGTCTCAACGCCAATGCCCGCAAAAAAGTTTGTAAGTGCTTTGTGGTCAAAGGCAGTAAGTGCGTCTCTCATAAACCTTCCCTCACGTCCAAAACGAGCCATAAAGTCTTCGTTTGAGAGTGTGTTTGTAAGGTTGCAGCGACCGCCACCCGTTGCTTTTAGTTTTGAAGCAATTTTTGGAAGCTTCTCTAAAAGAAGAACTTTTCCC
>Ga0210044_10007532_pt1 | contig 13856 bp, 16 predicted proteins | sample CryGey13umfilter_2_FD_183959 | JGI IMG/M metagenome (GOLD analysis project Ga0210044, IMG submission 183959) | Groundwater microbial communities from aquifer in Utah, USA - Crystal Geyser 4/9/14 3 um filter (SPAdes) (version 2) | ecosystem: Environmental > Aquatic > Deep subsurface >... | reverse complement strand
GTTCCCGAAATTGGGCGCACTTGGCGTGATACGGCAATAGATAATAGAGTTGCGTTAGTTGAATGCAAAGGAGCGGCGGAAATAAACGACCGGACTTGGCGAAAGATCGCGAAAGAAAGCAGGTGAGCAATATATGCGCGCATACTGGTTTTAGTTTACGCGCGCATGTATAAATCGCGGCATATTTGCGTTATAGTCTTTATGCCCGCCTGGGTGCTCGTCGAGAGCCAGTTCCGCCGCTGCAGGAAGTGGGGCCGCTGAACGTAGCGGCGGAACACAACAGGAAAGTATGATGGACAACGACACGGCTATGGAAACACAAATGGATCTGCTGCGGACGCATTTGCGGCTGCGCAGTCGTAGTGCGCCCGTAGGCCGTCCCGCTGGACGTAGAGAAAACACAAACAACGGGCACTTTCTAGAAAGCAAACCAAAGCATACGATGATTGTCGATCTTTGGATTGCGGAGCCGCATTTAAAACAGTATGAAATTGCCGAGAGGCTTGGGTTAAGTGAGCCGTGGCTCTCGGGGATCGTCAACTCTGACGCTTTTAAAGTATATGCAGCTGCGCGCTTAGATGAGCATCGCAAAAAACTATCAGATGCTGTTATTACAAAAGCAACAAAAGTTACAATTAATGCGTTAGAAAAGCTTGATGATAAGTTAGAAGAGAAGGATACAACTGTAACTGAAGTTGTTGCGGCAGGGCGCTTCGCTTCCGACGTTGCGGGCTTCTCTAAGCAACCAAGCGCGACCATAACGAACAACCAAAATGTTGCGGTTATAACCGCGTCGGCTGATGCACTTGCAGCAGCAAGGCGGATGCAAGCTGAAATCGCAAAGTTAAACACGATTGAACATCAGCATACAAATGCTGAACGCAATCATGTGATGGACCATCAAGTGCCGGCTTTCGAAGGAGATAAGCATGAGCCGTTTACCATGCTTGACACGGAAGAAGCGGATGTTATATCAGAAAATTGATGTAGTTAATAATTTGACACTTAACATAACAAATGTTAGGTTAGTCGATTACGAGCGGTGGCCGGAGAAACCGCGCGGGCGCGGAGCTAAAGCTGCTGGTTTACGTTACCAAGATCGAGTTAACTTACAGCTTGAAAAAGATTGTTTATCGAATAAAAACGGGTATGGCTGGGCTTATGTAGCGGGACCTTGGATTAAATACTTTGATGGTTATAAAAGTCGTCACGCGCAGCCAGACGGGTTGTTGCTTAATCTACTACAGGGGCGGGTAATTATCGTGGAGATAAAGCACACTTACTGTGCAAAAGCTTGGTGGCAGTTATGCGCGCAATACGCACCACTAATTGCGCGTTTGTTCCCGCCCGCACTGTGGGAGTCTTCGTTATTAGCCGTAGCTAATTCCGTGTCGCCGCAGCCGACCCCGACGCCCGGGCGTTATGTTAATAGCTGGGCCGCAAATCCCGAAGGCGATATCGGGATATTGCGGTTAGCTGAAAAAACTTTACCGAGTTTACGCTGATGCAAACTCTCGAAAACGCAACCTCCGTTGACTTAGACGAAGCTATTAAACTTGGCGCCGTCGATGGAAGCTTTTTTGCGGAAACGTTTCTTCCTGAAACAGCCCGGCAAAAATCACCTGCGTTTCACCGGGAGATTGACAAACTTTTAGACAGTCAACACCGGATGGTGAATATTCTAGCTTTTCGGGGGAGTGCAAAAACCACGAAATGCCGTGTATTTACCTTACGGCGAATTGCCTATGGTTTGTCTAAAACTGTTTTATATATCAGTAAAAGTGAACCACACGCTATTCGTAGTGTGTCTTGGCTTAAAGGGAAGATAGAATATAACAACAATATTCGTAATGCTTTTGGATTAGTTCCCGGGAGTAAATGGCAAGATACGGAAATGGAGATCACACAGCGCACGACTAATCAGCGTGCGTGGGTGATGGCGGCAGGTATCGGCGGGTCTGTTCGCGGCGTTAACCGAGACGACTGGCGCCCCGATTTAATAGTTCTTGATGATGTGCTTGACGACGAAAACTGTTCTACAGCAGAGCAACGGGAGAAAATTGAAAACCTTATTTACGGCGCGGTTTTAGAGTCGCTTACCCCCGCGAGCGAAAACCCGCAGGCAAAAATGGTGTCACTGAATACTTGCCAAAATAAAGAAGATTATGCTGTTAAAGCTTTAGCTTCTCCCGCTTGGGCGAGTGGGGTGTTTTCTTGCTGGACGCGAAAAACGTCAAACTTACGGTTGCACGAGCAAGAAAGTATTTGGGAAGATCGGTTCCCGACAGAAGCATTGCGGCAAGAGAAACAGACAGCTATTTCACTGAACAGACTTTCTACTTTTCTAAGAGAGAAAGAATTAAAGCTTGTTTCCCCGGAGCAATCTACGTTTAAGATTGGATGGCTTAATAAATACCGCGGAACACCCATGACTGATCAAATGCTTGTGTGTTACGCGATTGACCCGGTGCCGCCCCCGAGTGATAAGCAGTTAGAAAAAGGTTTAGTCGGTAAAGACTACGAAGCTCATGTTGTAATGGGGAAGCGTGGTAAAAATATTTATCTTCTAGACTATGCGCTAAATCGCGGGCATAACCCGGACTGGAGCACAAAAACTTTATTTGAGATGTATCGCAAATGGCAGCCGTGGAAAGTTCGTGTAGAGTCCGTCGCGTATCAGCGCACACTTTTGTGGATTTTCCGAAATGCTATGGATGTGCAGAGAATTTGGTTTCCAGTAGAATCGTGGGATGATCGACGGAAAAAGTTTGTGCGCATTTCCGCGCTCGGGCCTATCGCTAACTCAGGGCGGCTTTGGGTAAACGAAAAACAAATCGAGTTTATCGAACAATACACTACATATCCGATGGTAGCTCATGATGACCTGCTCGACGCGGCCAGTGCAGCAGCAGCTGCATTAGAAGATGTAGACATGACGGATGAAGAAGCTTTCCCGGGAATGACGGCGATAGAAAACACCGGCTACAGGCCGATCAACATACAAGGCGCGCCATGATCTCCAGGGTAATTTCGCACGACTCGCCGTTGCATAAAACAGTAGTCGAGAATGTTATGTGGCGTATTCGCGCGGCAGATACTGTTCACGGTAAACGAATGGTGCGCTGGAATAAAGCGGAAAATCTTATGATTGCCGCTGTGCCGGAGTCGTCAGTCGATAAGCAGAGAAAAGCTAATCGTAATGCGGGTATGCCTGATTACACAACTGTGCAAATTCCGTATACTTATGCCGCGATCATGGCTGCTTACAGCTACATGTCTACTGTGTTTTTAGCGCGTGCGCCGGTGCACCAATTCGGAGGGCGCCACGGGGAAAGCGAGCAGCAACAGCAAGCACTTGAAGCTTTAATTGCTTATCAAGTTCAAGTCGGCATGCACATGGGGCCGTATTATACGGCTTTTTATGATGCGCCAAAATACGGAGAATATGTGGTCGGGATTTACTGGAAAGAAGAATTACAGTATGTTTCCGAGATCATAGAAGAACCTGAATACTGGATGGGGATCGAGATACCTGGTTCGCTGAAAAAGAAAAAGCGAACACGAGTAATTCCGGGTTACAAGGGAAATAAAGTTTTCAATATTTCCCCAACTAGGTTTATGACTGATCCGCGTGTTCCCCGGATGCGCTTTCAAGAAGGTGAGTTTTGTGCGCAGTATATCGAAATCGGCTGGAACGAAATCCTCCGGGGGAAAGAAAACGGGCGTTACTTTAACTTAGATAAACTGAAAAGTCGTTACCGCAATGCCGCCGGAAACTACGGCGGAGACACGGCGGAAGGTCCGCGCCAGCAAGAGTCAAGTGCGCTGGAGCGACCCGACCCGACACACTTTGGTAGTTCAACCGTTAAGAACGCAAGTGATGTTCTGCGTGCTTACGAGGTGTATATCGAGTTAATCCCGAGTGAGTGGGGATTAGGTAAATCGGACATGCCCGAGAAATGGGTGTTTACTGTTACTTATGATTACGGACTTTGCTTTGAAGCGCGTCCTCTGGGCTACATTCATAATAAATTTCCCTTCGCGATTGGCACGGTCGAGCCAGAAGCTTACGGAATTTTAACACGTAGTTTTGTTGATGTATTAGAGCCCGTTCAGAATACTATTGATTGGCTGTTGAATTCACATTATTACAATGTGCGACAAATGCTGAATGGGGTTTACATCGGTGACCCCAGCCGTATTGAAATGCGTGATTTCGAGCGGCGTGAGCCCGGCAAGATAATTAGGTTAAAACCTTCAGCTTACGGCTCTAATGTGCGTGATGTTATTACACAGATGCAGACACAAGATGTTACGCAAAATCATCTAAGTGATATTGAATTTATGTATCAAGTCGGGGAAAGGCTCGGCTTTAATGACCAGGTGTTAGGGGTCGGATCGCCGACATCGCGTAGAAGTGCTGCAGAATTTCGGGGAACTTCGACGTTCAGTGTAGGTAGGTTGAAAACAACATCTGAATTTATTTCAGCTACAGCTTGGGCGGGGATGCAAACACAGCTTGTGTCAAACACACAGCAGTATTATGATGATAATATGAAAATAAGATTAGTTGGTGATTTGGCAATGTCCGCCGGGCAGAAGTTTATGCAAGTAACGCCGGAAGATATTGCGGGCTTTTATGATCCTGTGCTTATTGACGGAACATTGCCGGCAGATCGCTATGCGCAAGGTAACTTATGGCGAGAGCTTATGGCACAAGCAGCGCAGATACCTGACGTCGCGATGCAGTATGATATGGGGAAAATCTTTGCGTGGGTTGCGCAACTTATGGGAATTAAGAATATCACGCAGTTTGCGCGGCAGCCGGGGATTAATACACAAATTGTGCCAGATGATGTGCTTGCACAGCAGGTTGCCGCGGGGAACTCTGTCGGGCTTACGCAGGGGGATTTAGGTAATGTTCCCGAGCCGGGGCAGCTAACAGGGATGGGGCCAACAGGATGACAGATGATTTTGTCTCCGAAGAAGAAGTTCGGTCGAATATTGATATGCTTATGGCGGATAAACTCATTTTCGAGGAATTGTTAGCCAGTCGTGGGTGGCAGAAATTCTTAGTTCTGTTAGAGCAAGCAGAGGAACAAATAGTTATATCAGCTAAAAAAGCTACAAAAGATGTCATGCTCGCCGATAGTGCAATGGCGCTAGCGCAGTTAATGCAGCAAGCGCGCTTGTATGAAAAAATTCGCAACTTGGTAGACATGCAAGTTGCGAATATCAACTTCTCCGTCAACACCTTGAAAGAAAGTCTGGAGGCCCAAGACTATGGAAAATGATGTGAACGATACGACCGCCCCGCTGGTTGAGGAAACTGTTACGACGCCCGAGCCAGCGCCGGAGCAAGAAGAAAAAGCTTTGTGGGCGGACATTACGGATGATAATTTTGGCGAACAAGATGATTTGTTAGATACTTTACCCGATGAGCCAGTGAAAGCAGCGGCGCTGACAGAACCTGAGCCATCAGAGCCTAAAACCGCAGTCCCGGCGGAGTCGGTGCCTGAGGTTAAACCGGACGCTGAAGAGGCGACGCCTGCTCCGTCTACTGTAGTTACACCTCCTGTTGTGGAAGCGTCAACCGCGACTGCAAATCCTGATAACTTTCAGGAACAATACAGTCAGTGGTTTACTAGGTCAGCTGATACACTTTCAAAAGAGTTGTATCAGATTACAGACGAAGATGCGGAAGCAATAACCCTCGGTGATGCGGCAAAAGTAAAGGAAACTTTTGCTAGGATGGCCGGCAATTTGCACATGCAGGTGCTTGTTGCAGCTGTCACACAAGCAGCTAACATGATGCCGCAGATGGTCCCGCAGATCGTGCAAAACGCTACAGAGCGCGATACACGGGTAAGGGAGTTTTACGAAACATATCAGGAACTTCGCGGGCACGAAACAGTTGTAGATGCAATCGCTACGTCAATGTTACAAGCGGCTCCGACCTTGGACCGTAAGGAATTAACGCGACGTATTGCGGCGGCAGCTGCGGCAACCGTCGGGGTCACCCCTGCTGCGTTACGTAACACGACTTCCTCTGCAGCAAATTCTACAGTTGCACCACCGCCAGCACCCGCAGGTGCTGCGCGAACTATGTCACGACCAGCGCCCACCAAAACTGAGTGGGAAGAAATGTTAGAGTTAGAATAACCTAAGGAGCACAAAATGGCTGTTGCAGGACTTCGCGGAACTGGGGACTGGAGTGAGAGCGAACGCCCCACGAATTTCCGGGAAAGTATTCTCTATATGGAACCGCAGGGTGATACCCCGCTGACGGCGTTGTTAGGTAAGGTAAAGTCTGCCCCAACTAACGATCCCCAGTATAGCTGGTGGGCAGAACCCCGTGACTTGATTTACTTAACGCTGAACGGAGATTTCGGCACGTCCGATACTCTGCTCACGCTGACGGTAAACGATCCTTCGGCTGCTAACATCAAGCAGCATTGGTCCAGTGCGCTTCACTTAATTCCGGGTGATGTGCTTATGGCCGAACCCACGGCAGATGCTGCCGTTTACAACTATGAGCAGATGGTTGTTACTGCAGTTCATAGCTCGACGCAGTTTTCCGTGCAGCGTGCTGCCTTCGGGACCGTGGCGGATGATTTGCCGTTAAACGGTAAGCTGCTGAAAATTGGTTCTGCTTTTGCGGAAGGCACGGCTGCGCCAACTTCTACTACGCGCAATCCGGTGAAGTATACGAACTTCACGCAGATCTGGAAGACAACTTACGAACTTACGAACACCGCAAAAGCTACGCACTTACGCACGGGGGATGCGCTCACTAACGACAAAAAGCGGCGCATGACGGACCACGCAAAGGACATTGAGCTGTCTCTTTTGTTCGGCGTTCCGTCGGAAAGTGTGGGTGAGAACGGAAAGCCGAAGCGCACCACCGCGGGTATTCGCTACATGATCCCCGAGGCAAACACTACTATTCTTGCCGACAATTGGGGGCTTGCTAAGTCTGCGGTTGCCGGCAATAACCTGATCGACGCAATCTCGCCGGTGTTCGATTACAGTTCTCCCGCCGGCGATACTCGCATCGCTCTGTGCGGGAATGCAGCACTGAATAACCTCAACCGAGCGATTGTAAGCTCGTCGGGGGCGTCGGGTGTGGACCTTAGCCGGGGAATGGCGGAGAAGGTTTACGGAATGAATTTCCGGGAACTTACTTTTCCGCAGGGGCGTATCTTGCTGAAAACGCATCCCCTGCTTTCCCGGCACCCCCTCTACACAAACTCGATGTGGATTTTGGACTTCTCTGCGCTTAAGTGGCGTCCCCTTCAAGGGCGTGATACTAAGGGTAAGGACAATATCCAGACGGATGATGAGGATGTGCAGCGCGGTATGTGGCTGACGGAAGCTGGTTTGATGGTTGATATGGGCGGGCAGACGCTTGGCTATATCGGCAATCTTGGCGCAGTTGTGGCATAAGGAGGATATAATGTCGCGTAGTAACTCTGATGATGCACTGTTCCGAAATCCGTATTTTCAGTATGGGTTTCGGATGCGGTCTCGGGCCTTCGTGGCTACGGCTGAATTTAAAATTCCGGTAACCGATGCGCCGGTGTTGCTGGTTGATCCGGGCGGTGCGGCTCGGACTATCCTTCTTCCGCCTGAAGCAGAGAGCAAAGATCTTGTGTTCTTTATCTTCAATACTGCTGATGCGGCGGAAACGTTAACCGTAGAGGAAGATTCTTCCACTACGGCAATTACCGCACTAACGCAGGGATCGGCGGCTATGCTCCATTGTGATGGGGTTACTTGGCGCGATCTCTAATTCCGCAAATTGCGCGCATACCGATTATCGTGTATGCGCGCAACAATCTAGGAGACTAGCATGGTTGCAATCAACCCCTATAATGGAACATCGAGAATATTCTCGTCAATGCCGGAGTATTGGGACGTAGTAATCCCAGATAGTATAAATTACCTGAAACCGATTAACGGGGATCATTTACTTGCTATTGCACTGCGCGCGGGCGATGCGGGAAATATTGCTTATGTTGACAATCGTGGCGTTACGGTTGTGCAGGCAATGACAGCTGGCAGTATTATTCCTGGGCTATTTGCGCGTGTTCTTGTGACCGGCACCACTTGCACAAAAATCTATGCAGGTTTTGTTGGGGGTTAGTCATGACAAAAGATGACGTCATCGAGCTCATAAAACAACATCTTGGTTTTTATTCAAACTTTGATAGCATAACATTATTGCGAAATATGGACCTTGTTCAAAGTTTGTATGAGGGCGGTGACGCCACTGTGCCACTACCGTGGTTTCTGTTTGATGCTACCGCTACACTAGTGACGACGCCCGGAGATCGTGTAGTTGTTCTTCCGGAGAATTTTATCTGCTTTGACGAGGAGTGGCCTTTAAAAGCTGTCTCGGCACAGGGGCAAGAAAGAGAACTTTGCCGTGCGCGAGAAATCTCTCTGTTGGAGTTGAGCTTAGCTTCTGGCGAACCAACGCACTATTCTTTTGACGGAACACGTCTTTATGTAGCTCCAATCCCTGATGCTAGTTACGTTATTAAAGCTCCCTATTATGCGCGCGGGACTGCTCTTAGCTCTGCTGTGACGAGTCCGTGGTTTGCAAACTTTCCTCGATTAATCGCCGAAGAAACAGCTTATTATGTGTCTCTCGGGAACAGAGATCGTGAGTTGCGGTCGGCGTTAAATGATTTACGTACTTTAACCAAATTTGGTTACTTAGCACGAGTAGAGCAGATGCGCCACTCGTTAATGCTTTACACAAGCAACCGGGAGGGGTGACATGGCTATAGCTTTTGTAAAACGTGCAGCAGAATTGTGGCGGCGTTATGTAATTGATAATGTTCCCGCTTCCGGGGAACACCGGCCCATTAAGGCTGATATTGTTACTTGGGGCGGAAAAATTGAGCAAACACTTGATGCTTTAAAAACAGCTGCTTACGTAAATACCGGAACAAGTGCCACTAGCGTGCCTTTGATTTCGCAAGCAGATGTGCGCTATTCGGCTGCTGCTCACGTTCACGCCGCCGCAACGACAACTGTTTCCGGGTTTATGTCCGGTGCGGATAAAACAAAGCTTGACGGCGTGCAAGTGGGCGCTCAGGCAAACGTCGGCACCAACATCACTTCGTCGGTCAACACGACTCAGTTGGGCATCTACAGCTCCACCGGCGGCGACACTTTGGTCAATGGCGCCACGCATACAGCCGCCGGGGTCATGACGGCGATAGACAAGATCAAGCTCGACGATGCGGCGCGGCGCTCTGGCACGGTGTTTTCCGGCCAGGTGCGTATGCGCATTGGGTCTGTTGCGGAGCCGGGGCTGGTGTTCAACCTGTTGGGGAGCGGGATCAACGGCAACGCCACGTCGCCGTCGCTATTCTTCTCGGTCGGCGGCGCGTCCGCAGCGATTTTGGACCCCGCTGGGGTGGTTGCGGAAAACTCCCAGACGATCCTGACCCGCGAGAAAGGCGACGCGCGCTATGTGGCGCTGTCGGATGCGTGGCCGGGGGTTTATACCGGCTCAAGCGGCGCCAACGTGACGTTTCCCGTCGGCTCGACGCTGCTTGTCGCCGATGCGTTTGTCCTCCGCGTTGGTCTGGTAACAGTGCGGCTCAGCGACGCCCAAGCGGAACAGTATTCGGTCGCGGGCGCCGGGACACTGCTGACCGGTGTCTGGAGGCAGCGCGGAGCTCTCAGCGGCTCGGCGCCATCGGGGACCCTTGTGGAGCGTATAGCATGAGCACTTTTCGCAATTTGCGTGATCCGCACCCGCTGGGCGACGGGGCGGACGGCTATCTCGTCACGCTGGAAATCGACGCCGGTGAAGGCTGGGAGGAGACGCTCTATGTTGCCAGGCCGAACGGTGGGGGGCTGAGTGACGATATTCTGGCTACAATAATTGAGGGCAATTTCACTGGAGCGATTTCGCCACTGCCGCCCCTGCCCGCACCAGCGCCGCCTGCCAGTCTGCAGCGCGCGGCGTTCTGGTTGTATCTTCTTACGCTGGGCCAGACGCGCGCCGATATTCACGCCGCGCTCGACACTATGCTGGCGGCAAATCAGATCACCGCCGATTACGCCGCGCGGCTGCGGATCAAGATCGACGATGCCGCTGTTTATGAGCGGCTCGACCCAGACCTGCTCGACATGGCGCAGCGGCTGGGGTTAGCCGCAGATCAGGCCGCCCTCGATGCTCATTTCCTCGCCGCCGCAGGCTGACAAGGAGACGATTACATGCTTAAGGTTTTGAGGAAAGAAGGCACGGTGGTGGAGTTGCCGTCCGATGCGTGATTCAGTTATAGAAAATCTTGGCTTCATAGGAGTAAGTCAGGATATTTCGGCGCATACACTTCCGGCAAATATTGCCAGTAACGCCTTAAACGTGCGATTTATAGACGGCGCGATTGTTAATATTAAAGGAATTTCATCTCTTAGTGTCTCCCCAACTTTTACCCCGTTTTGGCTAACTTACATCCAGACAAGCGCTGTAGCTGGTTGGCTGTTCGCAGACGAAACCGATGTTTATTTTTATTTTAATTTAGCGTTTAACAAGATAACGCGCGTTTCCGGTATTTATACTGCTGTAACAGAAGTTAAATATGTAGCGGAAATCGCAAACGGAATAGTTATTCTTAATAACACGTTTGACGTTCCGCAAGTTTGGTCGGGTGAAACCGCGGAAACTTTGCTAATTGACTTACCAAACTGGCCGGCAACTTATCGCGCTAAAGTTATTCGCAGTTTCAAAAATTCTTTTTTCGCCCTTAATTTAACAAAAGGTTCTGTTCGTTTTCCTTATAGTGTATTAGTATCTCACCCGGCGGAACCCGGAGCTGTTCCAATTTCTTGGGATATAACTGATCCTACGCTAGAGACTATTGAGTTTTCTATTGCGGATACTGCGGGCGGGGAGATTGTTAATGCGTTGCCAATGGGGGAAGAACTTTTAATATACAAAGAGGAAGTTATTTGGGGTATTCGCTTTGTCGGCGGAGCGCGTCTATATGACAGAACACAACGTAACTTTGCGCATGGTTGTGTCGCCCGAGATACACTTGTTCAAGTTCCGATTAACAAAAATTCGCATTTCTTTTTAGCGCGCGATCGTATCTGCTTGTTTAACGGTGTTGATGTATCTTATCCTGTAGAAAATAAACTTGAGCAATGGTTTTTTGCCCAGGTTAATCTACAGGCAATAAGTCTTTGCTTTTCTGTGGTGAATACCCGAGAGAAAGAAATTCAACTGTGGTTCCCGATACACGAAGATACTTTATGCACACTCGCGCTTGTTTGGAACTATAAAGACAATACAACAACAATTCGTTCTAGTACTGGAATTTCTTTTGCATCTTCTGGGTTTGCGGCCGATATCTTTGACTATACCGGAGCCGTTAACAAAGGGGTTCCTTACTCAGAAGGCACTGTATTTCACGAAGAAGGTGATATTGGTTATTTCGGCGGAAACCTTCAAAAAGTTTTTATCATTGTCGAGACGGCGCCGGCGACAGTAGAAAAAGTTTTTGTGCAAGATTTTGGTTTTTCTTCTTATAACGAAGATAGTAAACACTTTATCGAGCGCACAGTTTTGCCACTTGATCGCGATAAAACAGGTAAATTGTTTTTAAACTTACGCACGCGTAAATTAATCACAGGTGTTTATTTACACCTTGCTTATGGGGAATTAAACGTAAAGCTGGGAGCGCAAGAAAACTTAAACGACGCGATTGTGTGGAGCGAAGAACTTGTTTTTTCCGCGACAGCAACGAGACTATTAACGTTTTCGCGCCCAATAGCTGGCCGTTTTATAAGTATCCATCTATCCTCCGTTGCATCGGTTGACTTTAAGCTTACTGGAGTTAGTTTAGAAGTCGCAACTTTGGGAGAGTTTTGATGGAATACACCCCGCAGAAATTAACAGCTCAAGATATCCCAGAACTTCGCGAACAGGTATTTCGCGAATTATCTACTGTAAGTGTCTTGTTGGCCGCATTAACTGATTTTATGCAACTTCGTGTCAGCCACGTTGCCCCGCCTCGACCACGCAAGGGCATGATAGTGTATGCAGATGGAATAAACTGGAACCCCGGAGCAGGAGAAGGCTACTATGGATACATATCAACTGGCTGGCGAAAACTTAATACCTGACGTAGAGGAATTTCCAGCCGGAACAAAGTGTGTTCAGATCGACTATACAACTATTGATGATAATTGCGAAGAAGTTATTTTGCGTTTACTTGATGAACCAACGCTGTGGGAAGACTTTTACAGCATAGAAGATATTGTAGAAGAGCTAAAAGACGGTTTACTGTTTGGGTGGCTTTTTACTGAACCACGTGTTTTACTGCTGTTTAATTTCGTGCTCTACCCGAAAGCAAAAGTGCTTGATATTCGCTTTGTTGCAGGCAATCCTGGTAGGTATAAAAAACCTATTATGGATAATATCGAGGCACTGGCGTGTAGGCTTGGCTGTTCGATGGTGCGCGGAATAACGCATCCAGTGTTAGCGTATTATGCACAAGCTAAGTGTGGGTATACGCTGACGGAAATTGTGGCGCGGAAATACATAAGGCAAGGAGGACTCTGCTAATGAGTAGTGGTGGTGGTCAATCTTCTACCGTAACTACGCGGGAACTCTCCCCGGAACAGCGGAAACTTATCGAACCCGTTATTCCTGTTGCCGAGGATTTCCTGAAAAATCCTCCTAAGTTATTTCCGGGATCGGCGATTAGCGGATTTAATCCGACGCAAACAAGCGCCCAAAACCAAGCTTTACAAGGAGCCGGAACAGTATCTGGTATTGCCGGTGGCGCCGCAGATACGTTAAAACAAACACAAAGTTTAACCCCTGGAACAACAAACTCTTTACAAAATCTCATGGGCCGCACAGCGTTAAGTGGAGGCTTTGATCAACAAGTTTTCGGCAATGGCGCAGGTTCGGCTGCCGGAGGTGCCCGCGGGTTAGGCGATGTTGTTGGCGACTTTAACGCAACATCGGCGGGCCGTAATTTCCTGACAAGTGGAGCTTTGCTCGATCCTCGCACCAATCCAGTGTTAGGGTCACAAATTCAAGGCGCAATTCGCCCGGTATTCGACAACTTACAACGGTCTGTTTTGCCGGGAATTAGAAGTGATTTTCTCGGTGGGAATATGTTTGGCAGTTCGCGGCAAGGTATCGCAGAAGGGCTGGCGATTGGTGATGCATCGCGTTCGGCTTTAGACACCGCCGCTAACTTACAGGCAAACAATTTCAACCAAGGACTTGGGGTTATGTCCGATCAGATCGGGCAGGCCGCACAGCTTGGAACACAAGCCGGTTCAACGTTAGCTCAGCTCGGTTCGCAAAACAGGGGGCAAGATATCAATGCTGCAACATCTTCTACAAACAGCGCACTGGACAATATTTTACGTTCCTTATTTGCAAGCGGAGATGTTAGCAATCTTGCTCTTTTGCCTGCTGGTATAACCGGAGCCGTTGGCGCAGAGCAACAAGGGCTTGAGCAAGCTAGGTTAAGTGAACAATCACAAAGGTTTACGACCGAACAAATGCTTCCGTTTCTTGCTGCGCAAGATGTTGCGGCGCTCGGTTTCGGTATCCCCGCAGGTTCTACAACTGCAACTGGACAAGGACCGCAGACATCGCGGTTCGGCGGGATTGGCAGTCTTTTGGGGATGGGCGCAGGTGCGCTAATTGGGGGACCCTTCGGCGCAGTTCTAGGTGGCGGCGCCGGAAGAACTCTCGGCGACTTGTTTTAAGGAGGAATGACAATGCTCGAACAACTTCTCGCTTTACTGCAGCAAAATCCCGATGCCGCTGCAATGCAGCTTGCAGCGGCGGGAGTTCCCGCGCCAGC
>Ga0210044_10007531_pt1 | contig 13857 bp, 10 predicted proteins | sample CryGey13umfilter_2_FD_183959 | JGI IMG/M metagenome (GOLD analysis project Ga0210044, IMG submission 183959) | Groundwater microbial communities from aquifer in Utah, USA - Crystal Geyser 4/9/14 3 um filter (SPAdes) (version 2) | ecosystem: Environmental > Aquatic > Deep subsurface >... | reverse complement strand
GGTTGGAATTATCCTGTTGGCCACGGGAGTGTCTCCTGCAAGTGGATTATGACTCAAACACAATCATACTCGCAGAGCGCTCCCGTTCCAAATATCTCTACTCTCTCACAGCAGGGCTAACCAGCCCGGCGAATCTCATTATCGAACCTTTTTTCTTCTTCCTTCCACCCAACAATGTAACATCTGAGAGAGATTACAGCGTATACCGTAATTGCCAAATGTTGAAGCAATCGTACAATACAGCAGATAACGATTGAACTGGTTGGGTTCTGCGTTGTTATTGGGTGCGGAAATACTCCACGAGGGATTCGATAAATTCATCATCTACACTAACTGGGTTTCACTGTTATAATTGTTTTCAGCAAATGCTGAAAAGGCTACTTACGATGAAAAAATATCCAAAAGACATTTCCCTAGCATTGCAAAACTGCCTTAAACAAATCCCCTTTCTGGAAATAACTTCAATCCAGCCCAAACCTGATTTACCAGGGTTTAGCACAGACTTGTTAATACAAGGCCTTCCGCTAATGCTATTAGTTCGTTTCCAGAACAGTGGTCAGCCCAGATGGGCACGGTTGGCCGCCTATGAATTGAAAGCGGCTTTGTTAGATAGTGCTGATGTTTATGGGGTTTTTAGCGCTCCATATATTTCACCGCAGGCCGCGTCGATTTGCCAGGAGGCAGGTATCGGGTATTTTGACTTGGCAGGGAATTGCCATCTGTCGTTTGGCGCAGTCTATATTCACAAAGAGGGCTCCCCCAATCCCTTTAGTGAAAAGCGTGACCTGCGTTCCCTTTACTCACCCAAGGCCGAGCGAATTTTGCGTGTTATGCTAACTGCACCTAGGCAGAGTTGGAAAACCCAGGAACTGGCGCAAACCGCGCAGGTCAGCCTGGGGCAGGTCGCCAATGTGAAGAAACTGCTGGCTGATCGCGAATGGTTGAAAGCTGAGCGCATGGGGATGATCTTGAGCAATCCATCTGCTTTGCTCGATGAATGGGCGCAACGCTATGATTTTCGCCGCAGTCAGGTGATTGAGTACTACACACTGACCGGTGTGGCTGAATCTGAATATCAGTTTAGCGAAGCTTGTGAACGGCTTGGTTTTTCGTATGCGCTTACCGGATTCTCGGCAGCCAGCCGCATCGCGCCAATGGTGCGATATCAACGCCTGTCAGCTTATGTAAGCGGGGAGATAGAACCACTGGTAGCCGCGCTCGGCTGGAAAACCGTCAACAGCGGCGCAAACGTTGGTTTGTTGATTCCTTACGATGATGGTGTCTTCTATAGTGCCAAAAACATCGGCGGATCACAAATCACCAGCCTGGTACAGATTTACCTGGACCTGCAAATTTCACGTGGGCGCGGTCAGGAAGCCGCTGACGCTGTTCGCAAGGAGATGGAAAAATCATGGTAAGCAAACGAACCGATTACAACGCCGAGGCCGTGGAAGCCGCGCGTAGTGTCATGCTTGAATTATCGCGTGTTTTGGGTGAATACCGGAACGACATGGTGATTGTTGGGGGTTGGGTACCGGAGTTATTGATTGAGCAAGCACCGCGTGCGCACATCGGCAGCCTGGATGTAGATGTCGCACTCAATCATCGTACCCTGCACGAAGTGGGCTATAAGACGATCTTGCAACTTTTACTCTCGCACGGTTATCGCCAGGCCGAACAACCCTTCATCTTTTTCCGCACCGTGGAGATCAGCAAGCGCCAAATTGAGGTGGAAGTAGACTTCTTGGCTGGTGAATACTCTGGGACGGCGCGTGGACATCGCACTCAACGTATTCAAGACATGCGTCCACGCAAAGCACGCGGCTGCGATCTGGCGCTCTCGCTGGCAACCGAGATCCGCATCAGCGGCACCCTCCCTGGTGGAGCAAAGGACACAGTTATACTGCGCGTGGCATCCATTGTGCCATTTTTAGTGATGAAAGCAATGGCATTGGCTTCAAGGCTGATGGAAAAGGATGCGTGGGATATTTATTACTGCATCCGTTATTACCCTGGCGGAATTGAAAAACTGGTTGAGGAATTTACACCGCATCTTGCCAATCAACTGGTGCAAGAAGCCATAGCCAATATTGCCGAGAAATTTGCGTCTCCGGCACATGTCGGGCCTACTCATGTTGCCGACTTTGATGAAGTAATCTCCCCAGACGATCGCGCAATTGTGCAGCGCGATGCTTATGAACGTGTCCATGCTCTCATTGTACGGCTGCAAGCGAGTTAACACATGAGCGAATACCAATATTACGAATGGCAAACCATGGACCGCCCACTCAGCCCCAGTGAAAGGGAGGCTGTTTCCGGACTTTCCAGTCACATGGAGACGGTCACACCCACCCAGGCGATAGTTTCTTATTCATGGGGAAATTTCAAGCACGATCCACGCCAGGTGCTGTTGCAGTACTTCGATGCGCATCTCTATATGGCGAACTGGGGCACGCGCAGACTCTTGTTCCGCTACCCCAAATCGGTGATTGATTCGCAGGCCATCCAGCCTTACTGCCGGGAAGATTTTCTCACCCTTGAATTGGGAGGCGACTACTATATCCTTGAGTTTTCGCTGGATAGCGAAGAGCCAGATTACGAATGGATGGAAGCCGATGGCATGCTCGGAAAATTGGCTCCCATCCGTGAGCAAATTATGCAAGGTGATTACCGCGTGCTCTATCTAAACTGGCTAAAGGCCGTGTCAACTGAAGATCCGGAGGAAGACAATCCGGAAACAGAACCGCCCATCCCGGCAGGGTTGGGCAAACTGAACAGCAGTCATCAGGCTTTTATCGAGTTCTTTGAACTGGATGAATACCTGGTGAATGCTGCCGCCAAGGCCAGTCCTCAAATTCGGCCTCTTTCCATTGCTCCTCTGGAAAAAGCGCTGACCCAACTGAGCCGGGATGAGTGTGAAAACTTCCTGCGCCAGTTGCTGAACAACGAACCGCAGGTGCGCATGACACTGCAAAAGCGGCTAGAGCGACTGGCAGGAACCAAACCTGCAAGTGCCGGACATGCCCAACGTCAGGCTGGCAATTTGTTCAAAGAGGCCGAGAGATTGGAACAGGAAGATTTGCACAGGCAGAAAGCTGAAGCTGAGCGAAAGCGCATTCAGGAATTGCTTGATCTGGCCGGGTGTGAAGAAGCCACCTGGCGCTGGGTGGAAAGCCTAATCGGACAAAAACAGGCCGGACCTTATGACGAAGCCACAAAGCTTCTACTCAGCCTACGCGATTTGGCAAATTACCAGAACCGGATGCCTAAATTTCAGGAACGCCTTTTGGCAATCAAAGAAAAGCACGCCAACCGACCATCCTTGATGGAAAGATTTAGGCGTGCCGGTCTGTGAAATCAAACTGAGGCATCCTGATTGGCTTTTAAAAATATTTTGATCAACCAGCTTTGCAGAATATGAAAACCTTGGATGAAATTAATCGCTTGATCGCTGCAACTGAAGCAGAACTGGCAGAACTGGAAAGCAGCCGGTCAATATTGCTGTCGCGAGTAGCAGAGTTGCAACATGAGAAATCAGCGTTACTCCAGCCATCAACCTCGCCCGATTTCACTGGCAAGTCAACTGTCACCAATCAGTCATCCCAGGACGAGAAGATAGCTCTTTTCCGAAGTCTGTTTCGCGGGCGCGAGGATATTTACCCGCGACGCTTCGAAAGCCTGAAAACGGGCAAACAAGGCTACCAGCCGGTTTGCCAAAATGAGTGGATTCGTGGGGTTTGCGAAAGACCAAAAATTCGCTGTGAAGATTGCGGGCAGCGTGAATTTCTCCCAGTTACAGATCTAGTGGTGCGCAACCATTTACAAGGCTTCGATCCCCAGGATAGAGCGGGACGCAATTTTACGATTGGCGTTTATCCCATGTTGACGGATGAGACCTGTTGGTTCTTGGCGACGGACTTCGATAAAGCATCCTGGCAGCAAGATGTTCGCGCCTTTCTGGAAACCTGTTCGTTGTTTCATGTCCCTGCGGCCGTCGAGCGGTCGCGCTCTGGCAATGGGAGCCACGTTTGGATATTCTTTGCCGAACCTGTTCCAGCAGCCCTGGCACGCCAGATGGGTACTTTCCTGCTTTCACAAACAATGGAGCGCCGGCTTGAGATTGGGCTGGACTCCTACGATCGTTTCTTCCCCAGCCAGGACACACTTCCCAAAGGCGGGTTCGGCAACCTGATAGCATTACCATTACAAAAGAGACCACGCGAGAACAACAACAGTGTCTTTGTAAACGAGCAGTTCGCTCCGTATGAAGATCAATGGTCTTTCCTTGCTACCCAGCGACGAATGACCCAAACAGATGTGCAAGTCGTGGTTAAGCATTCCGAAAAGTTGGATGAATTGTTGGGTATCCGTCTCCCGGTAACGGATGAAGATGGTGACCATCCCTGGGCTGCACCACCATCCAGAAAACACAAAGACCCGCCAGTGGTTGGGCCGCTGCCTGAGCAGATCGACTTGGTGATTGGGAACCAAATCTATATTCCCAAGGCAGATTTGACGCCTTCTTTGCGGAATCGCCTGATCCGATTGGCAGCTTTTCAAAACCCGGACTTTTACCAGGCGCAAGGGATGCGCCTGTCTACGTATGGAAAACCGCGCATCATCAGTTGTTGCGAGGATTTTCCAAAACATCTTGGGCTGCCACGCGGTTGCATGGATGAACTTGTCGCTCTGCTCGAATCGTTGCAGATCAAAACGAACCTGACTGATGAACGTTATGCCGGCACTCGATTGGAAGTTCGGTTTCAGGGTGTTTTACGCGATGAACAGCAGCAAGCCGCTGATACTTTGCTACAACATGAAACAGGCGTTCTGGCAGCCTCAACCGCTTTTGGTAAAACTGTCGTAGCGGCTTATTTGATTGCACAACGTCAGGTAAACACGCTGGTGGTTGTGCATCGCCGCCAATTACTTGATCAGTGGGGCCAGGCCTTGAGCCAGTTTCTTGGTCTCTCACCCAAAGACATTGGTCAATTTGGCGGCGGTAAGCACAAATCTAACGGAAATCTCGATGTAGCCATGATCCAGAGCCTGAGCCAGAAAGGGGTTGTCAGTGACATGGTTGGCAATTATGGCTACCTGATTATTGATGAGTGCCACCACATTTCTGCGGTCAGCTTTGAGCAAGTGGTTCGACAGAGCAAGGCTAAATATCTGACCGGCTTGTCGGCGACTGTGACGCGCAAAGATGGACACCAGCCAATAATTTTTATGCAGTGCGGCCCAGTACGTTACAGGGTGAATGATCGGGATCAGGCAGGTAAACGGCCCTTTGGGCATAAGGTAGTTGTACGCCCAACGAAGTTCCAGTTGCCACCTCATATTCAAAATATCGCCGCCCAATCTATTCAGGAAGTGTACTCATCTTTGGAAAAGGATGATGACCGCAACCAGATGATCGTTGCTGATGTGGTGGATGCGGTTCAGGCAAACCGGTTTCCGGTGCTACTGACTGAGCGCCGGGAACACTTGGAAACATTGGCAGAGTTATTGAAACAACGCGTCGCGCATGTTTTTGTGATGAAAGGAGGCATGGGCAAGAAGCAACGCAAGCTGCTAGCAGAGCAAATTGCCAATCTGCCGACCGATCAGTCGCGGCTAATCCTGGCTACTGGGCGTTATTTGGGTGAAGGATTTGATGACGAACGATTGGACACCTTATTCCTGGCCTTACCGATTTCCTGGCGCGGCACGTTGACTCAGTATGCAGGTCGTTTGCACCGTTTGAACGCAACCAAGAAAGAAGTGATCATCTACGATTATGTAGACTTTGATGTGCCCGTGTTGGCAAGAATGCACAGCAAGCGGCGTGCCAGTTATAAGGCGCTTGGATATGAAATCGAATTGTCCCAGAATGATAAAACTGTGCAATTAACACTCGCTGACCTGTAAGGCTATAGGATGTTGTTTATTTCCTTCCCATAACTTCTTACCGACACGGTTTATACACCCCACTTGACTTTCCGTTATGTTGTGAGCTGGCAGGTAACTTGTCAGCTCATTCTTTACATGTTGGGAATATTGCTCATTCCCTCGGAATAACAAAAAACAGGAGGCCCAAATGGTTCGTAGAGCAGTGATCTACATACGCACCTCATCTGAAACCCAGGGTGAAAAATCCAGTCCGGCTGAACAGGAAGCGGATTGCCGGCGTCTGGCGCAGGACAACAGATTGACAGTTGTTCGTATTTATCGTGATGTGGAAAAATACCGGGTTGGCAACAAACTGATTGAACCATCAGGCAGCCGTTCGGACCGTCCCGCTTTGCAAGCAATGCTCCAGGATGCAGCCAGAAATGAATTCGATATCATCCTGGCTTGGCGAGAAGACAGGTTGTATTGTGGACTACGATCTATGTTGATGGTCATGGAAACCATTCAAGAATACAAGATCGAAATCCTGTTGGCAAAAGAAACCTTTGATCCAAAGATCACTCCTGTTCGCACGTGGGCGGCTCAGATGGAACTGGAAGGCATGAAAGAACGAATGGGGATGGGAGTCAAGGCGCGGTTGAAAGCAGGAAAAGCTAACACCGGACAAGACCGCTATGGCTATTCTCGTGCAGGTGAAAAAATCCATATTGTGGAAGAAGAAGCGAATTGGGTACGAAAGATATTCGAATGGTACAACCAAGGCGTCCCGCTGCCACAGATTCGAGAAAGACTGATAGCCGGCAACGCTCCACAGAAGGGAAGTAGCACACCACGACATATCGAATGGGCCCGCTCCAGTATTCAAGGGATCTTGGAATCTGCCAAAGAATATGCCTATGGTTACAAGGAACAATCCCGCGCTGGAGAAACCTATCAAATTCCCGTTGAACCGATTATTGATGTTCCCACCTATGAGCAGTTCAAAGCTCAACGAGAAAAGAATAAGACCCATCCTTCTCAACCAATCCGCCATGACTATTTGCTTTCCGGGCATCTGAAATGCTCGTGTAATTTGACTTGGCAGGCAAGGACAGCAACTCATCGTCGCAGCCGGAAGGGGGAGTGGATCGAGCGGAAAACGCCCATTGGAACTTACTTCTGTCCGCAACCCCATAAAGAATTACGATTGTCAACCTGCCCAAAGACAGTGAGCGCCAAACAAGCGGAAGCCCAAGTCTGGGAGAAAGTAAGCCAATTCATTACCAACCCTGATTTTCTGCTGGCTCAAGCCAAGGCAAAGGTGGTTCAATTGCGGAATGACTATGAACAGATGAAATGGGATGAACTGCAACTGCGAGAGGAGATCAAGAAGCTGAATGCAGAACGCCAGGAGTTCATCACCAAGGCTCGTAAGGGACATATCTCTGAGGAAGAATTCACTCCGCAGATTGGCGTGATGTACGATAAGGAATTGGGAGTGAGGCGTAGGCTGACGGCTATTGAACAGGAGAAGGATGCATTCGAAAAACTTGACTTGGAAGAGCAGGTAAAGAAGTACGTGGCTGAGTTGCAGTCAGAGATGGCTGAATTGATCACTGCTAATCCTCAAACTCCTGAGGAACGTCATCAAGTATTTCTGCTGAAGAAGCGAATTGTGGATACGGTTCTGACGGATGCAATAATCGATGAGAGACGTGAAATCCAAATAAAGTTTCGCACGGATCTTTCCACTTATTCTGGGCAAACCCAGGAAAGGGTTGATTTTTTCGCCACAAGGCGAAAATAACTAACGGATACTGATTGGGAAGGTGACCTGAATATGGGTCACCTTTTGTGTTAAAAAATAACTCCCCGGCTTTTGTAACCGAGGAGTGAGGCATGATTGTTTATGAGAGAGGAGTCGAATACCCGTAAACGAGTATTCCGCAATATAGAGATATTTACGCTTGTTTTTGAAGTTTCATCCCATATCTGGTGGCTATCCTGTGGTATGTAGTGGGGTAGGACGGAATTTATACCCGTATACCAGATATATACCGCGCCGGACAGATCCTTGTGGTGCTATAGGCCAAACTTCATAGGCCTTTGGGTTGATTATCTTCCAAAATCGAACTGGGTAGAGAGGAACTGTCGGATTCCGGCTAATGAATTATCAAAAATTTGTAGCACATGGATTCACAAACTATTGAACATACCGTGCCCAAAAAACCGTCACATTCCACTTTGATTTTTCCCGTGAAATTGCAGCCAATCCAGTTTCGTACTTTTGAAGGCACATTCCAGGGCGGCAACGATAGATTCCCGGGGATTTACGGCTGATAGATCCTTGTCTCAGGACGAAATGCCGCCCACGAAAACCAGAAGTGATTGATGGAGACCACAGGCATGAGTTGCTTTCCTTCCAGTTCACCCGAAATTGCCATCCCCAAAATGTTCCATACACTTCCTGTTTGCTCGTCAACGATTTTTCCGTCGGCGAATTTGAGGGTGAGTATTCGATCATCCATTGTGCGCGAGTAGGCAACCGCCGCGCCGACATCGCGTCCTTCGGGGATATTACTGGTATCCAACGCAGAGGCGGTTCCTTCTGCCCAAAACACCACGATCTCATCCCCGCCGACAGTATCGTTGATGACGTTCAATTCACTCAACACATCATACGGATAGGCAACCGCCTCGCCGTTCAAGTTAACGGTCAACACGCGCGCCATCGGCGGGAGTTGGTCGGGGATTGTGCCATCGAACAAAAACGGAGCCTGGTTGATATCGTCGTATCCAAAATAAGGATTTTTTCCATAGTCGCGGGAAAAGCCTGTGTCTCGTGACAACACTTTGCCGTTTGGATACAACTCCTTGAAGTCCGCCCAGGAGATCATTGAAGCGGGATAAAACTCGAGTTGCGCGCCCGTGTGCTCGCCCGCGATCGCGTCGCCTGTGGCTTGCTGCCACCACGTCTCAGTCTGGCGGTCGTACATGATCAGGTTACTGTAACGCAATCGCCCAGTTGTTCCAAAGTCAAACAATTGCCCATTAAATGTTCGCTTGAAGGCAATCGCCGTATTACACAGCGGACAAAACGAAACGAGGAGCGGTTCGTTTCCGACGGTGTCATTGACGATTTCATGCCAGATCAGGATTTGGATCGGATAGGCGCGCGCGTCGTCGCCGACCTGGACAAAGACAACGGGTTCGCGGTCTTCAAGCCATCCGTCCGCTTCGCGCGTGGACTGGAAGTTGGGCGCGTCAATCGAGGGAATCCCATCTTTGGGCGGGCCTCCCGAAAGGATTTCGCTGTATGGGACGCTGTGTTTGCTGAAGTCGGTGGTGAACTCGCTTTCGGCGCCGCGTGGGGGAGATTCGGCTGGAAGGGTGGTAGGAGTCATTTGAACAGGATCCGCTGCGGGGGAGTCGGAAGCGGGCGTGGTCGGGGGAGGAGTCGGCGCGCAGGCAGAGAGCGTCCATCCCGCCGCGAGAATCCAAAAAATCCATTTTCTAAACATAGTGGCTCCTTTATTCGGTTAGAGGATTATGGATTAAAAAGTCTTACCCGTTGGAAAGGTAAGACTTGCATGAGTTTGTAGTTCAGTATAACAACTGGAAGGACAAGGACAATGCCCATCGAAAAATTTCAACGCGCCGTTCGGTTTATCGCCATCCTGATCGTTTTGGGGCTGGCGTGGGCGGGTTTTTTGTGGCTGGCGCAAGCCCCGCCCGTGGATGCGCTTCCCGCGCTGTTGATGGTGTGGGCAACCGCGATTGTTTTGTTGCTGGCGTTTTTTCCGTCGGTGCTGAGCAATGTGGGCAAGTTGAAGGTCGGCGAAGTGGAATTCGAATTGCGGGATACGGTCAAGGGCGCGAATACGCAGGATTTTGTGTCCGTCTCGGATCTGTCGAGCGCATACCAGATGACCAGCCAGGGAGACGCGGGCGGGCTTCAGGCGATTCTGGCGCGGGCATTGGAAGCGCCTGGAAAGTCCGTGTTGCTTGTGATTGATCTGCAGGAACAGAAGATTACGCGCGCCTTCCTGTTTGCATTCCTGATGTTGGTGGATTTGTTGAGCGAACGGGTGATCGTGGTGTTTGCCGCGCCGCGCAAAACCGCAAAGGAACCTGGCGATTTGAATATCGCCGATGTGGTGGGCGTGATTTCGGGGAAGAAGTTGTTGCTTGCGTACTATCGCCGCTTTCCGTCCCTGATGAATATTTTTATTCGGGAGAAGGGAATCAGTTCCGTACTCGAGTCGAGCGGACTGGTTCAGACCCCATCTTCTGAGTTGATCCTGGGTTTATATGATCAGTGCCGCACCCAGATTTCACAGGATATTCAAAACGAAAAAGGTCGTTACACAGGATCGAAACATCCAGAAATGGACGAGCGTTTATCGCGTCGGGAGATTGAAAAATGGCTCAAAGAGTTGCTTAATCATCGGGTGGTGGATGGATCATTACAATCAGCCGACATCGCGACCATCCATCAAGCGCTGGAAGAGAAGGATGGTTTTGTGCTGGTCGCGGCGGACGGCGGATTCAAATCCGCGCTGGCGCTGGATGATTTCAGCCGCGTGATAGCGCACAAGATACTGGGGCAGCTTGCTGGGAACTCGTAACATAACGAAGTTGAATAATTGATGTCACGTAGTAGCGCGAGATTTATCTCGCAAATCGGCGGCATAAATGTCGCGCTACGGAATAAACTGCGCGACATCAGTGAATAATAAAAAACTCCACAGCAAATCAAAAAGGATACACGATGACAACCATCAATTTTGGACGCAACATTTGCAATGACTTATCCATAGCGGAAACAAAGGAATGGCTGGTCACCAATGGAATTGGCGGATATGCCTCTGGCACAGTCGCCAACCTCTTGACGCGCCGCTATCATGGTCTGCTCGTCGCCGCATTGAAGCCGCCGCTTGGTCGCACACTGTTGGTTGCAAAACTGGATGAAATGGTCACATACCAGAAAAATCATATTCCGCTTTTTGCCAACCGCTGGGCGGCTGGCGCAATGGACCCGCATGGGTATTGCAATATCGAACGGTTTTATATGGAAGGCGCTATGCCTGTCTGGGTGTTTGCTTTTGCAGATGCGTTGCTGGAAAAACGCATTTGGATGCAGTCGGGAGCCAACACCACTTACGTTTCCTATCGCCTGATTCGGGCAACCTCCCCATTTGAACTCACCGCCAAAGCATTGGTCAACTACCGTGATTTTCACGGCGAAACCCAGTCTGATGACTGGCGTATGGATATTCAGAAAGTTGCGCAGGGCTTGCGTGTCCATGCCTTTGAACAGGCTATGCCGTTCTATATTTTTAGCGACCGCGCCAAAGCCGAAATTGTAAATAAATGGTATCGGGGCTTCTCGCTAAAGATTGAGCAGTATCGCGGATTTGTCGGATTGGATGACCACCTCAACGCTGGCGAATTTTCTGTCTCTCTCTCAGCGGGCGAAACTGTGACCTTCATTTTAAGTACGGATGCTTCGCCTAATTTAGATGGGACTTCTGCCTATGCAGAACGCCAGACGTATGAGAACGGTCTGATCGCGCGGACAACTGATCTGCCGCCCCAATTAGTTCTCGCCGCTGATCAATTTATCGTCAAACGCGCCGCGCCCGACCAACCCGATGGACGCTCGATCATCGCAGGTTATCCCTGGTTTGGAGATTGGGGACGCGACACCATGATCAGCCTGCCTGGTCTTACGCTGACTACTGGCAGAGTAAATGAAGCGCGCGAAATTCTCAGGACGTTTGCAAAATTTGTAGATCAAGGAATGTTGCCCAATCGTTTTCCTGATGCTGGCGAAGTCCCCGAATATAACACCGCCGATGCGACGCTCTGGTATTTTGAAGCCATCCGCGCTTATTACGAGAAGACTGGCGACAAAGAATTACTCAAAGAGTTATTCCCTGTTCTCAAAGAAATAATTGACTGGCACGAAAAAGGCACACGCTATCAAATTCATGTTGACCCAGCCGATGGATTACTTTACGCGGGAGAGGGTGGCGTCCAATTAACCTGGATGGACGCCAAATTGGGCGATTGGGTGGTTACGCCGCGTATTGGCAAACCTGTCGAGATTAATGCGCTTTGGTATAACGCGCTCGTCAGCATGGCAAGTTTTGCCCGCGCCTTGAAAAAATCTCCCGCGCATTATGAAGAACTTGCCGAGCGCGCTCGAATCAGTTTCTCCCGTTTCTGGGACGAGAAGACAGGTTACTGCTACGACGTGCTGAATTCTCCGCAGGGAGACGACCTTGCGTTGCGCCCGAATCAACTTCTGGCTGTTTCTTTACGGTATAGTCCGCTGAATGCAGAACAACAAAAATCCATCGTGGATGTTTGCGCCCAAAGGTTACTCACTTCATACGGTTTGCGAAGTCTTGCTCCCGAAGAATTAGGTTATATTGGGCATTACGGCGGAAGTCCGCATGAGCGGGATGGCGCCTATCATCAGGGAACGGTTTGGGGCTGGCTGATCGGTCCATTTGTCAGCGCGCATTTGCGGGTCTATCAGGATGCGCGTGTTGCGCGTTCGTTTCTTGAACCTTTTTTAAATCAACTCACAGAACATGGAATTGGAAGCATCAGCGAGATTTTCGATGGCGACGCGCCATTTGCTCCGCGCGGATGTATCGCCCAGGCATGGAGCGTGGCGGAATTATTACGAGTCTGGCGTGAGATTATTGCATTGGAAACTTCGCTCAACACACCATAGTATTACTTTTTAAAAACTACTCGAACCGCGAAGATTTTGTCAGTATCGCAAGATTTATCTTGCTTGCCAGGGCGCAAAATGAATTTTGCGGTACGAACCGCGCTATGAGATAATTTGACATAACAATTTAAAAAGGAATTAAAAATGTCGGACGATAATCAACAAAAAGAAACCTTCGAAGATTTCAAGAACTCATTCAACTATGGATCGCGTTCGGATTTGAATTTCAAATTCCTCAAGAATTTATCAGACACGGATGCCAGTCGTTTTTTCCAGGAACTGCTGTGGAAAATAGGCGACTCATTTAATGATGGCGATTTCACACGAGTCGCAGATTACGTCAATGAAACCCAGGCAAAAGCGTATGCAGGGGTGGGGCGTTTCATTTATGATGACAGCCCATTCACTCCGTTGCGCGCGCCGCTCTCTCAATTGCGATTGGGATTGATGACCTCCAGCGGGCATTTCGTGGATGGTGACGATCCCAAGCCGTTTGGCGTGGAAAACATGAGCCAACAGGAAGCCGAAATGCGTATTGATGATTTTCTGAAAGTTGAACCCCAGCTTTCGGTGATTCCAATGAATACTCCCGAGGAGAAACTACGCGTGCGGCATGGCGGATACGATGTGCGCGGCGCAAAGGCTGACCCCAATGTCAATTTTCCTCTCACCCATTTGCGCGAACTGCAAGCCGAAGGACGAATCGGTGAACTGGCTTCGGATGCGTATTCGTTTGTAGGAGCCGCTGCTCAGTTGCGCCTGCTTAACCATACAGGACCCGAGTGGGTCAGGATGTTTCAGGAAAAAAAGATAGACGCGCTCCTGCTGGTGCCTGTCTGACCGGTATGTCATGTGTCCGTGGGACACATTGCGAGATTAATGGAAGCGGGCGGCATTCCAACTGTCGTGATCGGTGTCCACGCCTTTCGAGATCGGCTGGCAGCCATGCAGTTGCCACGTACGCTGATTACACCGCATCCAATGGGGCGGACATTGGGCGCGCCAAAGGATGATGAAACCCAGAAGAAGGTGATTCTGGCTGCGCTGGATTTGCTGGAAACCGCCAAAAGCCCGGGCAAAATTATTGATCTGCCAGGCAGATATCAGATATAAAAAACTTCCGAAGTCACAATGACTTCGGAAGTTTTTTTACTTAGTCCACACAACCAAGTCGCCAGATGTGACCTGCGCGGGCAAGCAGTTCATCTGCTTCGGCGGGACCCCATGCTCCTCGTTTA